>Ga0208789_1000027_pt1 | contig 300162 bp, 269 predicted proteins | sample Methanotroph_Enr_FD_187368 | JGI IMG/M metagenome (GOLD analysis project Ga0208789, IMG submission 187368) | Enriched soil microbial communities from Old Woman Creek wetland in Ohio, USA - Methanotroph_Enrichment_5 (SPAdes) (version 2) | ecosystem: Environmental > Terrestrial > Soil > Wetlands... | reverse complement strand
TAGAAATAGCATCGATACTTGCATCGCCGAACTGGGCACCCGGTTCAAAGCGAATATGCAAACTTTAATGACTATGAAGTTCCAATTGTTTTCTGAAAAAACCGAAAATCTGACCGTTTAAAGTATATGTCATGGTTTTGCGAGACGATCTTGGCTATCCCGTCAGTCGAATGGAAGTCGAGCACGAAGTGACTTTCGGCCGCGAAAAAAAACGCGCCGACATCTGCATTTTCGACAAAGACAAAACCACCGCGCCATATATTTTGGTCGAGCTGAAAAAGCCCAAACTCAAGGACGGCAAGGAACAACTGAAAAGTTACTGCAATGCCACCGGCGCGCCGATGGGAGTTTGGACCAACGGCGAGCAAATCTCCTATTACCACCGCAAAGACCCCAACTATTTCGAGGATATCCCGGCCATCCCATCGGCGCACGAAAAATTGTCCGACATCCTCAGCGAACGCTGGACGATTGACGACTTGGTCAAGCGCGACAAACTCGTCAACGAAAAAAAATCGCTCAAAGACCTGATCTTGGAAATGGAAGACGAGGTACTCGCCAACGCCGGCGTCGATGTGTTCGAAGAACTGTTCAAATTGATCTTCACCAAGCTCTACGACGAACTGGAAAGCGGTCGCGACAGAAAGCGGCATTTAGTGTTCAAAAACTACGGCGACACTGAAACCGAACTCAAAGCCAAGATACAAAACCTGTTCGACAAAGCCCGCGACAAATGGGAAGGCGTTTTCCCGGAAGGCGCAAAAATCGACCTGACGCCTAGCCATTTAGCCGTCTGCGTGTCCTCGCTGGAGAAAGTAAAACTATTCAATTCAAACCTCGAAGTGGTAGACGAAGCGTTTGAATATCTCATCAACAAGTCCAGTAAAGGCGAAAAAGGCCAATATTTCACGCCTCGGTATGTCATCGACATGTGCGTGAAAATGATGAACCCGCAAGAACACGAAACCTTGATCGACACCGCCGCCGGCAGTTGCGGCTTTCCGGTGCATGGTATTTTTCATGTTTGGGAACAGATCATGAAAGAAGAAGGCTTGAGCAAGAGCCATTTGTTCACCACCGAGAAAAAACCGCCGCGCTGCGAAGATTACGTGCGCGGCAAAGTATTTGCGATAGACTTCGACGAAAAAGCCGTGCGCGTGGGCCGTACCTTAAACCTGATAGCCGGCGACGGCCAAACCAACGTGCTGCACCTCAACACCTTGGACTACGAACGCTGGGATGAAAAAACCAACGATGAGGAATGGAGCGATGTTTACGGCGAAGGTTGGAAGCGCCTGCGCAAATTGCGCCTGGACAAAACCAGCAACCGCGACTTCGGTTTCGACGTATTGATAGCAAATCCGCCCTTTGCCGGCGACATCAAGGAAACCCGCATTCTAACTAGATACGAGCTGGCTAAATCGGTCAGTTTCGACAAAGTTGCCAAAATCGAACCAACCGATCCGAATATCATCGATGCCCGCCAACAAGCGCCCAGTTTTACCGATGCATTGCACGCCAGCCACGAAACCATCTACCAAATGGCCGACGGCAGCTACCGCAAAGTCAAGGTCAAACATCAAAATACCGTGGGCCGCGACATCCTGTTCATCGAGCGCAACCTGTCGTTCCTAAAACCCGGCGGACGCATGGCGGTAGTATTGCCGCAAGGCCGCTTCAACAACGCCAGCGACAAGGACTTGCGCGAATACCTGGCGACTCACTGCCGCATTCTGGCCGTGGTCGGCTTGCACGGCAACGTGTTTAAACCGCACACCGGCACCAAAACCAGCGTGTTGTTCGTGCAGAAATGGAACGACGACCCGGCAGCAGGCCCCTTATGTCCCTACAAAGCCGACTATCCCATCTTCTTCGCCACCATGCGCGAACCGAGTAAGGACAATTCCGGCGACAAAATCTATCGCGCTGTCCGCCATTCGATGACTGCGGAAGCAATCGCCGAAATCGAGCGGCTAAAAGCGAAATGGGGCGAGATTCAAGACCGCGAACGCGCTTTGCAGGCAAAAAAGAAAAACAACAGCATTTCAACCGCGGAAATCGCCGAACTGACGAGCATTGCCCAACAGCGCGAACAAAGCGCCGACGAATTGGAAAAAATAGAGATCGACCTTGACGCTCCATTGCTGGACAGCCACGGCCACTTGATCGTCAAGCATGATCTGTTTAACCACGATGATTTAACCGAGGACGGCATCGCCGAAGCCTTTATTGAATTTGCGAAGAAAGAAGACTTAAGTTTTTTTCGCTAAGCCCCTTCGATGAAGCGCGGTATTTGCGCTTGTTGGAGGGGCTGGAAGTGGCTGTTCTGTCTTATTCCGAAGCGAGAGCTGCCGACTCAACTGGTCGGCTGGATTCGTCTTTTTTTGAAAAGCGTTATCTAAAACTAAGGCAACGCGCCAAACAGTGGCAAAGCTTAAGCAATCATGCGAAATCCGTTGTATGCGGACCTTTCGGATCGAACTTGTTAAACGACAATTATGTTGAACGAGGTATTCCCATGATTCGCCCGTTTAATCTACGGAACGCAAGGGTTGATCGTGGAGAAATCGCTTATTTATCGCCGAAATTTGTTGCTGATTCGGGGCTAAAAACATTTAGCCCCGGTGCCATTATGTTTGCTCGCGTTGGTGAAATTGGAGCTGGGATCAATTTGTACGAAGAAACCACCATTAGCCCCAATATCATAGTTGCTGAATTACACGACACGATTAACCCGTATTTCGTTGGCGTGTTTGCCAATACGCAGTATGGGCGCATGCAGTTGGAAGCGGGGATGAAGGTTGTCGCTCAGCCCACCATATCTACCGATGCTATTCGCGATTTCAAAATTCCACTATTAAACCGAGCGTTTCAAGACAAAATTGCAGAGACGTTTAAGCAGGCTGTTGTTAAAGAGAATGAAAGCGTCGATTTACTCAAACAGGCTGAATCAATTTTAATTTGTGAACTTGGTCTTGAGAGATGGATAACGCCAGAACCGCTTACCTATGTTCGCAACAGCAGCGAAGCTTTCGCCGCAGGGCGCTTGGATGCGGAGCATTTTCAACCCAAATTCGTCGGTTTATTAAACCATTTGGAGTCAACCGGTGATTCGGAACGATTGGATTCGGTCTTAACGACCAATCAAAGAGGTAAACAACCGGAATATGCCGAGGCGGGTTTGCCGGTGGTTAATTCCAAACACGTATTGAGCGGTGAAGTCCGTCTCGACACCGATAACCGCAAAGCAGTTTCCGATGATAAAACCTTTTTGATCCAAACGGGCGATGTTCTGATGAACGGCACAGGTGTAGGCACTATCGGCAGATGTGCTCCGTACCTGCATGAAATTAAGGCCATACCTGATAATCATGTGACTATTCTCAGGCCCAAAGCAGACCTTGATCCGATTTATCTATCGGTGTTTCTGAATTCACTAGCCGGACAAATGCAGGTTTCCCAACGTTTGCGTGGCTCTTCGGGACAAATCGAACTGTACCCGAATGATATAGCGCAATTCAAAGTTTGGGTTGCACCTCCTGAAACTCAGGCAAATATTCGCCGTGCTGTTGAAAACAGCTTCGAGCAAAAGCAGCGTGCCACCCAACTCCTCGAAGCCGCCAAACACGCCGTCGAAATCGCCATCGAACAATCCGAAGCCGACGCTTTGGCCTATTTGAACAACATAACAGCAACCACGGGAGCGTAACCTGATGGCAATCTGGCTAATCCGCGCCGGCTCGCACGGCGAATACGAACAAAAATTCATCCAGGAAAACCGCGTTTACGTGACCTGGGACGGCTTGGACGTAAATCTTGCCAAACTCAAACAACGCGCCGATTTGACGGCGGCGCTGGCCGAGCGTAACCAGAACGCCAAACCGAAGGCAATCCAAAATTGGGTCAGCCAGGTTTGGCCGTTTGCCCATGACATCAAACCGGGCGATTGGGTGGTGCTGCCACTGAAAAGCCAGCCGGCAGTTTATATCGGCGAGGTGACCGGCAATTACCAATTCGAGCCCAACTGCACGAATCCGTTCTATCACTGGCGACCGGTAAAATGGATAGCCGAAGCCGTTCCGCGCGCGCATTTCAGCCAGGATTTACTGTATTCGTTCGGCGCGTTTTTGACGATTTGCCGCATCCAGCGCAACAATGCCGAGCAACGTCTTGCCGCGATGCGCGCCAACGGCTGGAAGCCGGAAACCGTTGCCGAAGCATCTAAAATCGGCATGCCCGCTACCGACGAAATCGTCGAGGACAGCAATCTTGAGGAATTGGCCCACGACCAAATCGCGCAACTGATTGCCGCCCGTTTCAAAGGCCACAACCTGACCCGTTTGGTGGAAGCGATCCTGAAAGCCCAAGGCTACACCACTTACCGCAGCCCGGAAGGGGCCGACGGCGGCGCCGATATTCTGGCCGGGGCCGGTCCGTTGGGTTTCGGCTCGCCGCGTTTATGCATCGAAGTGAAATCGGAAAGCAGCCCCATCGACCGCCCTACTGTCGATAAGCTATTGGGTGCGGTCACCAAATTCGGCGCGGACGAAGGCTTGTTCGTATCCTGGAGCGGTTTTAAAAGCAATGTGCAGAAGGAATTGGCCGCCAGTTTCTTCCGGGTGCGGCTGTGGTCGCAAAAAGAGTTGCTGGAACAACTCTTCGCTCATTACGACCGCCTCGACGACGATTTGAAAGCCGAATTGCCGTTAAAGCGCATTTGGACCGTGGCGGCACAGGATGAGGAATAAGCCGGGCGTTGCAAGACGCTTTTAAGCTAACGTGTTTACCGAAGTACCGGTAGCCTTCAGTTTGCCCGGATTGGGATTGATAAAAAATCTTGCAGGAAATTAACTGCTGGAAAAATTCCGCATATTTTTCCAGCGGCGGTTCCGCTGTTTGAAAACGTTGAATACCCGATGAAAACTATAGCGTTAATCCAACGGCTTACCATCGATATAAGTCAACTCCCCTACTTTATGGCCGTATTCGTCCCACATGATGATTCGGCCGTCTTGCTTGCCGTTCTTGTAGATCGCTTCGATGTGCTTCTTGCCGTTATCGTGGTAGGTCTCGTGCTTGCCGGTGAAAGGCGTGCCTGAGTTCGGCAGGTAGGCGATGCCGTCCCTGAATTCCAGCTCTTCCTTGGTGACGATAACTTGCGGCTTGGTATCCGCTTTTACAATTGGCTTTTTCGGCGCTTTGGCTCGACGCTTGGCTTTGGCCTTGGCCTTTTGCTTCTGTTGCTTAAGCTTTGCCGCCCGCATTTTGGCCTTGGCGCTTACTTGCGACCTTATCTGCGCTAAAACCCTGGCATCGGCGCCGCAATCGGGAACGATAAAGGCCATAGCCAGCAGGACAATCAGTATTTTTATTAGCTTCATTTGCTTAAACAACCTATCAATTGGCATTAATGCCCGCCCCATCCGGACCGGCCCACAAGCGTCCTACCCCGGCTGGCGTTTTCCCCTGGCCAGTTCAATAGTTCGAAAAACGTCGGCGAACATTTCTTTGGTCAAACGCTTGGTTTGAACGTTGTACCGGCTGCTGTGATACGAATCGACCAAGGTGCGCCCGTCCGGCAAGTCATGCAGGGCATTATGGGCGAATTTGGCGAAGCCCAGTTTCAAACCGTAAGCTTTTAATACCGCTTGGTGCGCGATGGAGCCTAACGCCAATATCACCGCGTTGTCCGGCAAGGTTTTGATTTCGGCGGCTAAAAAGCCGTTGCATTGGCTGATTTCGTCGCCGGTCGGTTTGTTTTGCGGCGGCAGGCATTTGACGGCATTGGTGATGCGGCAGTTTTTCAGCGCCAGGCCGTCGGTCAAAGATTCGGAGGTTATTTGATTGCTGTAGCCGAACTCGTACAGCGTTTCATACAACAACAAGCCGGCGTAATCGCCGGTAAACGGCCTGCCTGTCGCATTGGCCCCGTGCATGCCGGGTGCCAAGCCTACAACCAGCAATTCGGCGTTGCTGTCGCCGAAAGGCGCGACCGGACGCGCATGGTAATAGGGATGTTTCCGCTTAACCTCGCCCAGGAAATCGTCCAGCCGTTTGCATTGCCGGCAATCCTGATCGAATATTTGTTTTGAATACATAGTTATTAATGGTTGTTCGTTAATTTAGCCGACCGATACCGAGAATTGACCGGCTTGGTTCAAACCGGAATCCAGCAACTGCAATTTTGCCAACCGGGGCAGTTTTTTTATCGCGTATTCGCGCTTGCTGGCCGAACTGCGGTCATGCCCGATCTCGACATAAACCAGCTGCTTGGGTTGCCTGCCGCGAAAATATTTGGCCCCTTGCCTATCGGCATGCTGGCTGAAGCGCCGCGCGACATCGTTGCTGATACCGGTATACAGCGAACCGTCGCTGCAAAGAATGATGTAAACCTGCCAGTCCACCGTTTACGCGACGGTTGTTCCGAAAATAGAACCGACCGCTGCCGTCAACGCCATCGCCAGCGCGCCCCAAAATGCGACCCGGAACGCGCCTTTAAGCATTCCCGCGCCGCCGCTGTAGGCCGCCAACATGCCCAGCAGAGTCAAGAACAACAACGAACCGGCCGATACCCATACAACCAAATCGAGTTCCGGCGGCGCGAACAATACGATCAACAACGGCAACACCGCGCCGACCGCAAACATCGCGGCCGAGGTCAGCGCCGCCAGCACCGGCCTTGCCGCGCCGGTATCGGAAATGCCCAGCTCGTCGCGTGCGTGCGCACCCAACGCATCGTGCTTCATCAATTGTTCGGCGACCTGCTCGGCCAATTCGGGAGCTAGCCCGCGCTCGACATATATAGCGGCCAGCTCCCTATGTTCATGAGGTCCGTCTTCGTCCAATTCCCTGCGTTCGCGTTTTAAATCGGCCTGCTCGGTATCGGATTGCGAGCTGACCGACACGTATTCGCCGGCCGCCATCGACATCGCGCCGGCGACCAGTCCGGCGACCCCGGTCAGCACAATTTCGTCGTGCGATGCATGGGACGCGGCAATACCTGCAATCAAACTGGCCGTGGACACGATGCCGTCGTTTGCGCCCAGCACGGCCGCGCGCAGCCAGCCGATACGGTGGGAGCGGTGTTTTTCTCGATGAAATAACATGAGTTTTCCTTAAATTAAAAATCCGAAAGCGATTTCGGCGGGATTGCGGCTCTAAGCGCGTTCAACACCGCCAGCACGTCGATCAGCTCCTGGATGATCGCGCCGGCCACCGGCGTCAAATAGCCCAGCCCCGCGAACGCCATGCCGACCAAGCTCAGCGCCATGCCGCCTACGGCGCTTTGCAGCGCAATTTTACGCATCCGTTCGCCGATATGAAACAACTCATCGACTTTCTGTAATGAGCTGTCCATGATCACCGCATCGGCCGATTCGCCGGTAATATCGCTGTTATGGCCGAAAGCGATGCCGATCGTCGCGGCGGTCAGCGCCGGCGCATCGTTGATGCCGTCGCCGAGGAATACGGTTTTCGCGGCCTTAGTCTCGTTGCGCACCAGATCCAGTTTTTGTTCGGGGCTTTGGCCGAAATACACATGTTCAATGCCGACTTTTTCGGCCAGGAAGCGCACTTCCGATTCCTTGTCGCCGGACACCAACATGACCCGGTCGAACAAATGGCTGGGCCGCAGATGGTTGATAAACGACGAGCTGTCTGAGCGGACTTGATCCCTGAATTGCAGCGACGCGGCATAGCAATCGTCGATCAGCGCCACGCACTCGAGGCCGCCGCCGACCGGAGGCAATTGACCGGCGGCGTCCGGCTGCTGCTCGACAAATTTCTTACGGCTGGTGATTTGTACGCGCTTGCCGGCGACATGGCCTTTAAGACCTTCGCCCGGCAATTCGGTAATTTCCGTCACATTCAGCAACGGTAGCCGCGCTTCTTCGGCCGCGCTAAGAATCGCGCGCGACAGCGGATGCTTGGAGTAGCGTTCCAGGCTGGCGATCAGTTGCAGCACGTCTTGTTCGGCATGGCCCTCGCCCGGAATCAGCGCGGTCAGCGACGGACGGCCGTAAGTCAGCGTGCCGGTCTTGTCGAAAATCGCCGTCCGGCAACTTCCGATGGTTTCCAATATCGCCGGGTTCTTGATGACGATTTCGCGCCTTGCGGCCAGCGAGATCGAGCTGATGACGGTCACGGGAATGCCGATCAGCAGCGGGCACGGCGTGGCGATGACCAACACGGCCAAAAAGCGCACGACATCGCCACTGCCAAGCCAAGCCGCCGCCGCGACGGCAACGGCCAGCGGCGTGTACAGCGCGCCCAATTGGTCGCCCAGCCGCCTGATGTTCGGGCGGTATTGTTCGGACGAACGCATCACTTCCATGATTTTGGCGTAACGCGAATCGACGGCCAGTTTATCCGCGCGTATCGTCAATGCCGAATCGCCGTTGATCGCGCCGGACAGCACTTGCGAACCGCTGACCTTGGACATCATATACGGCTCGCCGGTCAGGTAGGATTCGTCCATCGTGCTTGATCCTTCCAGCACGGTGCCGTCCACCGGGCAGATTTCATGCGGCAGGATCAGCAAGGTATCGCCGATGGCGACTTCGGCGATGGCGATGTCGGCGAGCTGATCGCCTGTCTTCCGGTGCGCGACCGACGGCATCCGCTTGGACAACGCTTCCAGCACCGACGAGGCTTTGCGCACCGCGTAGGATTCGAGCACCGCGCCGCCGGACAGCATCAGCACGACCAGGCTGCCGGCCAGGTATTCGTCCAGCAACACGGAGGTGACAATCGACAGGCCGGCCAGCAAATCCGCGCCCCAATCGCCCTGCCCCAGTTTGACGGCCAGTTGGTAAACCAGCGGCAGGCCGCCCAGCACCAGCACAGCCAATAGCGGCAATGAGGTTTGCTCGACGGAAAATACCAGATGGTGTTGAAACAGGTTTGCCGCGTCCGAAGCCAAGCCGATGTCCAGCGACAAGGCATAAACCCGATGCCCGGTATCCAACGCATAGTGCAGCGCCAGATAAGCGCCGATGCCGAGCATGCTCAACATGGCGATGACGTTTTGGCTTATTGTGCGGGAAGGCGTTGTTTGCTGATCGGTCATGGTTGGACTCGCAGTTTCAGATTGTCCTATTCTATCGGCAAGACAGGACAATATTGCAACTATTTGTCTTTAGGAGTGCAGGCTCCGCTTGCGCCGGCAGGCGGAGCCTGCACTCCGGTTCTAAGACTTACCGATTAAAGAATAACGTCTCAAGCAGGATTTTCGCTGTCGATGAAAATACAGTCGACGTCGAAATGCTGGCAGACCTTTTCCATCAACGCCTGGATGCCGAATTGCTCGGTCGCGTGGTGGCCGCCGGCAAACATGTGGATGCCGGCTTCTTGGCTTTCGTGCCAGTCGTGCTCGCTGATTTCGCCGGTGATGTAGGCGTCCAATTGTTGCCTCTCGGCCTGGCGCCATTCGCTGTTGGCGCCGCCGGTGATAATGCCGGCGGTGCGTATCAAAACGTTGCGGTCGGGCGTTGCCACGATCACGTTGTGCTTGAGCACATCGGCCAGTTTTTGCTGCAATTGGATTGCCGTCAACGGCTCATCGAATACACCTTTGACGCCGGTTGCCGAACCTTTGTAATCGCCGAACGGCTGTTGCTGGTTGCACGCTATCATCCGGCCCAGAACCGCGGCATTGCCTATGTCGGGATGGCCGTCCAACGGCAGGTGATAGCCGAATAAATTGATGTTGTTTTTAACCAGCGGCAACACCCGTTGCGCGAACGCGCCGGTCAACGGTTTCGCGCCGTGAAACGTCCAGAACAGGCCGTGATGCACGACCAACGCATCGGCCTTATATTGGACCGCCCGGTTGATCGAGTCGCGAGTCGCCGATACCGCAAAAGCAATGCATTCGATCTGTTCGGCCCCTTCTATTTGCAGGCCGTTGGGGCAATAGTCGGTGTAAGTTTCCGGGCGCAGCAGCACCTGGAAATAATCGTTGAGCTGCCGGCAGGTAATCATAATAAAGTCTCGAACTGCCGCCAGATAACTTTAAAAGCGTCAGTCAACGACGGGTCATTAGCGGCAATGCGCTCGGATACGTCGGCCACGTCGAACCAGTCGCCGTCGTCGATTTCGTCGGCCGCCAAGATAAACGGTCCGTTATGGATGCAGCGGTAAACCTGGATGAATTCCATGCCGACCTCTTCAGTGGCCGGCAATTTAAACAGCAGCTCCAACACATGGACGACGCTGATGCCCAGTTCTTCTTCAAGCTCGCGGACCGCGCTGGCATCGTAATCCTCTAACGCATCGACATGGCCGGCCGCCGACGTGTCCCAAAGGCCGCCGTTCAGGTCTTTTTTCAGCGAGCGTTTTTGCAGGAATAATTGGCCTTGGTCGTTGAAAACCAGGATATGCACGGCACGGTGCCTAAGGCCTGTCGCGTGAATGATATGGCGGGCGCAGGTATCGATTATGCGGTCGTTTTCGTCAACGACGTGGAGTAGTTCGTTATGCATCAACAAGATTAAGTAAAAATGGGTTCACCACGAAGGCGCGAAGAACACGAAGTTTTGTCTCTTCGCGTTATTTTGAAAAATTGAATTTTAACCGTTTATATCGGCTACGCAAGCGGAGAGCTGAGTTGATGCCGTTAAGTACTTGCCTACATCCATGCAGGCAAAGCCTGCACTCCAGCTTTGAACCTTAACTGAAAATTTATATCCCACTGCTTAGATATAACGATGAGCGTACGGCTTGGATAAGATGGGTTTCGGCCCAGGCCTCTACCCATCCTACAATAAAGATTATCGAGCTTTGCCGACTTCGGTCGCGGCAGGCACCTCAATCAGGCGGCCAGATTTGCAATCGTAAATATAACCGTAAACAGGAATGTCGGAAGGCACCAACGGATGGTTCTTGATGCGGGTCACGTCTTCCAGCACGCTTTGCTCCTGGTCTTTAATGGTCAGCCAGTCGATGTATTTGCCTTCGGCCGAACCTGGGCCTTCGCAGCAATCGTGCCAGCCGTTTTCGTCGATAGACGCGGTTTTCAAGCTGCTGCCCAGCAGGCCGCGCATGATCTCGTCGGTGAAGGTTTCCATGCCGCAATCGGTGTGGTGGACTACAAACCATTCCCTGGTTCCCAAGAGCTTATAGGAAATAACCAATGAACGGATCGCGTCGTCGCTGGCGCGGCCGCCGGCGTTACGAATCACGTGGGCGTCGCCTTCGGACAAACCGGCGTATTTGGCCGGGTCCAAACGCGCGTCCATGCAGGTCAGGATCGCGAAATGTCTTCCGGGAGGCATAGGCAGTGAACCTTTGTCGCCAAAATTATTCGCGTATTCCCTGTTTGCCGATAACACTTCATGCAGAATTTTACTCATACTTACCTCTTGTTATTTTTCATTGAACCAAAAAAAACCGCTTGCTGCCGGCCACTAAGGAGAATGGCCGGTTCAAGCGGTGTAATAACTATCTCCGCTTTAAAGTCTACCGTAATAAATCCGGGTTTCAAATAGCTATAAAGGTTATACAATATAAACTTATAGTTTATAAAAAGCCTAAGTTATGACTAAATTAACCAATACGCAAGTTTTCTGCCGTATCGTCGAGCTGGGCAGTTTTGCCGCCGTGGCCCGCGAAATGAATGTTTCGGCGATGATGATCAGCAAATACATGGCGCAATTGGAAAGCTCGCTGGGCGTGGCTTTGCTGACCCGGACCACGCGCCAGTTGAGCATGACCGAAGCCGGTCAAATCTATTACCACCGCAGCAGGCAACTGCTGGAGGATTTTTCCGCGCTGGAAGAATATACCTCGCAATTGGGCCTGCAAGTCAAAGGCACGTTAAAAATCAGCGCGCCTATCGATTTCGGCGGCATTTACATGGTGCCCGCGATAGACGCTTATCAACGCGCCTATCCCGACGTCAAAGTACTGATGACGCTGCACAACAGCCGGGTCAACCTCAGCGAGGGCAAGCTCGACTTGTCGATCCTGGTCACCGATACGCTGGATCCCGGCGTGGTCGCCCGCAAAATCGCGCAAACCCGCTTATGTTGTTACGCGTCGCCCGGCTATATTGCCGAACACGGCGAACCGAAAACCATCGACGATCTCAACGCGCATCGCTGCCTGCACTATACGGATACGCCGCATAAGGATTACTGGATCTTCAACGACAACGGCCAAGAAGTGAAGCTGAAGGCAAACTGGCATTTCGCGTCCAACAACGGCCGTGCTTTATGCCAGGCGGCGGCGCTGGGCATGGGCATCACCCAAGCCCCGGAATTGTCGGTGATGAATTATCTGGACGAAGGCAAACTGGTCGAAATCCTGCCGAAATACCGCATTTCGCCATTGAAGATTTACGCCACCTACCTGCAACGGCGATTTCTTCCGGCCAAACTGGCGACGTTCGTCGATTTCCTGATCCGGTATTTTGCCGAAAACGGCCAGCTGTTAAGCGAGCAACAAGCGGCCTGACCACTATGGCAAGAAGAAACGAACACAGTCTGGACGAAATCAAGGCAATGGTGCTGGATGCCGCGGAAACCATCGTCATCGATAAAGGCTATTCGGCATTGACCGTGCGCCGGATTGCGCAGCAAATCGGCTACACCGTCGCCAGCATTTATATGGTGTTCGACAATATGACCGAGCTGGCCTGGCATCTTAAGGCGCGAACGCTCGACGACCTGGCCGCGCAGCTCCGGCGACTGCCCGCATGCGAACCGACGCAACAGATAACCGAACTGGCTCAAGCCTATGTGCAATTCGCCCGCGACAACTTCAACCGCTGGCGCATGCTTTGCGGCCAGGACAACCGGTCTCCCGGATGGTATCGGGACAAAACCGGGCAAATCTCCGCGCTGGTCGAAGCCCAGTTCGCATTACTGTCGCCAAATCGCCCAGCCGTGGAATATCAACTGGCGGCCAAAGCGTTATGGAGCGGCGTGCACGGCATTTGCGCGTTGACGCTGACCGGCGACGAAGATGCGGCCGGCGACGCCGAACAAGCCGTGCTTCTGCTGGTGGAAAATTTTATCGAGGGATGGCGGCGCCGAATGGCCTGAGAGCAAGCGGCAAGGGCCGGAGTGCAGGCTCCGCCTGCATTGCAAGCGAAGCTTCCGCTCCTGCTCACGCCCCTCGCTTGCATCCATGCAAGCGAAGCTTGCACTCCGGGTTGCCGCTGAATTTTCCCGTGCGCTTCGCGCCTCGCCGCAGGCTACGATCAACCGTCCCGATGCGAATGCTGGCCGCGTAACAGCTCAACGAACGCTTCGGCCGGCAACGGGCGGCTTTTGATATAGCCCTGGTACAAGTCGCAGCCTTTATCGCGCAGGAATGCCAGTTGTTCCGGCGTTTCCACGCCTTCGGCCAGCACTTTGAAGCCCAAGATATGGCCCATCGCGACAATCGTCGCGGCAATTTCCATATCGTCCTGGTGAAAAGGAATATCGTCGATGAAGCTTTTGTCGATTTTCAGGATGTCCAGCGGGAAATGTTTCAGGTACGCCAGCGACGAATAACCGGTGCCGAAATCGTCGATCGCCAACCGGATACCGTGGCCGCGCAAACAGTTCAGAATATCCGCCGCTTTGTCCTGGTTCTCCATCAATCCGGTTTCGGTTATTTCCAATTCCAGCTGTTTAGCCGGGAAGCCGGTATCGCGCAGCACCGTTGCCGCCAAAGTACAAATGTCGCTACGGCGGAATTGTTGAGACGACACATTGACCGCCAACGTTATCGCCGGCAACGCCGCATCCAACCAAACGCGGCCTTGACGGCAGGTTTCATGTAATACCCATTCGCCGATCTCCACGATCAAACCGCTTTCTTCGGCAATAGGGATGAAGCGGTTCGGCGGAATCAGCCCCTCGACCGGATCTTGCCAACGCACCAAAGCCTCGGCGCCAACGATGCGGCCGCTGGCAATATCGACTTGCGCTTGGTAAAAAACGCGCAGTTCCTGTTGTTCAATCGCATGACGCAGCCGCGCCTCCAATGCCAGCCGCTCGCGGGCCGCAATCGTCAGGTCTTCGGAAAAATAAGCAAAACAGCCGCGCCCTGCATCTTTGGCCTGATACAGCGCGGCATCGGCATGATCCATCAGTATCTCGGGACTGTCGCCATGTTGCGGATACAGGCTGATGCCAACGCTGGCGCCAATCTGGACGTTGTCGCTTTGAGTCAGGCAAAAAGGTTTGCTCAAATCGACGATGATTTCTTTAGCCACGCGTGCCGCATCTTTAGCATGGGCAATATCCTCCAGCAACACGATAAATTCGTCACCGCCCAAACGCGCGACCATATCGACATCGCGTAGCCGGGTGGCGATTCTTTCCGCGACTTGCTGCAATAACTCGTCGCCCGCCAGATGCCCCAGGCTGTCGTTGACCGCTTTAAAGCGATCCAAATCGAGCATCAGCAAGGCTAATTGTTTACCATCGCGCCGTTCCACATCGATGCCGTGTTTCAGCCGCTCCTGCAACAGCCGCCGGTTGGGCAGTTGGGTCAGCGGATCATAGAAAGCCAGCTGTTTAATCTGCTCCTCGGCTGCCTTGCGCTCGGTAATGTCGATATGGGTGCCGACGTAATGAGTAATCGCGCCGTCATCGCCCCTCACCACTGAGATGATCAGCCACTTGGGATAGATTTCGCCATTCTTGCGCCGATCCCAAATTTCTCCCTGCCATATACCGTCGCGGTCTATGACGTTCCACATCTCGGCATAAAAGTCCGCATCATGACGACCGGATTTAAGCAGGCTGATATGCCGGCCAACCGCCTCTTCTTCGGTATAGCCGGTAGATTCGGTGAAGGCTTTGTTGATGCGTAGAATGAGATTTTCGGTATCGGTAATGACCATCGCCTCCTGCGATTCGAAGGCGGTGGCGGCGATACGCAGATCTAATTCCGTTCGTTTGCGCTCGGTAATATCTTGCGCGCTACCCACCAGCCGTACCGGCCGTTTCATTTCATCGTGTTGCAATCCGCCGCTGCCGCGAATAAAACGAACGGAACCGTCCGGCAGCTTAATACGAAAATCCAGTTCCCGCCCCCTTTGTCCAGCTTGGCAGTCACCGATCCACATTTTCACCGCGGCACGATCATCGGAATGAATCGGCGCGAGGAACGCTTTTAAGGAACATCCGAAGGCCTCATGATTAACGCCGAAAATCCGGTACATCTCGTCCGACCAGCTAATGTGGCCGGTCGCCAGCTCCATGGACCAGCTACCGACATGGGCGATGCGTTGAGATTCGGACAGCATTTGCTCTTTGTCCTGCAATATCTGCTGGACTTGCTTACGTTCGGTAATATCGATCGCCGAACCGATGTAACCGGTAAATGCGCCATTTTCATCGTACAACGGCATGCCTTTATCCAAAATCCAGCGCCACTCTCCTTTCGCGCTACGCAAACGGTACTCCGTGGTAATGGCTTCGTGAACTTCGGTATTTCGATAATAGGCCAGGAAGGCGGTTTCCCTGTCATCGGGATGAATCGTGCCGATCCAGCTCCCATGAGTCATGCTCTGCACCGATTCAAAACCGACGAAGTCAAGCCAGGATTGGTTGACAAAGGTAGGCTGCCCCTCGGCGTCGGTAATCCAGATCATAATAGGCGAGCTGTCGGCCATCAGGCGAAAGCGCGCTTCACTGGCCCGTAGCGTCGCTTCGGCTTGTTTGCGTTCGGTAATGTCGCGTAAGGCGCTGGCGAAAAACAAGCCTTGCCCGGTTCGAATCGGACTCAAGCTGATCTCCACATCCAATTCAGTACCGTCTTTTCGCAACGCCCTGACCGTCCGCCCGATTCCCATCGGCCGGGCTACTGCGGCGGCGGCAAACTGGGTACGCAATGCAGGATGCGCCGCGCGAAAACGCTCCGGCACCAATACTTCAATCGATAGCCCGAGCAGCTCTTCAATCGAATAGCCCAGCAAACGCTCTGCTTGCTGGTTAACCATGGTAATAATCCCCTGTTCGTCGCTAATTAACATCGCGTCCGGGGTGGCGTCGAAAATAGCGCGTAGGTAAGTTTCGCTGGTTTGCAGCGCTTGAGGGCTAGGCAGTTGCAGCAGTTTTGGCATCAACGGCCAAATCAACAGGGCGGTTACTATCGAAATAAGCGCTGTGGCAAGCTTTATCAGGCCATCCAGCCAATAATCGGGATGCCAAATTGTCCAGATACTAATTAAATGCGTGGTACCGCATAAACAAATAAAAGCGCCGAACAGCACGAACACCCAGCGATAAGCCAAGTCGGTGCGTTTATGGACAAAATACAAGAGTGCAAACGGAATGGAATAATAGGCAAGCGCAATAATGGCATCACTGGCAATATGTAGCCACAAGATCGACGGCAGCCATAAATAACAGGCTCCATGGGGCATGAAATGGCTAGTGCTTGCCAGCAAATCATTAAACCATGCAATCATTCGGCCTTGTGCTCCATTCTAAAACGATATAACCGCAAAGATTTCTTGGCGTTACTTTGCGGTTATATCGTTTTATTAAAAATCTTCTTCTGTTAATAACGTTGTTAGCTTCCTGTCCGGGTCGGTGATAACCCATAATTTTTCGCTTTCCACTATATAAACCGACATTATTCTTTCTATCGACTCAGGCAGTAACGCAAGCGTGTTTTCACGCCAATCCACTTCCGATACCTCGCCATAGTCGCCTTTTTCATGCCTGTCCAGCAGATCGCCAACCGGCACCTTAAATTTAGCTATAATCGAAATGGCCGAGGGGGTCATGGTGATGTTTCCAAGTTCAAACAGCTTCATTTAATGAGCTCCTTAATGTCATTGTAGTCCTAAGCTTTATAGACAATAGTTGATGTGAACGCACCAACATCAATTTCTTATCCGCATAATCTTTTTCAGCATCTTACCTGTCTCAACGCTCTTTAGTATCGGGCAAATGCAACGATACCAAAAAAGTGGCGGCAAATACCGACAAGCCCAGTATAAACATTGCCATTACAGGGGTTATATTATGGGCGGCGGCAAAAGTATAACTGCCGACAGCCAATAACATAGCAAGATTTTGAAAAAATCCTTGCAGAGCCACGGCGCTGCCGCTACCGATGCTTTGTTGCCCCAGTTCCTGTAGTGCGGCATTGACGGGAACGATAAACATGCCGCCCATCATGCCGATAAAAAACAGGGTCAAACGGGCCGGCCAAATACTATCCATCAGGCTCAGCACAATGATAAAGGCCGCCATCAAATAAGCGGGCACCCTGGCGCGACGCAAATGTTCGAGCGGAATTAATCTGGGCACCAAGGCTGATCCTGCAACAATACCGATCGCCAGAAACAAGGTCAGTTCGGCAATTTCGGTAGCGTTTTTGGACAATAAAACCAGCGGCGCCCAAACTACAATAATCACTCTTAACGTCGCCGCCGCCGCCCAGAACAAGGAACCGCCGAGAATAGCGAAGCGTGAGCGCGGCGTGATAAAAAACTCGCCTATTTGCCGCCAAAAAATAATAAACCTGGAACCGGAAACAGTGTCATGCGCCAAGATGCGAGCAGGCAACGTCATGGTAATCAAAGCCGAGGCGATGAAAATCACGATGGTTCCGGTTAACGCCCAAACTATCGAATAATCCGCCACTTTAGCGCCTATTATCATGCCCAGCAAAATAGCCAAAATGGTGGAACCTTCGATCCAGCTGTTTGCTTTAACCAGAAACTCATGCCCTGCCAGCTCAGGCAGAATGCCGTATTTAGCCGGACTGTAAATGGCCGCCCCCGCGCCGACCACGCAATAAGCAATCAAAGGTTCCACATGGCACAGCAGCAAGCCCGCGCCCAATGCTTTAATCAGGTTGGCAATAATCAGTACCCTGGATTTGGGATGATTATCGGCAAATCCGCCTACCCATGGCGCCAGCACGACAAAAGCAACCAAAAATACGCTTTGTAAGGCAGGAACGTACCAACTAGGCAGCTGTGCTGAATGCATCACCATCGCAATCACGGTGAACAGGATAGCGTTATCGGCAAATGCGGATAAGAACTGGGCGACCAGTAAGGGGTAGATTTGTTTGTTCATATAGTATTGAAGATGGGTAACACTGAATAACCGATAGCCGGATTATTAGCTATCGAATCCGTTTTAAATCCGTCTAAATCTGTGTCATCCGTGTTCTATTTTTTAAGAAACTTTGCCGGCAGCCAATTCCGTAACCGCTATGTAATTGGTTTTACCGGTCGCCATCACCGGAATCGCATCGACAACCAAAATCTTTTTGGGCAGGCCGATATGGGCCACGCCCTTAGCTGTCGCCGCCAAGTCATTAATAGTCGCCTGTTTTTGAGTGGTGAGCAAAATGATCTGTTCGCCTTTTTTCGGATCAGGCAGGCTGATTACGGCATGATGCGCATCCGGCCAGGCATTGGTCGCCAACTGTTCAACCGCGGTTAACGAAACCATCTCGCCGCTGACTTTGGCAAAGCGTTTGCTGCGGCCGCGAATACTGAGAAAGCCCTCATCATCGACATGAACAATATCGCCGGTGTCGTACCAACCTTCGCCGTAGATTGATTTTGGCTTTACCAATTTACCCGGATTGTCGGCCAGCAAGTACCCTTGCATGATATTGGGTCCGCTGACATGGAGCCTGCCCGCGTCTTCAATACCTTCGACCGGTTCCAGTTTATAGTGCATAGACGGCATAAACCGGCCCACGGTGCCGGATTTAAAGTCTATCGGCGTATTAACCGAGGCGATAGGCGTGGTTTCGGTGGCGCCATAACCTTCCAGTATGCGGATGCCGAATTTCTCCGCCCAAACCTGGCGCGTGGTTTCCTGCAACTTTTCCGCACCGGCAACCACATAGCGCATATTGAAGAAATCATAGGCGTGGGCTTTTTTAGCATACCCGGCTAAAAAGGTATTGGTGCCGAACATGATGGTGGCGTTTATTTCATACGCAATTTCGGGAATGACTGCGTAATGCAGCGGAGTCGGATAAAAGAAGGTGGTCATGCCGTGCAATATCGGCAACATGGTGCCGACGGTAAAGCCGAAGGAATGAAACATCGGCAAAAAGTTGAGCACTACATCGCGGGCATTAAAATTGATCCGCGCTTCCAGCTGTTTAAGATTGCCCAGGATATTGCCATGGGACAGCACCACGCCTTTTGGCGTACCTTCGGAACCGGAAGTAAACAAAATGACCGCCGGGCTGTCAGGGCTGTACTGGGTGTGTTTGTACCAGATATTAGCGGTCTTGCATTGCACCAGCGCCTGGAATTTGTCCCATCCCGACAGACGCTCGGCCAAGTCTTCCAGATAGACCAAATTAACCTGCTCGCCTAAATGCTCGGCTTCCTCGGTTAATTTACCCAGTTCTATAAAGCGGCGGGAAGTCAAAACGGTTTTGACCAGCGCCGTATTACAAGCGGAAACCATGCCGGCGGAACCGGTCGAATAATTCAGCATGGCCGGCACCCGGCCATAAAGTTGCAGGCCAAAAACAACCGCCAAGGTTTTAGTCGAATTGGGCAAAAACACCCCGACATTTTCCCCTTCGGCCGTGATCTGCTTTAGCGCATTGCCGATTGCGATGCTGCGGGTAATTAAGTTGTCATAGGTTAATGGGATACGCTCCAAATCCTCGGCAACCGTATGCTTGCCGCCATGGATTCTGCGCGCTTCAAGCAGACTGGCGAAAATGGTTTGCCGGTAATGACTGGTCGCAAACATCATTTCAGTCATGATGTCCGCCAAAACGTGTCCGCTGTATTTGCGACGATTCTTGCCGCTTACCCCTTGAGGATGCGAAATAAAAGTATGAGGTAAAATTTGGATAGTGATTTTGGGAAATAAACGCAAGCGGACAATATTGCGTAACCTGGAAAAATGCGTGTATTCGGCGCCCTCAATCCGTACCGGCAATATTGCCGCTTCGGATCTATCCGCGACCATGCCGGTGCCGTCATAAATTTTCATTAATGAGCCGGTCACGGTAATGCGGCCTTCGGGAAAAATAACGGTATGTGTATCTTGCTGCAAATGATGGATCAAATCCTTCAGCGATAAAGGATGGGTCGGATCCATTGGAAATACGCGCGATAACTTCAGAAAAGGCTTCAACCACCAGCGTTCGGAAATCTGGGTATTAATCGCAAACGTGATATTGTCGGGTAAAAACACCCCCAGCAGTAACGGGTCCAGAAAGGATGTGTGATTGGATATGATTAAGACACGTTTGCCAGCCTTATTGTAGTTGTCCAAGCCTTTGACTTCGACCTTGTAAATTAATATCAGCAGCCAGCGTAAAAGTTTTTTCAGCATTAAAATTCCTCCTTAATGCCATTTTAGCAGATGTTTTAGAATAATCATGTTGTTGGATATTGCGCGCCAAGAGCGCCGTATTCACTACAAGACCGGCATTAAAAGCGGATTACGCAAGGGGCCTCTAGGCGACACGGATAGGACAGATTGGCACGGGGTTTATTTATCCGCTCTTTTATCCGTGTAAATCCGTAAAAATCCGTGTCATCCGCGTTCCATATATAAAATCCATAGCGGACAGCGTTATAATGCGTCCATTGAATTTTCCAGCCTTGCCAAGCAAAGTCGTCTCAGCCAATGAAAATACTCAACATTCATTTCAAAAACATCAACTCATTGGAAGGCGAAAGCCGGATTGATTTTGAACAATCGCCTTTTTCTGACACCGGCGTTTTCGCGATTACCGGCCCTAACGGATCGGGAAAATCCAGCGTTTTAGACGCCATTACCTTAGGCTTGTATGGCGAGACTTTCCGCTTCGACCGGCCTGCCAAGCATGTGATGACTCAACACACAGCCGAGTGCTTTTCGGAAATCGAGTTTGTTTTAGACCAGGTAAAATACCGCTCCAGCTGGCATGTGCACCGGGTAGATGCGAACCCTGACGGCGAATTAACGCCGTCTGAAATGAAACTGACCCGTTTAAGCGACAATGAAGTGTTGGCGTCCACACCTCAGCAAGTATGCGCACGGGTTACCGAAATTACCGGCATGAACTTCCGCAACTTCACCCGTTCAGTGCTGTTGGCGCAAGGCGATTTTGCCGCATTCCTCAATGCGCTGGACAGCGAACGCATGGATATTCTGGAAAAGATCATCAGCACCGATATTTATGCCGATTATAAAAACGAAGTTAATGCCAAGGCTGCCGAAGCGCAACAACGCCTGAATTATTTGAAACAGGATTTATCGGTTATACCGACCCTGGATCCGGCAAAGCGGGAAGCCTGCGAACACGATTTAGCCGATTTTATTGACCAAAGCGCCGAATTACGTGAGCAGCAAAGCAACCTGAAACAGCAGCAAGACTCGCTGCAAAACGTATTAGCGCTACAAAGCCAGGTTGCCGGCCAAGAAAAAGAACTGCAACAAACCGTAGCCCTGGCGGAAGACGAGCGGCAAAAGCTGGATCGGCTGACTAGCGCCCAGGACGCCCTGCGGTTTAAAGATGATTTGCTGGCGATCAAGGAAAAAAATCACCAGCTTCATCAAGGTAAAGCGGAACTGTCTGACTTTTGGGGCGAACTCAAGCAGATACAAGACCATATCGGCGCCAATAAAGCGGCTCCGGAGAGTTTGCACAACAAATCGTTTACTGAGCAAGGGCAAACCTTATCCAATATCAGAGTCCAAATAGGCCAACTGACCGCGCAACGCCAATCGGAATCCGATTTATCGCAATCCCTGGGACTCCAGATTGACGAGAAAACGTCGGCTCTTGCCGCCGTATCGACTTGGTTGGAACAGCATGCCGCCGATGAATCGCTGCTGACGAGCTTTCCCAAAACAGCCCAGTTAAAAAATCTCCGGGCCGAACTGGCCGAGTTGAAAGAAAAACAAAAAGCAGCTACTAAGTGGTCGAAAAACACCACGGCATCGCTGAAAAACAACCAGTCCGCGATTGCCCAGGAAAATAAAACAATCGCCGAATTAAACCGCAAGCTACCGCTGGCGGAAAAAGCGCTGGATGATCTGGCGCAAGGCAAGAATCTGCTTGAACTGGAGGAGCTTCGGCAAGAACAGCAAGAACGGGTTAAGGATTTTCGGGAACTCTATAACCTGGCCGTCGCCAACCAAAAGCTCAGCAAAAGCGGCTTTAATTTCTTCGGTATTTTTGGCCGTAAAGAGCAGCCCGATCATGATATTGAGGAATTGGAATCTAAACTCGAAGAGCTAAAACATGAAATCGGCCGGGAGGAAAACAGTAGGCTTACGCTGGAAACCGCTGTTTTCCGTGAAGCCTTATTGAGAAAAATGGCTCCGGACCGGCAGTATCTTGACGATGGCGAACCCTGCTTTTTATGCGGCGCTTTAGAACATCCGTATGCCAAACATCCGCCCAGAGAGGCTAATTCCCAACAAGCCTTGACCGAAAAGAAAGCGAAAATAAAAGCCTTAAGAGCATCTGCCGGCAAGCTAATGCAGCAGATTAAAACGGCGCAGAAACTGGCGGAAAAGAATCAGGCTAATCAGACAGAGCGGGCTAAGATCAAATCCCAATGGCAAACCTTGAGCAACCGGCTTAACACCGCAAGCGAAGACCTCAGCATCAATAAATTGCGCTTGCTGAGACAGCTGTTAAACGCCGAAATAAGCGCATTAAAAACCATTATCGGCGTAGTCGCCGACTATCGAAAAAAGCAAACCGGTATAGACCAATTAAAAGCCTTGATCGCCAAAGGCGAAGCTACAATTGAACGCTTGCAGCTAAACACTCGGCAGCTTGATGCCGAACAGCGGGAACGTCCGGCCGAGGAAATCAATTACGAAGCTGCATTGGCAACCTGTCAGCAGGAAGAGCAACAACTGGCCGACAAGGTGCTTGCCCAACTGGCCTCGCTGGGCGAAAAAATGCCCTCCAAAGGCAAGGAAGATGCATTGTTCGATCGCCTGAACACGCGCCGCCAGGATTATCAAGGCTATGTTTTCCGCCAAAAAAGCTTAACCGAAGAACTGGAAGGATTGAAGGCAAAAGCGGATCATTGCCAAATCGAAATCGCCGCGTGCAATGAAAAGCTTGAACGCTACAACCGACAATTACAAAGCGAAGAAATCATCGGCCTGCATTTGGCATTGGTTGAAAAGCAACGGCTGATTGCCGACAAAGAACAGCTTATTGCCGGTCAGGAAGCGGAACTTACCGCGTTGAAACAGGCATTGGAAAGCAAGCTACAAGAAACGCAGTTTGCCGGTCTGCATGAGCTGACGGAAACGCTTGAGCTACTGCAACATCAACCTGACCTGGAGCGCCATCTGGCCGAACTGGAGCAGGAAATCGACGCTAAAACCGTGGAGTTGGAAAAAAACCGGCTGGAACTGGAAACTGAAAATACGCTGGTTACACTCGAAGTCAACCCGGAACAGCTCAAAGCTCAACTGAAAAGCACGACCGAACAGCTGACGATAGCCGGCTTGGAAGTACAGCGCCTGGAGCAGCTGTTAAGCGAGCAGCAACAATATCGGCAAAAAGCCGATGCGATTCTCGTTCAATTGCAGGACCAAGAAGAAGTTGTCCGTTTATGCAACGCCGAAGCCGCGCAAATCGCCGAGGAAAGCGGTATGGCTTTCCGTCGCCGAGTGCAAAAACGAATCGCCGATCAGCTATTATCCCAAACCAATGCGGTGCTGGAAAAAGTCAGCGGCCGTTATTACCTGCGGCAAATGCCCAGTGAACAGGGTTTGGCGCTGGAAGTCGAAGATACTTACCAAGGCAATGTGCGCAGGTTGCCCAAGACCTTATCCGGCGGCGAGAGTTTTGTCGTGAGTCTGGCGTTGGCGCTGGGACTTGCGGAATTGGCTAACGGCGGCAAGTCGGTGGATTCGTTATTTCTCGACGAAGGCTTTGGCAACCTGGATGCGGACACGCTTTATACGGTCATCAGCACCTTGGAAGGCTTGCATACCCACGGCAAGACCGTCGGCGTTATTTCCCATGTCGAAGGCGTGCAAAAACGCTTTAAAGCCCAACTGCAAGTGGTCAAAAAGCCTAACGGCATGGGGATGTTGAAGCAGGCGTCTTAACGCCTACCATTGTTAAATTAGTATTCGACTGCCCCCCCCGATTTACACCGATTATTTAGCCCAAACCAAGTTTGTTTGCGCCTTTAAATCCGTGTTTATCCGTGTCATCCGTGTTCTATTTAGGAATACGCTGAATAGTTGCTTTATATCTATAAAACCCTGCGGCCGCAAAGAGATGAATTTTTGTTGTGTTATACTTTGGCTGGATTTGACCAAAGGAGAATCGAATTATGGCTGCAATTACGTTTGATACCTTAAAATATGCCAATAGGCTAAAGGCGGCCGGAGCCGAGCCACATATTGCAGAGGCTGAAGCAGAAGCGTTAGCCGAAGTTTTTGAGCTGAATCTGAACGAAGTCGCTACCCGCGAAGACCTAAAACATATGGAAGAACGATTAAATGAAAGACTGGAAGCGCGATTGATTCAACTTGAACAACGCATGATTATCAAATTAGGCGGATTAATGGTTGTCGCCGTAGGGACAGTTGCTACCTTGGTGAAAATTTTATAATGGCCTTATAAAATAGAATTTCAAAGCAAATAAACATTCCATTTCATCCCACCCAACGCTTCGCTCTTCTTGCCTTCCAACAGTCCGCCCAACAGCCCGACCAACTCATGAACCACAGCCATGCCGATACCGTGACCATGGATATTCTCGTCGGCGCGAACGCCTCTTTTTAAAATCTCGGCCAGTTTTCCGGCCGGAATTCCCGGCCCGTCATCTTCTATTTCCAACAACACGGCAAAATCCCGCCTACCTTTGCGTTGATTCAAGGAAATGCTGACTTTTACGGTATGCTTACACCACTTGCAGGCGTTATCCATCAGGTTTCCGGCTATCTCATACAAATCGCCTTCTTCATAATAAATCGGGCATTGCTCCGGCACCGTCATGTCGAAAGTTATGTTTTTATCGATATACACCTTAGCCAGCGATGCGCTTATTTTTTTTATAACTTCCGATAAATCAATAGTGCCGGCGGTTTTATGCTCGCCTTTTGCCGCGGCCCGTTGTAATTGATATTCGACGATTTCGTCCATCCGCGAGATCTGTTCTTTTACCGTCTCTTTATTAGCGCTGAAAGACTCGGTGCAGCCGCGTAATATCGACAGCGGCGTTTTCAGGCTGTGCGCCAAGTCCGCCAAGGCATTGCGATAACGTTCCAGATGCGCCCGCTCGCTATTAATAAAGGCATTGAGGTTTCCGGCAAGCCCTTCCAGTTCGGTTGCATAATCCCCGTCCAAATGGGTTTTGCGCCCCTTTTCGATAGCTTCAAGATCTCTTACCACAATCCGCAAAGGCTTCAAGCCCCAGCGCAGCAAGGCTAATTGGATAAATATCAAACCTAAGCCTAAAACCAACAGCCATATTCTTAAGGTTTCTCTAAACCGCTCCATCTGGCTGCTGACAAACTGCGCATCTTCGGTCACCGTAAAAATATATTCGCGTTCCACGCCGGCTACGTTTTTCCAGCCGACTGCGTAATGAAGGGCGTAACGCCCCTGTTCGGTTAATATAAATTCAAAGTGGCCGGGGCTTAATTCCGGCGGCGGCTTTACATCAAGACCGATGGCCGATGGCGAGCGCCAGACCAGATTCTTCTTTGCTAAATGGATAAAGCCGTAAAGACCGGAACCGGGGGTTGCAAAACGCGGCTCCGGCAAATTGGCCGGCATGTTTAAATCCCCGGAGTTTTTAAGTTCGGCGGCAGACAACAGCGAGTACACATGAACCTGCAATTTTTCCTGTAATGCCTGCTCGGCGCTCTCAAGAAAGCCTCGTTCAAGCACCACCGAAGCCAAGGCGAAAAATGAGGCCAGCACAAGAACGGCCGAAACCAGCAAGCGAAAACTTAAGGATTTAATTTGCATTAGGGTTTGATAGACGGATCGTAACTATTCAGCCGCAGATCACACGGATTTAAACGGATAAAGCGAAAGGCACAGGGTTAAAGGCGAAAAAACCGAGCTTGACACACATCCTCCCTTAACCTTAGTTTATCCGTGTGCTTCTTGCGCAATCTGTGGCGGAACAGCCGCCACAAATCAACCGTGCTTGTTAGAAATCAGGTAACCCCGCCCACGCAAGGTTTCAATAGGTTTACGTATGCCGTCCGGATCGAGCTTTTTTCTTAATCGTCCGATGAAAACCTCAAGCACATTGCTGTCGCGGTCAAAGTCTTCATCGTAAATATGGGCCGTTAAAACCGATTTTGACACCACCTCACCTTTGCGAAACATCAGGTATTCCAAAACCTTGTACTCGTAAGCGGTTAACTCCTGTCTGACGCCTGATACGGTGACTTCCTGGGCCACGGTATCGAGTTCGATATTGTCATGAGTCAATACCGGATGAGCCACTCCGGCTGACCTTCTAATCAAGGCGTTGATCCGGGCCAGTAGTTCTTCATAATGAAAAGGCTTAACCAGGTAATCATCGGCCCCCGCCTCCAGCCCTTCCACTTTTTCCTGCCACCGGCTGCGGGCGGTTAGAATCAGGATGGGAACCGTGACCTTGTCTTTACGCAAGCGCTTGATCAGCTCGATGCCGGAGAAATCGGGCAAGCCAATATCGACCACGGCCGCATCGATCGGATATTCCTTGCCCATGTAATAGCCGTCGCGGCCTGTGTTTGCCGTATCGACGGCAAAACCTTTATCGGCAAAGAACTGCTGGATTTGTTCGCAAAGTTTTACTTCGTCTTCAACAATTAAAATACGCATGTTTTTTGTTTGCTTGTGCGGGAGATTAACCGACTAATTGACCGGTTTCGGCATCGATTTTGAAATACTGGATATGTCCGTCAGGCGTCAGCACTTTAATGATATAAACTTCCCTGCCGTCGATGAGTTCCGTTTGCGCGCCAAGCACTTTGTTGTAAGTGCCTTCGATGATTTGTTTGGTCGCTTCGTCCAAACTGATGCCCGCAAAACAGCTATTAGACAACAACAAGACGACGGCAACGGCTTTAATCAAATTTCTCATGGGCAATCCAGGCTATCTGAACACAAATATTCGTTCACTGTAACGACGAATAGAACACGGATGACACTGATTGAACGGATTTACACGGATTTTTACTCTCTCATTTATCTATGTTTATCGTCAAACCCGGCCGCTTAACAGCGACTGTTTTTTAGCGCTCATCCCCGTTTTATCATTGGGTGAAAAACATTCTGGACCCATCACCCTTAATCGATACTGAATTTTAATGCAGCGACACGCCCTGAATCACGCTGCCGATAGCTTGTCCGAAAGATGTGCCCAGCTTGCCGGCGATTTTATCGAGCAAGTGTTCCTGCTGGCTGAAATCAACCTGGGTTTCAGCGCCGATCAGCTCCTTGGCGACGTAATCCTGATTGCCGACGCCGTCGACGATACCCAGCTTCACGCCTTCTTCGCCGGTCCAGACCAGGCCGGAAAACATGTCGGGATTTTCTTTAAGCCGGTCGCCGCGGCCGGCTTTAACCGCACCGATAAATTGCTGATGCACTTGATTCAGCAAGCCTTGTATATAGTGGGCCTCGTCTTCTTTGGTCGGCGAGAAAGGATCGAGCATGGCTTTATGCGCGCCGGCGGTAAATAACCGGCGCTCCACGCCCAGCTTTTGCATGCCGTCGACAAAGCCGAAGCCATCCATCAGCACGCCGATAGATCCGACCAAACTGGAAGGATTGACGAAAATCTTGTCGCTGGCCGACACGATAAAATAACAGCCCGATGCGCAAATATCGCTGACCACGGCATAAACCGGCAGATTAGGATGTTCTTTTTTAATTTTCCTGATCTCTTCATAGACATAAGAAGACTGCACCGGACTGCCGCCGGGCGAATTGGCATGCAGAATAATGCCTTTGGTGTGTTTGTCTTTAACCGCATTCCTCAAGCTTTCGATAATGCTGTCCGCATTGGCGTCTTTGCCTTCGGCAATCATGCCGACTACATTGACAATGGCGGTATGGTCTTTGCCGTCACCGCCAATACCCTGGCTGATCTTTGGATATAGCGCCACGCCGGACAAGACGATCAAGTACACAAACACCAGGCTTTTAAAAAAAATGCTCCAGCGCCGCGCCCTGGTTTGCTCGGTGATGGCGGCCAAGGCCAATTTTTCGATGACCTCACGTTCCCAGCCGGGCTCTTGTTTAACGTCTACTTTGTCTTGATTATCCATCGCTTGTTAGCCTCTAATAATATTCAGTAATTCCGCCGGCTGCTGCAAGCACATCAGCGGACTGTATTGTTGCAATATGTCTTCCGGATGCGCTCCGCACGACACCGCTATCGACGATATTTGGGCATTCATCGCCATTTGCAAGTCGTGCGTGGAATCGCCGACCATTAAACTGCGCTCGTTCGCCGCTTTGGTATGTTGCATAATTTGATGCAGCATTAGCGGGTCCGGCTTGGAAGCGGTCTCATCGGAACAGCGGGTGATACAAAACAAGTCTTCGGTATCGGTCGCCTTTAATGCTTCCTGCAAACCGGTCCGGGTTTTACCGGTCGCAACGGCCAGTTGATAACCTGTTTGTTTCAGTTCCAGCAACATATCGTAAACGCCGGGAAATAAGTCTTGGCGGCTTAGTTGCCTGGACAAATACGTTTGCTGATAGCAAGTTGTCAATTGCGTCAGCGTTGCCTCATCGGCTCCCGGAAATAGCGTGGCGCAGGCGTTGGTAATGCTCAAACCGATCACGTCTTTTGCCGCCTGCGCTTCGGGAATGCCGTAGCCGCACTGCTTGCCTGCCGTTTGCAGACAATGCACGATCCAGTCTATCGAATCGATCAAGGTTCCGTCCCAGTCGAATATGATTAAATCAAACCTGTTGTTCATGTTTTAACAAATTTTCCAATTGCTGTGGCAGAGGCGCCAAAATGGTTAGCTGCACGCCGGTAACCGGGTGCTGAAATTTTAATTTTTCCGCATGCAGGAACATGCGCTTATAGCCCCGCTCTTTAAATTTGCGATTGATTTCATCGCGGCCGTAGCGCTCGTCACCGACAATAGGATGGCCGAGACTGGCGGCGTGAACGCGTATTTGATGAGTGCGTCCGGTTTTCGGCGAAGCTTCAACCAGCGTCGAATCGCTAAATAATTGCAGGCGCCGAAACAGCGTCTCGGCTTCTTTTCCGGCTTGGCTGATCACCACCATGCGCTCGCCGCCTTTACTGACATTCTTTAGCAACGGCGCGTTGACGACCAGCTTTTTCCTGGCCCACTGCCCTGCCAATAGCGCCAGGTAGGTTTTATGGATGTGATCGTCGCGAAACAACTCATGCAAGCGCTTCAGCACGCTCCGTTTTTTGGCAATGATCAGACAGCCGGAGGTATCTTTATCGAGCCGATGCACCAACTCCAAAAAATGCGCTTCGGGCCTTAACAGACGCAAGCCTTCGATAATGCCGGAACTCACGCCGCTGCCGCCGTGCACGGCAAACCCGGCCGGTTTATTAACGATCAGGAAACCGTCATCTTCAAACAAGATACCCTGTTGCAGCGCCGCTTGCAGGCCTTGCGGAACGTACGATTCTTCATCGCGTTCGGCTACCCTGACCGGAGGAATCCTGACAATATCGCCGGTAACCAGACGATACTTAACATCGACCCGGCCTTTATTGACCCTGACTTCACCTTTGCGAACGATCCGGTAAATCCGGCTTTTAGGCACACCTTTCAAGCGGGCGATTAAGAAATTATCCAATCGCTGATCGCAATGTTCTTCGCTAATTTCGACCAGTTGGACTTGGGGGGTAACGCTTTTTTCTTCATTATTCATGCTATAGATAATACCAGCATCCGCTTATGATTGATTCTTTAAATTGATGTATAGCAATAAGATTGCTATATTAACTAGGTTTTTTACATAAAAAACATACTTTTGCTCTGCGGTTTTCACTAACAAAACTGCCTTGGAGCGCTACTCGATGATGATTGAAACAGCGTTCGATTACCACGCTGACTCGTCATTGTAAGATTTTCGGGTTCATTGTTCGACCCTAGACGAACGATTTATAACTCCTGTTTAAGACGGAATTTACAACCAAGACTGACCTAAAGAATATTTATTTGCTTAGACTCTGTCCGTGCAACTATCCACGGTCTTCACCTAAGTGAAGAGCGGGATACCGACGACACCCACAGGAACGGAACATTAAAACCGTAAAAAACTAAGCGATGTAGACCCTAGCAGCGGCTTTAGCCGCGCTCTCTACACAAACACGATAACCCAAAACCAGTCTGTTCAGTAAAATCTGACCATGGAGCAGGACACAACAAGGAATATTGAATGAAAAGAATGCTTATCAACGCTACGCAGCCGGAAGAACTGCGAGTCGCTTTGGTAGACGGTCAAAAACTATATGATTTTGACATAGAAGTACCTTCGAAAGAACAAAAAAAGTCTAACATTTACAAAGGCATAGTAACCCACGTAGAACCCAGCCTGGAAGCGGCCTTCGTCAACTACGGCGCTGAAAAACACGGCTTTTTACCTTTCAAAGAAATCTCTCCGCTCTACCGCCAGCCACAAGATGGCGCCGAAACCGATGGCCGCCGCCCCTCCATAAAAGACTTGGTTAAAGAAGGCCAGGAAATCGTTGTTCAGATTGAAAAAGAAGAACGCGGCAACAAAGGCGCGGCTTTAACCACCTATATCAGCTTGGCCGGCACCTATCTGGTGCTAATGCCCAACAACCCCAAGGCAGGCGGTATTTCGCGGCGCATCGAAGGCGATACCCGTAGCGACTTGCGTGAAGTCATGGCGGCGCTGGAAATCCCTGAAAGCATGGGACTCATTGTTAGGACTGCCGGTTGCGGCAAAAACGCCGAGGAACTGCAATGGGATTTAAACTACCTACTGCAACTTTGGGAAGCGATAGAACGCTCCGCCGGCGAACATTCAGCGCCCTTTTTAGTTTTCCAGGAAAGCAACGTCATCATCAGGGCTTTGCGCGATCATTTGCGCGGCAATATTGACGAAATTTTGATCGACAATGAAGACTCCCTCAAACTGGTACAAAACTTCTTAAAACAAGTCATGCCGCACTTTTTGCCCAAGGCAAAACTGTATCAAGACGCCGTGCCGCTGTTTAACCGTTACCAGATCGAATCCCAAATTGAAGTCGCTTACGGCCGTGAAGTATCCCTGCCGTCAGGCGGTTCGATAGTTATCGACCATACCGAAGCGTTGACCTCTATCGACATCAACTCCGCACGCGCCACCAAAGGCAGCGACATTGAAGAAACCGCGTTAAACACCAACCTTGAAGCGGCCGATGAAATCGCCCGCCAACTGAGACTGCGCGACTTGGGCGGCCTGTTTGTTATCGACTTCATCGACATGATGTCCAACAAGAACCAGAAAACCGTTGAAAACCACTTGCGCGACGCGCTTAAAATCGACCGCGCCCGCATCCAGACCAGCCGCATCTCGCGTTTCGGTTTGCTGGAAATGTCCCGGCAAAGAATGCGTCCATCATTGGGCGATTCGACCCAACTACCTTGCCCGCGCTGCAAAGGCCAAGGTACGATTCGCAACGTGGAATCGGTCGCGCTTTCCGTACTGCGCATTCTTGAAGAAGAAGCGATGAAAAAAGGCACCGAAAAAGTCATTGCCCACTTGCCTATTGAATGCGCGACTTTCCTGTTAAATGAAAAACGTAGCGCTATCGAGCAAATCGAAAACCGCCTGAAAGTCGGCATTGTGGTTCTGCCCAGCAAGCATTTGGAAACGCCGGCTTATGACATTGAACGCATCAAGGAAAAAGAGGCCGGCGAGAACGGCAAAGCCAGCTACTTACAGATAAAAGCCGAAGACATTACTATCCCTGAATTCGCCCAACAAGTGAAACCGAGCGCGACCAAAGCGGCAGTCAAGGAATTCCTGCACGACTCTCCCGCGCCGGTGCAAAACAAAAGCGAAGCGGCCAGCCTGATCCAACGCTTCTGGCACAAACTGATAGGTTCCAGCGCCACGCCTAAAGCCGCAACGATACAAACCGCCGAAAGAACCAAAGCGGTTGACGAGAGTCAAGCGGGCAGAAACCGGGACAACAGGCAAGGCCAGGGACAGGGACAGGGACAGGGACAAAACCAGGAAAGAGGACGCGGTCGCGGCCGCAGCCGAGGCCAAGGACGCAGCCAAAATGGTCAAAAAGAGCAAGTTCAAGCACTGGAACAAGCACCAAAACAAAAGCCGGAACAAAATCCGGATGCGCCGCGTCCTAACCGCCCACCCCGCAGCCAAGGCAGAAACGTAAAGCGCAATCTCGACCCGGCCAACATGCCTGTCGCCCAAACCGAACCGGTTAAGAGCGAAGCAGCGGACTTTAATGACGTTGCCGACGTTGCCGAAGTGATCGCAACGGCTCCGGAAGCCGTTGCTTCTCCTGTTGCCACCGGCGAGCGGGAACATCCGAAAAGGAACAATGCCAGAAGAGGGCCGAATCGCAGAAGACCGCGTAATCCCAATTACAAAAAGCCCGAAACCGATGGCGAGTCAAATACCGCATACGAAGCATCCAACGAGAACAGCGGTGAATCGCGTCCGGCAGCACTCCGCTCTTATGACAATGACTTTGCCGAAAGAGTGGAAAGAACCGAACGTCCGGAGCCTCAGGTTAATGCTCCCAGCCCGGTTAATATAGCCCCTCAGCAGTCAGAAGCGCCAAAACCGGTGATTACCGCCGAACCTGCTCCAGCGGCGCCTAAACCGGCTGAACCCGCACCAAAACCCGTTGAAGTGGTAAAACAAGAAACGGAATAACGAAACAAGAATAGGGCAAAGCCGCCTTATCCTCATCAAATTAAAAATATCACCACGAAGACACGAAGTTCACGAAGAAATTAAAAAATTCGTGTTCTTCGTGTTACGGTCTTAAATACTTTTACCTGTACCTAACCTCCACAGCCCCGCTTCCCAGCAACGATCTCAATCGCGCCACCAGCTCATCGGTAGGATGGACGCGCCATTCATCGCCCAACTGTAGATTGGCCTTGGCAACCTGTGAGCTATAACTGATTCCAACCGGACAACCGCCGCCCTTAAACGGCTCCAGAACAGCCGTCAACTTCGCGACAAAACCATCGTCGTCCGTCGCATTCCATACCAACTGGATACTCCGGGCAAACGCTTCCCTGGCCTGCTCCATGCTGTACAGTTTTTCAACCGTCAAGCGCAACGTGCCCAAATAATCGTCGACACCTACCGCGCCTTCGGCAATCAACAGACTGTCGCGAGAAAAAATGCCCCGGTACTTTTCGTAAATTTCGCCAAACGCCGCAATTTCCAGCCTGCCGGTTCGGTCATCAATGGTCGCAAAAGCCATGATTTTGCCGCTCTTAGCCTGGCGGGTGCGCACTTCAACGACTAAGCCTGCGGTCCGGGCTTCCATTTTCCGGCTTTTGGACCGCTCCACATTGGACAGCAACGACTCTATGGCGCCGTTGGTGAATTGCCTTAATTCAGCTTCGTATTGATTGATCGGATGCCCGGTTAAAAACAAGCCCAGGACCAGCTTTTCCGCAGCCAGCCGTTCGTTTTCCGACCACGGCTCGACCACGGTTGCATAAGCATGGGCATCGTCGATATTTTCGGCATTAACCGCCAGGCCGAATAAATCGTTTTGGCCTGTTTGCGCATTTTTGCCGTGCTGCTCGGCGACTTTTAACACCGTGGACAGCTCCGCCAAATGCCCGGCCCTGTTATCGTCGAACTCGTCGAACGCGCCGGCGCGTATCAACGCTTCTAAAACCCGACGGTTGAATTTGCGCAAATCCACCCGCTTGCATAAATCGTACAAGCCGGAAAACGGCCCGTTCGCTTCCCGCTCGACCAGCATTTCTTCAATGGCCGCCTCGCCTACGCCTTTCAGCGCGCCCAGGCCGTAAACAATATGACCGGCATCGTTAACGGTAAATTTATATTTGGAAACATTGATGGTGGGCGGGCAAACCTCCAACTTCATATGCTTGCATTCCTCGATCAGGATCACCACTTTGTCGGTGTTGTCCATATCCGCCGACATTACCGCGGCCATGAATTCGGCCGGGAAATGCGCTTTCAGCCAAGCGGTCTGGTAAGCAACCAGCGCGTAAGCGGCCGAGTGCGATTTGTTGAAACCGTAACCGGCGAATTTTTCCATCAAATCGAACACGTAAGTCGCGATGCTTTCGTCAACCTGGTTTTGCACCGAGCCGGCCATGAATTTGTCCCGCTCCTTGGCCATTTCCTCCGGTTTTTTCTTACCCATCGCCCGGCGCAGCATGTCCGCGCCGCCCAAGGTGTACAGCGCCATTTCCCGGGCGATCTGCATGACCTGCTCCTGGTACAAAATAACGCCGTTGGTCGGTTTTAAAATCGGCTCCAACAGCGGATGCGCGTATTCGGCTTTAGCGCCGTGCTTGACGTTGATGTAATCGTCCACCATGCCCGATTCCAACGGCCCCGGCCGGAACAACGCCACCAACGCGATGATGTCGTCGAAGCAGTCCGGCTTCAGCTTTTTGATCAGCTCTTTCATGCCGCGCGATTCGAGCTGGAACACGGCCGTGGTCTGGGCGTTCATCAGCAGCTTGTACGAGTCCTTATCGTCGCGCGGAATCGCCGATATATCGACCGGCGGCTTGCCCTGGCGTTCCAGCTTGGCGTTGATGTCCTGCAACGCCCAGTCGATGATCGTCAGCGTGCGCAAGCCCAAGAAGTCGAACTTAACCAAGCCGACCGCCTCGACGTCGTCCTTGTCGAACTGGGTCACCAAGTTGTTGCCGTCCTGGTCGCAATACAGCGCCGCGAAATCGGTCAGCTTGGTCGGCGCGATCACAACACCGCCGGCGTGCTTGCCGGCGTTACGCGACGTGCCTTCCAGCGACAGCGCCATGTCGATCAAGGATTTGACTTCCTCTTCGGTGTCGTAAAGCTGTTTCAACTCAGGGCTGTCTTTCAGCGCTTTGGTCAGCGTCATGCCGATCTCGAACGGCACCAGTTTGGATAAGCGGTCGACGAAACCGTAACCGAACCCCAACACCCGGCCGACGTCGCGGATGACCGCTTTCGCCGCCATCGAACCGTAGGTGATGATCTGCGAAACTTGGTCGCGGCCGTAATGGCGGGCCACGTAGTCGATCACTTCGTCGCGCCGGTCCATGCAAAAGTCGACGTCGAAGTCGGGCATCGAAATACGCTCGGGGTTCAAAAACCGTTCGAATAGCAGGTCGAATTCGATCGGATCGAGGTCGGTGATTTTCAGCGCATAGGCAACCAAGGACCCTGCACCGGAGCCCCGGCCCGGCCCGACCGGGATCTGGTTGTTCTTGGCCCATTGGATAAAGTCGGCAACGATCATGAAATAGCCGGGGAAGCCCATCTGGATGATCATTTTCAACTCGAAATCGAGCCGGTCGTAGTAAACCTGCCGGTTTTCCTCGTCGCTGCCTTTGCCGACCGCCGGGTGATGCTGCAAACGCTCTTCCAGACCTTCGGACGCCTGCTCGGTCATGAATTCGCCGATAGTCATGCCTTCCGGCACCGGGAAATCCGGCAGGAAGTATTTGCCCAATGTCAGTTTCAGGTTGCAGCGTTTGGCAATTTCCACGCTGTTCTCCAAAGCCTCGGGTATATCGGCAAACAGCGCCTGCATCTCCTCGATGCTGCGTAAATATTGCTGATCGGTGTAATCCTTCGGGCGGCGCGTATCGTCGAGCACCCGCCCCTGGTTGATGCAAACCCGCACTTCATGGGCCGCGAAATCCTGTTGGTCGATAAAGCGCACGTCGTTGGTCGCAACGACCGGCAAACCGGTCGCCAGCGCCAGTTCGACCGCGGCGGCGATATAGCGCTCCTCGTCCGGCTTGCCGACCCGCTGCAATTCCAGGTAAAAACTTTGCGGAAACAAGCCGCCCCAAAACTCGGCCAAGCGTTTGGCCGCCTCATGATTTTCAGACAACAGCGCTTTGCCTATGCAGCCGCTCATTGCGCCGGACAACGCAATCAAGCCGTTGTGATTGGCCTCTATCCATTCCTGCCTGAGCATCGGCACGCCTTGATGCTGGCCTTCCTGGTAAGCCTTGGAAACCAGCTCGGTCAGCGTGATGTAACCGGCGTGATTATTGACCAGCAGGGTCAACCGGAATGGCGTGGCCGGATCTTCGGGATTAAAAACCAGCACATCGGAGCCGGCTATCGCCTTGATGCCCTGCCCTAACGAGGCTTTATAGAATTTGACCAGCGAGAACAAGTTGGCGTGCTCGGTGATCGCTATCGCCGGCATATTCAATTCGGCCAAACGCTTGACCAACGGCTTGATTTTGACGATTCCGTCGACCAGGGAAAATTCGGTGTGGAGTCTTAAATGGACAAATGCGGGCTGCATGCAATAAGAAAGTTACTGTTATACGGATGAGCTATTTTACCCTGTCCGCAAAATTTCGTGCGTTCAATGATGATAGTGTCGGCAACGTCCTTATATAGGTGTGCCTGTTGGTATTACTACTTATTGCTTGGATAACTTGATTTATCTATCCTAAAGCCAAGCTAACAATGCTTCTTTACCGACACTCTAATTATTTGATTTTTATAAAAAATAATTGCTATAAAACAAAGCTGAATATCAATTGCGCAGGGCGTTTATATAGACATCGGCACCCTGCCTTAAGCAATATAAATCCGGATGCTTTTTAGCGGCGCCGGGTTTTTCAAGCAGTATTTAAACAAAACCGCCACAGAGGGAACAATAATGAAACTGACCTGGATACTCGTTGCCGATAATACTCGGGCACGTATTTTTACTGCCGAGACCGCCTCTTCTCCTTTAGAAGAAATCGCGGATTTTTCTCATACCGAAGGCCGTTTACACGACCGGGAGATAACCTCCGACCTGCCGGGAAGAATCAAGAGCGCCAATGCAGTCGGGCACGCTTTCGAACAGCCCACCGATCCGAAAAAGCACGAAATCGACAATTTTGCCCGCTATATTGCCCAATTCCTGGAAGAAGCATACAACGCAAACCGGTTTGTACAACTGATCATTGTTGCCGGTCCCTCTTTTCTCGGCTTGCTGCGCAGCCACCTTCAGAAACAGATTAAACAACGGGTTCGGTTGGAACTGCATAAAGAAATCACCATGCTGAGCGCCGCCGATATTCGTCAACATCTGCCCCAATATTTACCGGATATTTAACCGATACACGCAATTGAGTTTTGAATTAATGTAAGATATAACTTACATTAATTCATATTATGGAAAAAACCATTTCCAGAGGTTTCTATATTAAACGCTTTTTCAGTAACGCCTATATAGCCTCAATACTGGGGACAGCGGCTATTTTGGCTATTTTGAAAGATCTCCAGGTTGTGTTTGGAGACGCGCCTCCGCTATTGCTTTTTTTGGTGGTGATCGCTTTCGCCGCCTGGAGCGGCGGATTAAAAACAGGGTTGCTCACCACAGTATTGAGCGTTGCGGCCAGCGCTTATTTTTTAGTTGAACCTCATCATTCGTTTCACGTTACCAAAACCAGCGAAATCATACGTATCGCGATTTTATTCGGTGTTGGCGCACTATGTAGCTTGTTCATTGCACGACTGCATAAGCAGGAAGAACGGGCATTGCAGCAAGTCATGGAACGAGAGGAACAGCTTAAGCAGGAAATCGCCAAGTGCGGCCGAACGCAAGCAGACTTACATTTGTATGTTTCCCTGATTAAGAGCAGCAACGAGTTCATCGGCATGTGCGATACAGACGGTACATTTTTTTTATTAACGATGCCGGGCTGCGGCTAGTAGGCCTGGATAGCCTCGAACAGGGGCTTAAAACCCCGATCGAGGAATTCTTTTTTCCTGAAGATCAGGCATTTGTTATGAATGAGATTTTTCCCGCGGTATTACAAAACGGCCGCAGCGAAAATGAAATCCGCATCCGCCACTTCAAGACCGGAGCAGCGCTATGGATGATCTACAACGTCTTCGCCCTGAAGGACGATAACGGCAATATAGTCGGCTTGAGCATAGTGAGTACGAACATCACCGAGCGCAAACAAGCCGAAGAAGCTTTGCGCGAGAGCCAAATAGACCTGAACCGCGCCCAGGCCGTCGCCCATATCGGCAGTTGGCGCATGAATGTTCTCACCAATATACTGGAGTGGTCCGATGAAAACTTTCGGATTTTTGGCCGGCCGAAAGGCACGCCCCAAACCTATCAATCTTTTCTGGAGACTGTCCATCCGGAAGACCGCGAGCTGGTCGATGCTGCATGGCATGAAGCCCTGGCCGGCAAGTCCTACGATATTGAACACCGGCTTATAGTAGACCAAGAGGTCAAATGGGTACGCGAACTGGCTGAACTTGAATTTGACGAGCACGGCGTGCCGCGCGGCGGTTTCGGCACCACTGAAGATGTCACCGACATTAAAAACGCTCAGCAAGCCTTACAAAATGAGCGCGCTTTCCTCAGACAGATAATCGACGCCGCGCCCAGTTTGATTTTTGTCAAAGACAGGGAAAGCCGATTCCTTTTGGCCAATGAGGTCTTGGCCCAATGTTACGGCACCAGCACCGAAAACTTGGTCGGGTTGACCGATGCGAACTTTAATGCCAATGTCGGCGAAGTCGCTCATTTCCACCGAGACGACCTCGATGTTATCAACAGCGGCAAAGCCAAACACATCCCGGAGGAGCAAGTCACGCACGCAGACGGTTCCGTACATTGGTACAGCACCGTCAAAATTCCGTTGATAAACGGCAACAATAATTACGATAAACTACTGGGCGTGGCGACCGACATTACCGAACGCAAACGCGCCGAGGAAGCGCTACAGCTGATGAACCGCCGTAAAGACGAATTTCTGGCAATGCTGGCCCATGAACTCCGCAACCCGCTGGCGCCCATCCGCAACGCCGTGCAATTACTGAAAATGCAGGGCGTTACAGAACCCAAACTGGCCTGGATCTGTAATGTCGTCGACCGTCAGGTGACTCATATGGCGCGGCTGCTTGATGACTTGCTGGATATGGCTCGCATCATGCAGGGCAAGATCAGGCTAAAGCTCGAACGGCTCGAACTTAGCGACATTGTCAACAATGCGGTGGAAACCAGTCGCCCCCTGATCGAGTCGCGTAACCAGGATTTACTCATTTCGCAAACCGCGGCGCCGCAATGGCTCAACGGCGACCGGATCCGATTGGCGCAAGTTCTGTCCAACTTGCTAAATAACGCAGCTAAATATACCGGCGAGGGAGGTAAAATCATGTTAAGCGTGACCCGGGATGAGAATAATGTCGTCATTGAAATTAAAGATACCGGGATCGGCATCGCCCCCGATATTCTGCCGCAGATATTCGATCTTTTTACCCAAGCCGACCATACCCTGGCCCATTCTCAGGGCGGACTGGGCATCGGCCTGACGCTTGCTCGTCAATTGGTTGAAAAGCATGGCGGCACAATCACCGCAGCGAGCGGCGGCGTAGATCAAGGCAGTTCATTTACGGTGCGCTTGCCGGCATTGCCTATGGAAGCCTCTGTTATTGAAGCCGCACCGTCTGAATCCGAACAGCCGACACACAAATTCCGCATTCTGGTCGTCGATGACTATGCCGATGCGGCCGAAAGCCTGGCCATGCTGTTGCAGACGGAAGGGCATGAAGTCGAAATCGCCGATTGCGGCATCAAAGCCATCGAAAAGGCGCAAACTTTCCGGCCCCAAGTCGTACTGCTCGATATCGGTCTTCCCGATCTGGACGGTTATGAGGTCGCTAAACGGCTGCGCGCATTACCGGAAACACATGATGCGATCCTGATTGCCTTAACCGGTTACGGACAAACTGAAGACTGTGAACGCTCGCAGGCGGCGGGATTCAATCACCATTTACTCAAACCGTTGAATTTCGCAAAATTATCAGCCCTGCTGACAGCTTCGCAAAGCAGTCAAGGCAGCTAAATCCGCCCCGGATTTTCCGTTTCTAACTAAGCGTTAAAATGCGCCGATAGTTATTCACAAAACCTGTGGATAACTCTGTGGATTGATTGTTTTATTTATCGCTTAACTGCGGTTTTTATTACAGTTTTGTTAAATTGTACAAAAACTCACCAAATCGACAAAACTATAAAATATCAATAACTTACAAGCAAACACAAAGCTTCAACCGCTACCTTTTAAGACTACGCTAAGTTACTGATTGTTGCTGTGGGCAAATACTATTGAATCAAAACCATCACGCTGTTCCGGCCGCAAAATTGCCGCTAAAAACAGAGTTTCCGACACAGTTCCACCAGGTCTTTACATAATAAGCCGGATTCATAAAACCTAGCACGACCATCAACGCTTAAAAATTGCCGGATAACGTGGAATAATAGCCGACATCGCGTTAATCTTTATAAACCTTAAACTGACTAACTGGACACTATGGCGCAATACATCTATTCAATGAACCGGGTCGGCAAAATTGTCCCGCCAAAAAAATATATCCTCAAGGACATCTCTTTATCTTTCTTCCCCGGCGCAAAAATCGGCGTATTGGGCCTGAACGGCTCCGGTAAATCGACGCTACTGCGCATCATGGCAGGCATCGATAAAGAGATTGAAGGCGAGGCTATCCCCCTCAAAGGCATTAATATCGGTTACCTGCCGCAAGAACCGCAACTCGACCCCAATAAAACCGTGCGCGGCAATGTCGAGGAAGCGGTCGCGGAAATCAAGGACACCTTGGCGAAACTCGACGCCGTCTATGCCGCTTACGCGCTGCCCGATGCCGATTTCGACAAACTGGCAGCCGAACAAGCGTACCTGGAAGACTTCATCAACGCTTGCGACGGCCATAACCTGGACCGTAAGCTGGAAGTCGCCGCCGATGCATTGCGCTTGCCCGATTGGGATGCCGATGTGACCAAACTGTCCGGCGGTGAAAAACGCCGCGTGGCGCTGTGCCGCTTATTGCTGTCCAACCCCGATATGTTGTTATTGGACGAACCGACCAACCATTTGGACGCGGAATCGGTCGCCTGGCTGGAACGGTTCCTGCACGATTATCCGGGCACCGTGGTCGCGGTTACCCATGATCGCTACTTCCTCGATAACGTCGCCGGATGGATTCTGGAATTGGACAGAGGTTCCGGCATTCCGTGGGAAGGCAATTACTCCAGCTGGCTGGAGCAAAAGAGCAACCGTTTGTTGCAGGAAGAGAAACAGGAATCTTCCCGGCAAAAAGCCATGAAAGAAGAGTTGGAATGGGTGCGTTCCAATCCGAAAGGCCGTCATGCCAAAAGCAAAGCCCGTCTGGCCCGTTTTGAAGAATTGTCGTCAACCGACGTACAAAAACGCAACGAGACCCAGGAAATCTACATTCCACCCGGACCTCGCCTGGGCGACGTGGTGATTGAGGCCGACAACATCAGCAAAGCATTCGGCGACAAACTGTTAATCAACGGCTTGAGTTTTAAACTGCCGCCCGGCGGCATCGTCGGCATTATCGGCCCGAACGGCGCGGGTAAAACTACGCTGTTCCGAATGATGGCCGGTATCGACAAGCCCGATTCCGGTACGTTGACGCTGGGGCAAACGGTTGAGATGGCCTACGTCGACCAGATGCGCGATGATCTGGATCCGAAGAAAACCGTGTTTGATGAAATTTCCGACGGGCTGGATATGATTACGGTCGGCAAGTATGAAACGCCGTCCCGCGCTTATGTCGGCCGTTTTAACTTTAAAGGGGCTGACCAGGGAAAACGTATCGGCGATTTGTCCGGCGGCGAACGCAACCGCGTGCATTTAGCCAAACTGCTTAAAACCGGCGGCAATGTCTTGTTGCTCGACGAACCGACCAACGATTTGGACGTTGAAACTTTACGGGCGTTGGAAGAAGCGTTGCTGGCTTTCCCCGGTTGTGCGGTAGTTATTTCGCATGACCGTTGGTTTCTGGACAGAATCGCCACGCACATGCTGGCGTTTGAGGGCGACAGTAACGTGGTTTGGTTTGAAGGCAACTATGAGGATTACGAAGCCGACCGCCATCGCCGCCTGGGTAGCGATGCGGATAATCCGCATCGGTTGAAGTACAAAAAGCTGACCGGTTAATTGGTCTGAAAACGAAATAACCCGGTACTTCCAGACCTTCCAGGTTTTAAAAACCTGGAAGGTCTAAGCCCTACCCCGCAAATACCACATCAAACCGTTGCATCAATCCGGCAATGTCTTTCCGGTAAAACTCCTGCACCGGCAAACACAAATCACCCGGCTTTAAGCCGCGTTCCTGTAGCGACTCCACTTCGGTATAAATGTCGTTCACATCGTAGATTTCCAACGCTTTAAAAACAGCCGCGGTATCTTTCATGCCCGAAATTTCAGGGTTCTGGCCGTTTTTCAGCTGGAACACGCCGTCATCCAGCAACAAGATGCCGACATGCTGATCGAACGCGGCGGTAGTTAGGATAATATCCAGCATTTCCTGAACCTGGGTTCCGCTATGCGGCGGTTTACGCAATACGAATAAATAACGCTTCATGCTCTCACCCGAATACGATAAAGCGGTCGGCTTCCAGTGTGGCTTCAACCAACTGTCCCAAACCGGAAATACGAAAACCGTCGGCCAGATCGTTATCCTGCTTGCCCTGCCGCTTGGCTTCGTCGCTGCATAATAAGCCGCGCCGTTGCGCTGCGGAAATGCACACCACTAGATCGATCCGATGCAGCCTTGCCAACTCGCTCCATTGCGCGGTGAATTGAAGCTCGTCATCCGGCGGTGTCGCATATTTGAACGCGTGGTAAATGCCGTCGTGATAGAAAAACACCCGGAATACTTCATGGCCTTGAGCCAAGGCGGCATTGATAAATTGATACGCCGTATACCCGACATTGGACTGATATGGGCTGGCGTTAACTTGAATGGCGAATTTCATTTGGATTTATATGTAGAACACGGATGACACTGATTAGACGGATTAAAACGGATTGAATTAACTTTTCATCAGTATTTACGCTCGTTCCCAAGCTCCTGCTTGGGAACGCAGTCGTGGAAGCTCAGCTTCCTGTTCAGTCTCGCGAAGCTAGAGCTTCCCACACCGAATTCCCAAGCTGGAGCTTGGGAACTAGCACAACACCTTACCATCCGCCACTCAATCCCGCTTAATCTCATTAAAATAAAGCGTAGCGCCAATCACCGCCGCAGGCGCAACGACGATATTCAACACCGGAACAGTCAGCCCCAGCACCGCCACTCCACCGAAACTTAACGCACCCAGCCTGACACTTTTGACCAGCTCGTTCTGCTCGGAAAACAACACGCCCTGGTTTTCCAGCGGATAAGCCAAATATTCCAGCGCCATGCCCCAGGCTCCGAACAGCGCCCATAAAAAAGGCGCAACGACATTAATACCGGGAATAATCGACAATATCAGCAACGGCAAGGCTCTGGTCGCCAAATAGACCATACGCTTCGATTCCGCAAAAAGGACTTTCACCAAGGGCTGTTCGGCAGCGGCAAGCGCTTTACCGCTAACCATTGCCAACGTTTTTGCCGATAACTTGCCGTAAAAAGGCGCCGCCAGCACATTAGCCAATACTGTAAAGGTGAAAAATCCGGCGATGAAAAAGCTGATAAAAAACAGCGGCCATAATATCCAACTCAACCAATGCAGCCATCTGGGGATGAATTGGTCGATTAAATCCGAAATATAAAAATATCCCAAAGTTAAGGCGACGCTGTACAGCACCACGTTGATTAACATTGGTATGATAATAAATTTGCGTAATTCCGGGCTGGTCAATAATTTCAGTCCCTTAAATAAAAAGCCGGCCGCTAACACCGGATTGTTGCCTTTTTTATCAAATTGCATTTTTTAATCCTCCCACGCCTCGCCCGGCAGGATTTAATATCACACCGCGCTCGGTCACAATCGCCGAAATCAGTTCCGCCGGGGTCACGTCAAAAACCGGATTCCAGGCGCTAACCAGGGAATCTTCTTTGATATAACAAGCCGGCAATAATTCGTTCCGGTTGCGTTGTTCGATCTCTATCCGGTCGCCGCTAGCCATATTCCAGTCTATCGTCGAAGTCGGCGCTACGACCATTAACTTTACGCCATGCTGTTTGGCTAACACGGCCAGGGAATAGGTACCTATTTTATTCGCGGCGTCGCCGTTGGCGGCAATGCGGTCCGCGCCGACCACGATCCAATCGAGAGCGCCGGATTTCATCAGCCATGCTGCAGCCGAATCGGCAATCAAAGTCGCCGGAATGCCGTCTTGCGCCAATTCCCAAACCGTCAGTCTTGCGCCTTGCAGCCAGGGCCGGGTTTCGCCGGCAAAGACGTTGATACGCTGTCTTTGATAAGCACTACGGATAACACCCAGCGCCGTGCCGTAACCGCCGGTTGCCAAAGCCCCGGCGTTACAGTGCGTCATTACGCCTTTTGCTCCGGCCAAAATATCCGCGCCCAGCTCGCCCATTTTATGATTGGCGGCAATATCATCGGCATGGATCTTTTCCGCGCAAGCCAGAATAGCCGCCAGAGGATTATCAAGCTGTTTAGCCAAAATCGCCTTCATCTGGTCCAAGGCCCAAAACAGATTGACCGCCGTCGGCCTGGACTTTGCCAACATATCAATATCGGCCGCCACTTTTTTCCGCCACTGATTGGACTGGGCATATTGCTTGCGAACCGACAACACCACACCGTAAGCGGCAGCAATGCCGATAGCCGGTGCGCCGCGAACACGCATCGTTGCAATGGCTTCGGTTACGCCGACGGCATCATTGTATTCATCGTAAACAATTTTTTCCGGCAATTGCCGTTGATCCAGCACTTTTAAAGTGTCGCCAGTCCATTGCAAGGCTTGTACAGTCAATTTATTTTGCATAGTCATTTTTATCAAAAACCAATGGTAAAAAGTTATAATTTGGCAACCCAATACAGGAATATCTTATGACAGTTGTCGATACCCTAATCCACGCTCGGTGGATTATACCCGTTGAGCCGGAATCCGTAACCTATGAGCACCATACGCTGGTTGTCGATGGCGGTCGAATTATCGACTTGCTGCCTACCGAAATTGCCCGGCAAAAATATCAGGGCACGACTACCGAAACCTTGGAAAACCACGCCTTGCTGCCTGGCTTAATCAACAGCCACACCCATGCCGCGATGACGTTAATGCGCGGCATTGCCGATGATTTGCAGTTGATGGACTGGTTGCAAAACCATATCTGGCCGCTGGAACAAAAATGGATGAATGAAGCCTTCGTCAAAGACGGTACCGATTTGGCAATAGCCGAGATGATCCTGGGCGGAACGACCTGCTTCAACGACATGTATTTCTTCCCTGAAATCACCGCCGCGCAGGCGATACAGCACGGAATACGGGCCAGCGTCGGCTTGATCGTCATCGATTTCCCGACCGTCTGGGCCGAAAACAGCGACGCCTATATTGAAAAAGGTCTGGCGCTGCATGATCGACTACGCCACCACCCGTTGATTTCCACGCCTTTCGCTCCGCATGCCCCCTACACTGTGTCGGACGAACCGTTGCAAAAAATCAAAGCCATTGCCGATGAACTTGAATTGCCTATCCATATTCATGTCCACGAAACGCTGCACGAAATCGAACAGGAGCAGGAAAAAACCGGACAACGGCCTTTGCAAAGATTGCATGAGCTTGGCCTGATCGACCCGTCGTTCATCGCGGTACACATGACTCAGTTAAGCGATGACGAAATCGCCCGCTTTGCGGAAGCCGGCGCTCATATCGTGCATTGTCCCGAATCCAATTTAAAACTGGCCAGCGGCTTTTGCCCGGTTGCCAAATGTATCGCGGCAGGCATTAATGTGGCGTTGGGCACCGACGGCGCGGCCAGCAACAATGACCTGGATATGTTCGGCGAAATGCGCACCGCCGCGCTGCTCGGCAAAGCTGTCGCCGGTGATGCCAGCGCCGTTCCGGCCATGACCGCGCTACGCATGGCGACCATTAACGGCGCCAAGGCCTTGGGCCTGGACCATGAAACCGGTTCGTTAAGCATCGGCAAAGCCGCCGACGTGATTGCCGTTGATTTATCGCACTTGGAAACGCAGCCATTGTATTGCCCGATTTCGCAGATTGTCTATGCGGCCAGCCGCCAGCAAGTTACCGACGTCTGGGTGGCGGGCAAACGTTTGTTAAAGCAACGCCACCTGACTACGGTTAATGTTGATGAGCTGAGGATTAAAATCGCCGAATGGCGGGATAAGCTGGCTGGTTGATTGTTAAGGGAAAGCCTGTATATTTGCAACTTCGGGCCTATTTCGTTCCCGCTTAAACCGCAAGCGATAAACCGGTGATGTTTGTTTCGGATAACGATTTACAAGTACGAGGCGAGCCTTGTACTCCGGTATTGAGCTGTATTTATATGATTCATCATAGCTTTCACTTTGGAGAAAAGACGATGAGCACCGCAGAACAATTGCAACAAAAATATACCTATGCCGATTATGCCCAATGGCCCGAAGATGAACGTTGGGAGCTGATTGACGGTGTGCCGTATGCGATGACCGCCCCGCAACGGCTGCATCAGGAGATTGTGTTTGAACTGGGCAGACAAGTCGGCAATTACTTGCAAGGTAAACCCTGCAAAGGCTACACATCCCCTTTCGATGTGCGCCTGCCGCGCAAAGATGAAGCCGACGCTAATGTAGAAACCGTGGTGCAACCGGACCTGAGCGTCATTTGCGACCCATCCAAGCTGGACAAACAAGGCTGCCGAGGAGCGCCGGACTGGATTATTGAAGTGCTTTCACCTTCTACCGCCCTCAAGGACATGAACACCAAACGCAGCCTTTACCAACAGCATGGGGTACAGGAATATTGGATTATTCATCCGGAAGACCGCTGGATTATGGTGTATACGCTGGACGAACAATGCCGGTACGGCCAGCCCGGCGTGTTCGGCATGGATGAACCGACGGCTGTGCAACACTTCCCGGACCTGAGCATTGATTGGTCGTTTATGGCCGCCGTTTGATATATATTTCCGTGCGGTTCGTGCCTCACCGAACGCTACGGGCTACATAACCAAGCTCTCTTACTGATTCCACCTCATAACCGGCACGGATGAAATGGAATTCTTCGGCGATCCTTCAATCACTTTATCGCTGTAAGCCAGATAGACCAGAACATTACGTTTCTTGTCATAGAAACGCACTACTTGCAGCGTCTTAAAAATCAGCGACAGGTTTTCTTTAAACACTGTCTCGCCATTTTTCAATTTATCCAGTTTGCTCGTATCGATAGCGCCTATCTGCCGGCATGCAATCGACGCCTCCGACGGATCTTCAGCCAAGCCTACCGCGCCTTTCATCCCGCCTGTTTTAGCACGTGCTATATGGCAAGCGACACCGGAAACATCAGGATCGTCGAAGGCTTCAACCACAATTTTATGATTGGCTCCCAGCAGCTTAAATACCGTACTGACATCGCCTATCTCTTCGGCTGACGCAGTAAAGGCCAAGGTGCTGAGAGCTACTGTTGCCGCTAGTAAAATTTGTTTTTTCATAAATTTATCCACAAAGTTAAGGAGTCATAGTGTAGTAAGCAGTTTATGCTGATCGTTTGGAGCGAGATAGCTAAAACAACAATCTCGGCACCGCTTCCAATAATTTCTGCGTATAAGGGTGTTGCGGCTGTCCGCAAACCTGCGCGGTTTCGCCTTGCTCGACGATTTTTCCTTTATACATCACCACCGTCCGATCGCTCAGGTATTCCACTACCCCGATATTATGGGTAATGAATAACAGAGTCAGGTTTCGCTGCTGACGTATACCCAGCAGCAATTGCAGAATTTCCGCCTGCACCGAAACATCCAATGCGCTGGTAATTTCATCGCAGACAATGAATTCAGGATTTAATGTCAACGCGCGCGCCAAACCGATTCGCTGCCGCTGCCCACCTGAGAACTCGTGCGGATAACGCCAAAGGAAGTCCCGCTTGAGCTGCACGCTTTCCAGAAGCAGGCCTGCAAGTTCAATCCGCTGCTCATGATTCGCGCCGATGCCATGGACTTTCATCGGTTCGGTCAACGTGGTCTCGATCAGCAGGCGCGGATTCAACGACGATTGCGGGTCCTGGAAGGCAATTTGCATCTTCCTCCGCAATGGCCGCAATTCGCGGGCGGAAAGCCCGGTCAATTCCTGCCCTTGTATCCGGATGCTGCCGGAAGTCGGCTGTTCCAGTTGCAGCACTGCCCGCCCCAACGTGGTTTTGCCGCAACCGGATTCGCCGACCAACGCAACGATTTGACCTTGCGGAATATCCAACGACACTTCATCTACCGCCCGCACATAATCGACAGTGCGGCGAAGCAGGCCTTTTTTGATCGGAAACCAAACTTTCAGGTCCCGGATTTGCAGCAGCGGCGATTGATCGACCGTATTTTGAGAAGACTGTTGCACCGGTACCGGCTTAGCCAAATTCTCCGGCAGTGCCGCCAACAATTGTTTGGTATAGGAATGTTGAGGCTTGCGCAACACCTCGGAGCTAGGGCCAACTTCCACCAGTTTGCCTTGCTGCATCACCCCGACCCACTGCGCCATCTGCGCCACCACGCCAAAATCGTGGGTAATGAACAGCATGCTCATGCCGGTATCGTCCTGCAACTTGCGCATCAAGCGCAGAATTTCCGCCTGCACGGTCACATCCAACGCGGTAGTCGGCTCATCGGCAATCAGCAATTGGGGTTCGCAGGCCAGAGCCATCGCGATCATTACCCGTTGCCGCTGGCCGCCGGACAATTGGTGCGGATAATCGCGGAACCGGCCGGAAGCATGGGGCATCTGCACCTGCTCCAACGCCATGATCGTGCGCTGTTCGGCTTCGGCATCGCTCATTTCCGGATGGTGCAGTTGCAAGGCTTCGGTGATTTGCTCGCCGATAGTCAACACCGGATTCAACGAAGTCATCGGTTCCTGGAAGATCATCGCAATCTGCGAACCGCGAATCGCGCGTATCCCCGGATCGTCCAATTTCAATAAATCCTTGCCGTTGAACAGTATTTCACCGCTCGGATGAGAAGCTATCCCGTTCGGCAGCAAGCGAATCACCGACAGTGCGCTGACCGACTTGCCGCTGCCCGATTCGCCGACCAAACAAAAAGTTTCGCCTTTGGGAATGCTGAAACTGACATCGTCGACAGCCCTGACTTCCCGGCCGTCCGCTTGTAAATAAGTGCATAAATTGCGGACTTCGAGCAAGCGTCCGCTCATGTGTTCACTCCCGCATTCCGCGACAGCTTTGGATCGATCGCATCGCGGAAAGCCTCGCCAATCAGGTTATAGGCAAACACGGTCATAAAAATCGCGCCGCCGGGAAATACTGCCATCCACCAGTTAAATGTCGACGACTTCACCGCCTGATCCAGCATTTGCCCCCAGGACGGCGCGTCCACTACGCCCAACCCCAAAAAGCTCAGAGTTGCCTCCGACAGAATCGCACCGGCCACGCCGAAACTGACCGCCACCAACAACGGCGCCACGCCATTCGGCAGCATATGCCGGAACAGGATCGAGCTGAGCGGCAATCCGCTGGCTACGGCCGCCTGCACATAATCCTGTTTGCGCAATTTCAGGAACTCGGTGCGCACATAGCGCGCATAACCCGACCAGCCGGTAACGCCGATAATCACCATCATCATGTACAGACTGCGGCCGAAGAAAGCCACGAAAGTCAGCAGCAGAAACAGTGTCGGAATGTCTTCGAAAATTTCCACCAGGCGCATGCCCAGCATGTCGACGATGCCGGAAAAATAGCCCATCAAGCCGCCCACGACCACGCCGATCAACAAGGCGATACCGGAAGCGATCAAGCCTATGCTCAGCGAAATGCGGCAGGCATGAATCATACGACTCAACACATCGGCGCCGTTTTCTTCGGTACCCATTAAGTGCGTATGGCCTTCGGTTACAAAAGGCGCTTCCAGGCCTTTACTGCCCAAATCGCGCAGGTAATCGGTCGGCGCATAAGGAATCGGCGGCATGATCCGCCAATCCACTTCGGTATAGGCGGCGCTACGAAAATCATCATAGATTACCAGCACCGGCGGTTTGACGAACAGATTGACCAACACAGCGGCAAGCGCGCTGCCCAGCAAAAACAGCAGGATGCGCTTACCGGTGCCGAGCCGCAGCCGGTAAACGGCCAACGCAATAAAGAAGCTCGCCAGAACCCAGGCATCTTCGATGGATAAATATTGCAATACCGGCACGGAGATGACGCCGTCTTTGCTCATTAGTAACGGCATGGAATTCGCCAGAAACGGCGCAAATACGGCAGCGAGCACCAGTAATCCTACCCAGGCCAGACCGACTTTTACGCCCACTCCTTCCAGCGTTTTGCGCCAAATACGCGCGGAGAAAGATTCACGGCTAACGACAGGCTCAGTCATAGCTTACCCGTGGGTCGGCCAAGGTGTAACAGAAGTCGGCAATCAAATAACCTATTAAGGTCAGGAATCCGCTAACCCAGGTAATCGACAACACCAGCTCGCGGTCGCGGCCTTTGACCGCTTCCACGGCGAGTTGCCCCATGCCGTTGATGCTGAAGATATTTTCGACGATCAAAGAACCCGCCAACAGGCTCGGTAACAATCCGGCCGATATGGTAATCAGCGGCAGCAAACTGTTGCGGAATACATGTTTCCATAACACGTCATTTTCGGCCAAGCCCTTGGCGCGGGCAGTCCGCGCATAATCGGAATGCAGGTTTTCCAGTATTGACGTCCGCGTCAATTTAGCTAGCGCGGCAAAACTGCCGTAGGACAAACAGATCACCGGCAACACCAAATGCCATACTCTATCCAACAGAAAGCCGCGGACAAAACCGGCTTCGGTCCAATGCGGCAGAAACGGCATATCCTGTGCCTCGCGGCTGCTGATACCGGCAGTCGGGAACCAGTGAAAATGCTGGACATTGGCGAAGAAACCCAGCAACAGCACGCCGGCCAGCATGGTCGGGATAGACCACAAAGCCAGCATCGACATGCTGGTTCCCACATCGAAAGAACCGCCTCGGTTAGTCGCGGATTTCATGCCGACTATAATCGCGATCAGGTAAGTAAACGGGATGGTGACCAGGTTAAGCAACAAGGTGATCGGAATGCGTTCGGCAAGAATGTCCGATACCGGCCGTCCGTATTGGAAGCTGGTACCTAAGTCCATGCCCTTGCTGAAAGAAAACTCGCCGCGCTGTCCTTGTCCGTCGGTCACGAAACCGACCGGCGAGACATTATTCAGCCAGCGCAGGTATTGTACCGGCGCCGGCTGGTCCAGCCCGTAACGCTTATTGTAATATGCTAACAAGGCCTGTTTTTCCTGCGGCTTCATGTCCATGCCGCCGACCAGGGTTTGTGCGCTGATGCCGCCCGGCGACATCGCCATCACCGTAAACACCACAATCGTAATCCCCAGCAAGGTAGGAATCATCAGCAACAAGCGGCGCAGCAGGTAAGTCAACATTTAAAGTCCCTCCGTTTATGGCGTATATTTTTGCTGAGCGGCAGGCACGTAGTTTTCCAACGGCAATGATCCCAGGTTCAAACCCAGCTTGGTCATTTGCAGGTTGTGGATGCGTTTATCGACAAACAGCAAACTCTTGCGCCGCATCAGGAAGGTATAGGGCTGGTCTTCATAAACGATCCGCTCGGCCTGCTGCCACAACGGCATGCGTTTACTTTCGTCCACGGTTCGGCGCGCTTCATCGATCAGCTTATCCAACGCCGGATTTTTGTAGCCGGTGAAATTGTCGCCATTGCTAACGGCCTGCGCACTGTGAAATGTCTGGTATAAATCGGTTTCGATGCCGCTGGTCCAGCCTAGCGTAATCGCATCGAAATCTTTTTTATCAAGATTTTCCAGCATTACCGGCCATTCCTGCGGGAACGGGATCATCCGCACGCCGGCACGAACATAAAGGTCTTTCAACAGCAGCACCATGCGTTTAGTGTCCTCGTTCGATTCCAGGTAGGTCAGTTTGAACTCGAACGGCTTGCCCGCCTTGTCTTCCAACATGCCGTCGCCGTCACGATCTTCATAGCCGGCCTCTTTCAACAAGGCTTTGGCCTTATCCAGGCTGAATGGGTAGGGCTGCAATGCACTATCGTGCTGCTTGCTGGCCATGTTGAACGGACTAACCGCAGGCTCGGCGTAATCCAAAAAAACATCCTTGATAACGCGGTTCACGTCGGTCAGGTAAGTCATTGCCTGCCTGACCCGTTTGTCGGCAAAGCGGGTCGGTTTGCCGCCGCGTTGCTGGTTCCAGCCGATGTAGCTATAACCGACCACCGGAGGCATGTATTCGAAATTCCGGCTCTTGGAAACGATTTGCGCGTCCTTTTTCAGCTCTTGATACTCAACGGGACGAGCAGAGTAAGAATCGATGTCGCCGTTGCGATAAGTGGTCAGCCGGGCGCTGTCGTTTTGAATGATTTTCCACAGAATACGGCTATATGAGGGCTGCACGTCGCCCCAATAGTGTTCGTTACGGACCAGTTCGACGTTGCCTTTGTCCGGCGTCCAATTCTTCGGATCGATTAACTTGTAAGGCCCGCTACCTAATATCAAGCCTTTTGACTCATTAAACTTTTGCGGCTCTTTTAAATAGGCTGAGTAGAAATGCTTGGGAAGAATCGGCATGCCGCCAGCCAATGACAATGCCTCGAAATACGGTTCCTTGAAAGTAAACACAACTTCGTACTTGCCGTTGGTCTTCACCTCCTTGATCTTTTCCAGATAGGCCCGGTCGCGCGGCGCCTGAATCGCATCGGTCATAATAAAACCGAAGGTAAAAGCCACATCCTCCGCTGTCAACGGTTCGCCATCGGAAAAACGCACATCGTCGCGCATCTGGAAGCCGATCACCAAACCATCCTCGCTGACTTTCCAACTCTTGGCGATTAAACCTTCCCATTCCAGGGTATCGGGATCGCGAGTAATCAGACTCTCCAACACATAGCTTTGCACATTGGACGCGTAGGCATCGGTGGAAACCAATGGCGTGATGGTCTTGAGATTGGTACCGAAAGCTTCCACACTCCAATCGCCCTGGGCATAATCGGGCAAACGGGTAGCCGCATAAGCTCGTTTGAAAGCCGGGGCAATTTTTCCGGCTGTTGCGGAACTTGCAGCCGGTGCTACGCCGGAAGCAATGGCGCTACGCAATTCGCGCAGAGTCTTTGCCTGTTCCGACATTGAAGTTTGCATCTCGGTGAGCTTCAGCCACTGCCGGTCGATCTGGTACATAGCCAGCACCAGCAATAGTATCAGCAAGCTAAGGAGAGAATAGAGAATCCAGTCCCTGATAGTCAGTTGTTTTTGCATGGTTTCAGTATGTCTAAAGAATTTTAACAAAGGTTTATGCATCACCTTGCGATCCGGACGAGGATAGCATAAAAGCGGTGAACATAAGCCCCACTGTTTATTTTTTAAGGTAACATCAGCCGCTAGTCTTGGCCGCTGCAACCAATCATTATCACAACTTCGCTGATCTTAAATCTCTATCTCTCGGGCACGGGTTTCTCCTGCCGGAAATATGATAACCGGTTTACGACAAGTCCTGTAACGCCAGTCTAAAAACACGAAAGCGGGAGACTGACAAAATGCTGGACATCATTAGATGGGTCATAGATACTTGAAACTCTATTGTAACAATAAAAACATTGGGAGATGATAATGGGTTTTATGCAGGGCAAACGTGTCTTGATTGTGGGTTTAGCCAGTAACCGTTCAATTGCATGGGGTATTGCCCAAGCCATGCACCGCGAAGGAGCTGAATTAGCTTTTACCTTTCAAAATGATAAGCTGCAAAGCCGCGTTGAGGAAATGGCCGGTCAATGTGGCTCCAACATTACTATTGAATGCGACGTCAGCAGCGACGAACACATCAATAACGTATTTAAAACGCTGGGCGAACACTGGGACGGTCTGGATTGTATCGTGCATTCCGTGGCTTATGCGCCACGCGACGCGCTGGATGGCGATTATGTTAATGCGACAACAAGAGAAAACTTCCAGATCGCTCACGACATCAGCTCTTACAGCTTTACCGCGCTGGCAAAAGCCGGACGCCCGATGATGCAAGGCCGTAACGGCTCGTTGTTAACGCTGACTTATTTAGGCGCCGACCGGGCTATCACTAACTATAATGTGATGGGCGTAGCTAAAGCCAGCCTGGAAGCTAATGTCCGTTATATGGCGGCGGCCTTGGGCGCGGAAGGAACGCGGGTTAACGCTATTTCCGCGGGTCCGATCAGAACCTTGGCCGCATCCGGCATTAATAATTTTAAATCGATGCTCAGCAAAGCAGCCGATACCGCGCCCTTGAAGAAAAACGTAACAATTGAAGAAGTCGGCAATGCGGCGGCGTTTATGTGTTCCGATCTGGCTTCCGGCATTACCGGCGAAATTACTTTTGTCGATGGCGGCTATAACATTGCCGGTTTAGCTGCATCCTAATGCAAAAACATTGACACAAAAAAGGGAGCTTTAAGCTCCCTTTTTTATTTCCAACTAAGCGTTATTTTACTTAGGCGCTCTTACCGTTACATCGGCATCTGCCTGCAAACTATTTATTAACGCATTGAACTCTGTTTGACCGAAAGCCTTGGCAATATTTTTACTCGCCAGTTCCATTTGTTTTTTGTCATCTTCAGTCATTGCGCCTTCTTTTACCTTTGACAGATTTACGACCACTTGTTCTCCGGCAGGTAATTCGGCAATAAAAACGGTCGGTTTGTTGCCGACAGGCTTAGCTGCTTTGAAAATCGCTTGGCTCAGAGGCAACGGCACATCTTCTTTATTGCGGGTTAATCCTGTAACGGTCTTTACTTGCAGTTTATTGTCAGCCGCAACAGTTTGAATCGACTCACCGGCCTGTAATCTAGCCTTGATTTTTTTAGCTGTTTCGATAGCCTGCTGTTTGGCTTTATCCGTCAGCAAAACGGCAACTATATCCGCTTTAACGTCTTTTAGTTCGCGTGCCGCAGCCGGCTTGTGCTCGGACATTCGCAATACTACCAAGCGATCGGCTCCTAATTCTATTGGCGTACTATTATTGCCTCGCAGAACTTCTTCAGTGAAAGCTGTGTTACGGACTTTCTCGTCAGCGGCAATGCCGTCACCTTTAGCCCGGGTAAACAGATCCGATCTTTTAACAGTAAGGCCTAAGGCATCCGCCACCGTTTTCAGGTTGTCGGGGTGTTCATAACTCATTTCAGTCAGCGTTTCACCCGCTTGATAAAAAGCGTTTTCGGCTTGGTTTTTTTGATAAGCCTTGGTTACTTCATTTTTAACTGAATCGAACGGTTTAACTTCGCCCGGCACTAACTCGGTTACTTTAATCAAGTGATAACCGAATGCCGACTTAACCGGATTCGATACTTCGCCCAACTTTAAAGCGCTCGCGGCGTCTTCAAACGGCTTCTCCATCACTCCCGCATTAAACAGGCCTAAATCCCCACCCGTCTTAGCAGTTAATTTATCGTCGGAAACTTCCGCTGCAACAGTTGCAAAGTCTTTATTCGCCAGTTCCTGTTTGGCTTTTAAAGCTTTTTCCAACGCAGTTTTTTCGTCGGTTTTGTCATTAATTGCAAACAAAATATGACTGATTTTTCTTCGCTCGGGCGTAGTGTATTGATCTTTTTGCTCTTCATAGAAAGCTTTCAACTTATCGTCAGTTACCGTTACCGTCTTGGCTATATCTTCAAGCGCCAGCTCTATGTATTCGACAGAAACTTGTTCGGGTGTTTGATATAAATCCTGATGCTGTTGGTAATACGCCGATATTTCTTCTTCCGAGGGTTGTTCTGCCGATTTCTGTGCTGCAACAGTAACGTAATCTACATCGCGTTGCTGATTCTGAATTTTGAAGAAGCTTTCCACATCATATTTCGTTGCCAAACTGCTATCTATAATACTGCGCTGAAATTGCTCCATAATCAGTGCGTTTTTAATTCTGTTTACAAACTCTCCGGAAGACATTTTTTGTAAGTTAAGCATTGTCTTATAACGCTTGTCGTCAAACTTACCGTCTACTTGAAAATAGGGCAACGATTGGATAAATTCACGCGCGGTATCGTCAGTCGCAACCAAGCCTTTTGCGTGTACATACTGTAATAAAACCTCATCCTTTATCAGCTTTTCCAATGCTTGCGTCTTTAAGCTTTGTTCGTCTATGGTCATTCCTTGAAGATTCTGGCTATATTGCTCATAAGCCCTGTTAACGTCGCGCTGAAAAAAATCCTTATTGCCTACGGAAGCGACAGGAGCTTCTTCTCCGGTATCCAGATAATTCTGAATACCCCATAAAGCAAAAGGCACGCAAATTATTATCAAAATACCCCATGCAAAAGCACCTTGTGCTTTTTCTCTAATCTTTGTCAGCATAGCTCTGTCCTAAGGAAACAACTTAAATTTTAATCAAAAAAAAAGCCCCGAACCAATCGATCCGGAGCTTTTTGATTTTGGCGGAGTGGACGGGGCTCGAACCCGCGACCACCGGCGTGACAGGCCGGTATTCTAACCAACTGAACTACCACTCCAAAGTCTGGTGGGTGCTGAGGGGTTCGAACCCCCGACCCTCGCCTTGTAAGGGCGATGCTCTCCCGGCTGAGCTAAGCACCCGACTAAAGAAATGCTAGTTTACAGCATCTTTTAAAGATTTGCCAGCTTTAAATGAAGGAATTTTCGCGGCCTTAATAGTAATCTCAGCCCCAGACTGTGGATTACGTCCTTTGCGCTCAGCTCTTTCTTTTACTGCATATGTTCCGAAGCCCACTAAAGCGACTGAATCACCGTTGCTCAATGCTTTTGTAACTGCCCCAATAAAGCCATCCAATGCACGACCTGCATCTGCTTTAGTTAATTCAGCAGATTCCGCTATAGCATCGATAAGTTCCGATTTATTCATTATTCCCCCTTAGGAAGTCATTTTTTAAGATTATATTCTAGAAGACCAACGTGATAATTCTTATGCCCCATCCTAGGCAGCACAAAAAAACACCGGTATTTATAACAACTGCACTTACGCAGTGTCAAGCATTAAGCGCCCTGAAAGCCAGGATTTTTGCGGTCTTGCCACTTTTTAAACAAAACCGCAAATGAATTAATGTGCAGTTAAACCCGGTTTTATTATTTTAACCGTATCTGTTTCATTTTTTCCCTGCTCCTCAATTTCCGTTTTTTCAACAGGAATAGGCATATATTGCAAAGCGACTTCCAGCACCTCGTCTATCCAATGAACGGGCTTTATTTCCAAATTCTGCTTAATATTTTCCGGGATCTCAGCCAGATCCTTTTCATTCTCAGCAGGAATTAAAACCGTTGTTATGCCACCGCGATGAGCTGCCAAAAGCTTTTCTTTTAAGCCTCCGATAGGCAGCACTTCCCCTCGCAAGGTAATCTCCCCTGTCATTGCTACATAAGCTCGAACAGGTATTTTGGTTAAGGCCGAGATAATTGCGGTACACATGCCGATACCTGCACTAGGACCATCTTTTGGCGTCGCTCCTTCAGGCACATGTATATGGATATCATTCTTCTGGAACAACTCATTATTTATGCCTAAGATCTCTGACCGGCTTCTGACCACGGTCATCGCAGCTTCAATGGACTCCTTCATCACCTCGCCAAGCTTACCTGTTGCCGAATGCTTGCCTTTGCCCGGAATTACTGCTGTTTCAATGGTTAATAATTCACCTCCTACCTCAGTCCAGGCTAGACCGGTAACCTGTCCGATCTGATCACTCTCTTCGGCAAGACCGTAATGGAAACGCTTAACCCCGAGATATTTATCCAAATTCTCGGAATTAACCACAACTTTGGTTTCTCTCGGCTTCAATAACAGGTCTTTAACCACTTTACGGCAAATTTTTGAAATTTCCCGCTCAAGACTTCGAACCCCCGCCTCCCGAGAGTAATACCGAATCATGTCCCTGACAGCTTCTTCCGCGATCTGAATTTCCCGTTCTTTAAGGCCGTTATTTTTAACTTGCTTGGGAATCAAATACCGGAGTGCAATATTAATTTTTTCATCTTCCGTATAGCCAGCGATGCGTATGACTTCCATTCTATCCAACAAAGGTGCCGGGATATTCATGGTATTAGCAGTCGCAACAAACATCACATCGGACAAATCGAAATCCACTTCCAGATAATGATCCGAAAAAGTATGGTTCTGCTCGGGATCCAGCACCTCCAGCAAAGCCGACGCCGGATCTCCTCGAAAATCGGCCGCCATTTTGTCGATCTCATCAAGCAAGAACATTGGATTGCGCGTTTTCACTTTGGATAAATTCTGTAAAATCTTACCCGGCATAGAACCTATATAAGTTCGACGATGCCCACGAATTTCAGCCTCATCGCGCACACCACCCAAAGCCATACGCACATATTTGCGATTGGTTGCCCTGGCAATGGACTCTCCCAACGAAGTTTTACCCACACCCGGAGGACCTACCAAACACAGAATAGGCCCCTTAAGCTGCTGTACCCGCTGCTGAACAGCAAGATATTCGAGAATACGCTCTTTAACTTTCTCCAAACCATAATGCTCGGTTTCCAAAACCTGTTCGGCAACCTTTAAATCATGCCGTACTTTGGTCTTCTTTTTCCAAGGCACATTGACCATCCAGTCAATATAATTACGCACCACGGTTGCCTCGGCCGACATAGGCGACATCTGTTTAAGCTTGTTAAGCTCGGCATCCGCTTTGGCTCTAGCCTCCTTTGACATGCCGGCGCTTTCAATTTTCTTCGCTAACTCTTCAACTTCATTGGGCACATCATCCATATCTCCCAATTCTTTTTGAATCGCTTTCATCTGTTCATTCAGATAGTATTCCCTTTGATTTTTCTCCATTTGCTGCTTAACGCGTACCCGGATTTTTTTCTCCATTTCCAGCAGGTCAACCTCTCCTTCCATTAATGTCATTAAATCTTCAAGACGCTTTTCAATATTTGCCGTTTCAAGAATAGCTTGCTTTTCATTAACTTTTAAAGTCATATGAGCAGCCATAGTATCGGCAAGCCGGCTGGGATCATCAATACCGGACAACGAATTCAAAACTTCCGGAGGAATCTTGTTGTTCAGCTTAACGTATTGATCAAACGAACTAATGACTGTTCGCTGCAATACATCCCGCTCTTGCTCGGTTAGCGTTAAAATATCGTAAATTTCCGTTACCACTGCGGAAAAATAGCTTTCTGTTTCTTTATAACTTAACACCTTGCTGCGCTGAATTCCTTCAACCAGAACCTTGACCGTTCCATCGGGCAATTTCAGCATCTGCAAGATATTAGCCAGAGCACCAACCTCATAAAGGTCAGCAATATCCGGCTCATCAACTTCCGCTTCTTTTTGCGCGACCAACAAAATCTGCTTGTTGTCTTTCATCGCAGCATCCAAAGCATCAATTGACCTTTCTCGCCCGACAAACAAGGGAATTACCATATGCGGATAAACCACCACATCCCTGAGCGGCAACACCGGAACCAGTACATTTATTTGTTGTAACTCTGTCATTTTGTGCGTTTCCATAAATGGAACCTTCTAACTATTTCTTAAAAAGAAGATTATTGGGACATTAATTAAAATAGCAAGGATACCAGCTCAAAATAGTATCTACAGAACAAAAAAAAGGAGCTTTATTAAAGCTCCTTTTTTTATTATCCAGAAATAAGCCTTAAAATTTAAGATTCAGCAAAAGCCTTTTTCTTTTCGGTTTCATAAACCAAAATAGGCTCCGACTCACCTAAAATAACACCACCATCAACAACAACTTTGCAAATATTATCCGCAGACGGCAATTCATACATGGTGTTCAAGAGGACATTTTCAACAATTGTCCTTAATCCTCTTGCACCTGTTTTTCTCTCCATGGCTTTACGGGCAATTGCAATTAGAGAATCGTCCCGGAACTCCAACTCAGCACCTTCCATTTCAAATAAATGCTTATATTGTTTGATTAACGCATTTTTAGGCTCGGTCAATATCTGCACCAAAGCATTCTCATCCAGCTCTTCTAATGTAGCAACAACCGGAAGACGGCCGACGAACTCAGGAATTAATCCATATTTAATCAGATCTTCCGCTTCAACTTCGGCAAAAAGTTGGCCAATATTTTTAGATTCGTCCTTAGTTTTTATTTCTGCTGAAAAACCGATCCCACCTTTTTCCGACCGATCTTTAATAACCCGATCCAATCCGGCAAAAGCCCCACCGACTATAAACAGAATATTAGCCGTATTGACCTGCAAAAATTCCTGCTGAGGATGCTTGCGTCCACCTTGAGGAGGAACCGAAGCAATAGTTCCTTCAATCAGTTTCAACAATGCCTGCTGAACTCCTTCGCCCGAAACATCGCGGGTAATTGACGGGTTATCGGATTTTCTGGCAATCTTATCGATTTCATCGATATAAACAATACCGGTTTCTGCCCTTTCTACATCATAATCGCATTTTTGTAGAATCTTCTGAATGATATTCTCTACATCCTCACCTACATAGCCAGCTTCCGTCAGCGTCGTTGCATCCGCTATAGTAAACGGCACATCCAAAAGACGAGCCAGAGTCTCCGCCAGCAAAGTCTTCCCCGAACCGGTAGGTCCGATCAATAAAATGTTACTTTTTGCTAATTCAACCGTATCTTTTTTAGACTTATTGCGTAGACGTTTATAGTGATTATAAACTGCTACCGCCAAAATCTTTTTCGCATTTTCCTGGCCAATTACATAGCTATCAAGCTCTTCTTTTATCTCTTTCGGTTTAGGCAGTTCGCCGCTACCAAGAGAAGAAGAATCATCCTGTAACTCATCCTTTATAATATCATTACAAAGATCTACACATTCATCACAGACATAAACTGATGGCCCTGCAATAAGCTTTCTGACCTCATGCTGACTTTTACCGCAAAAAGAACAATAAAGCAGCTTATCGTCATCTTTGCTGTTTTTGTCATTACTCATAAATTGGACTCCCGCAAACACCCACAGATGATGTTTTTACTTTCGATATAGAGCAAAGAATATCTCGAAATACAAAAAAATACCAAGCGTTATTTGCTAGCAACAGTTGCTCGATTCGATAACACTTGATCAATTAAGCCATAACTAACAGCATCATTTGCGCTTAAAAAGTTATCTCTATCCGTGTCTTGCTGAACCTTTTCTATCGGTTGACCGGTATGATCGGAAAGAATCTTATTCAGTTTTTCCCTGATCAACAAAATTTCCCTGGCATGAATATCAATATCGGAGGCCTGTCCTTGATAACCGCCCAATGGCTGATGAATCATCATTCTTGAATGCGGCAGACAATAACGCTTACCTTTCGCTCCACCAGTCAGGAGCAATGCCCCCATGCTGGCAGCCTGTCCAATACACATGGTGCTAACATCAGGCTTAATAAACTGCATGGTATCGTAAATCGACATACCTGCCGTCACCGAACCGCCTGGTGAATTGATATATAAATGAATGTCTTTATCAGGATTTTCCGACTCTAAAAAAAGTAACTGGGCAACAACCAAATTAGCCATGTAATCTTCAACTTGCCCCACCAAAAAGATTACCCGTTCTTTTAATAATCTGGAATAAATATCAAAAGAACGCTCGCCTCGAGCAGTTTGCTCCACAACAATAGGCACCAATCCGCCTGCTGCTTCCGGCGCCATCATTTGATTTCTTATGTATTGGTTATACATTTAAACCCCTTACCCTTGTTTGCTCATGGCATCACTAAAACTTATAGTCTCATCAGACACTTTCGCTTGCGCAACCAGCCAATCAATAGTCTGATTTTCTAAAACCATTTGCTTCACATCGTTCAGCCGGCTCTCATCGGAATAATACCAGTCAACAACATCTGCGGGACGCTCATAGCTTTTCGCCATATCCTCAATAGTAGACCGCACCTTACTATCGTCCAGCGTAATATCATTTTTATGAATAATTTCGCTCAAGATCAAACCTAAGGCGACACGACGCTTTGCCTGCTCTTCAAATATATCTCTGGGCAACTTTAAGTCTTCCAACTTCATTTTCTGTCTTTTAGCCGTTTCGATGTATGGCTTCATCATACTTTCGACTTCCTGATCGACCAAGGTATTCGGAACAGCAATCTGAATTTTTTCATACAAAGCATTCATCACCGCGTTTTTCAGCTTGCCGCGCAGCGCCTGATCAAGCTCACTTTCCAGATTATTTCTAATATCTTCACGGAAAGCATCCATCGAGCCTTCAATACCGTAGGCCTTAATAAAAGCATCATCGATTTCCGGTAGCACAGGTTCCTCAACGCTGACGACTTCAACTTCAAACTCAGCCACTTTACCTGCCAGTTTTTCATTACCATATTCTTCCGGAAAAGTTACTTCAAAAGTCTTATTGTCGCCCGTATTAAGGCCGATCAGATTTTCTTCAAAACCAGGAATCATTTGTTTAGCGCCGACTTCAACCTGATAATTTTCTACTTTTCCGTTGGTAAAGTTTTCGCCTTCGGAAACTCCTGAAAAATTAACGGTTACGCGGTCATGTTCTTGCGATGCGCGCTCGACGATGACCCAAGTTTTCTTCTGCGCCCTTAATTTCTCAATCATGTCATCAACATCAACATCTTGAACAGTAGCTACAGGTCGCGACACTTCGATTTGCTCAACACCATCCAATGATATTTCAGGGTAGACCTCAAACTCAGCGGTATATTTAAAACCCTCAGCCTCATCTGACGAGTGAATATGCGGATAACCGGCCGGCCTTAAATCTTGTTCTTTCAACGCCTCGAAGTAAGTCGTTTCAACCAGATCTCCGGCTATTTCCCCACGAACCCGATCTCCATACATCTTCTTAATAAGATGCTGGGGTACTTTACCCGGACGAAAGCCATCAATTTTAACTTCGCGCGCTAACGACTTTAAGCGTGCCGCCATTTTCTCCTGAACAACCGCTTCAGGGACGCTAACAGTCATTTTCCTGCTTAATTCTGATGTCTTTTCGACAGAAACTTGCATTTCTTTACCTCGATTAAAATTTAAATAAGAATTTTTATAGAATACCGGTAAACGGCTCAAAAGAACTGAAAACTTAACGATAATTCGTTAACTTTTAATATGAATTGGGTGGTGCGAATGGAGAGACTCGAACTCTCACAGGATAACCTACTGGAACCTAAATCCAGCGCGTCTACCAGTTCCGCCACATTCGCACTTTGAATGAACTTGCAATTATATCCGTAATTATACGAATACAACAAGTTATAAATTTTAAAAATCATAAAGCATTTAATTTCTAATGATTTAAAAAATGCCCTGCCGCTCACATTCCACGCTAAAACCAAAATCCAATCTTTGCATATTATCCACCCCGGATGTAGTATTACTTTGAAGCCAATCCAATGTACAAGGGGGACGAAATGAACATTACGCCAACTAGCAGCGCAGTTAATTTAATCAACACTGCCCAACACAAATCAGCGGACGCGGCTCAAGTAATCGCTAAACTGCCCATACAAAATAATGAAGTCGGCAGCTCGGAGTTCAATTCCAGCGACATCATCAAGCCGGTACTCAGCTTGAAAGATGCCGAACTGGAAACCTCTGCCGCAGTCAAATTACTTGAAGCCGATAAAAAAACAATCGGCTCTCTGCTGGACATCAAAGGCTGAGCCGCCGATCATCCAGATACAGAGACCCCAAAACCCAAGAGCCTGATCTCTTCGGCGAACGCATTCAGCACCTCGACAGACAACTTCTCCAGCCGGCCGGATTCCGGCTGGAGCGATGGTCTCGCAATCGTATACAACATCACTCCCTCTAACGCACAACCCTTTACTTTTACGTCTCTCAACAAATCAAGGAATGCGTTTTTTTCTTGCAAGGGTAATCCACGCTTATCGAAATCCAATAAACATGTTTGCAGTTTTGTCGGACAAAGCCTCGCTGAAAGCAACAGATTCTCCATGCTTGCCTGACGACTTTGTCCTGCATTATTCATCAAAGCCCTGCCTTCTTCGGTAGCACTATCCATCTTAAACCATACTTCTCCGCCATATTCTTTCAATATCTTCAGTCCATTCCGGACGCTAGGCCGATGCACCAAGCTTCCATTGGTAATCAACACAAAATTACTCTGCGGAAAAATTCCGGCTTCTGTCGCGACTTTGCCAATCAACGCCACAGCCTTATCAAAATCTTTTACGCTAGTCGGCTCGCCATTGCCGGAAATAGCAATGTCCTTAATGACTCGTTTATCTTCGTCCACCTGGAAACGCTGATAGAAATCTCCATTTTGCACTTCGTCAAGAAAAAATCTCAGCTCATCTTCCAGTAGCCGAAAATCCAAATCCGGCGCCGCGCCAACTTTTAAATCCGGCACTTGGCAATAGATACAGCGCCAGTTGCAGGCATTATTGATATTAAAATTGATGCCGATAGACAAGCCGCCCGCACGCCTGGAAAGCACCGGGTAGACATACTTTAAACCGGCAATATCCCGGTTATGATTAGTTGTGGTTAATTTTATTGGCATAACTATATGAATAAACTAACTAGGGAGCACCAATAAAAAAGCCCCAGCTTTTATACCGAGGCTTTTCGTTGATCCTTAACCTGCTACTAACTAGCTTATTTTAACCAAAACCTCGCCACGCCCCATTTCCGACATATCGCCGGCATAACGCTGAACCCGGTTAAAAGCCGCCGAGCTATCGGCAAACTTGGAATTAAGCTTTTTAAACGAGGCAAACAATATCGGTAAAAACGCCAAGGTATGCGCACCGCAATCATTAAACCTTGCCGATGCCTGCGGCTGATTCCATAACAATAATGTTCCTCGGCGCATTGCAAAACCCAAATATCTGCCGGTCTGCCCCATGACAGCTATAGTGCCCGCTGTCATTCTGGACCCGCAGTAATCGCCGGCATTCCCCTCAATCAAGATATTGCCGCGACGCATATGGTCGCCGGCACGTTCGCCGACATTACCTTTCACCAGAATGGTTCCGCCTTTCATACCCATTTTGTTACCCGGCAAAGCCGCACCTAAAAAATCACCGGCGTTACCGTTAATTGTCAACTTACCTTTTTTCATTTCGCAAGCCGCATAAAGCCCTACGTCACCCGACACTTCAATCTCGCCGGACTTCATACCCAAGCCCAGATAAGCCCCGGCATCACCTTCGACCGTTATGCGTCCGCCATCCAATTCTTTGCCAATGAAATCGAGCTTGCTAAAGCTGTTCTTTATTACGATGTTTTGCGCATCGCTACCGGCAATATCGAATAACGCATCAACACGCGCTTTGCGCTTACCGTTCTGCAAAGTTAGCGCGGCAATTTCAGCAAGCGGCATGTCTGACAGATTCTGACAAACCAGCGGCGACATATCTACGCGCTGATCGGGTTGATTTTTCAGCGTAAAGGTTAAAGCACTCATGCCATAATCTCCTGTAAGTGAAAGTGGAACGGCCCTAACTTGCCACCGTAATTACCCGCACTGATGCGTTTGATACCGTTCGCGGCACCCAGATCGCAAACCGCCTGAATGCCGACGCGCATGGCTTTATCAATGTCTTCTTTGGTTAAACCGTCAATTACGATTTCCATAACCGACTCGATTTCAGGCGAAAGATCGGTTTTGGTCATACCTTTTAAAGTTGGGCAGAAAGCGTCATTGGTCGATGCGCCCAAAGCCGCATATTTCGAGCCTACCTTAGAGCCGGAACGTACTACGCCACCAGGGAAAGGCATAATCACATTAGGAATTTTACGCATTTCCTCAATCGCCGCTTCACAGGCCGCCAGAGCTTGCGGTTGCGACTCGGCCAATACCAAAAAGTTGCCGCCACCGACTGCTTCGACTTGTCCGGTAGTGGCTTCGGCCAAAAACTCGCCATCCATAACCGGAATACGCCAGTAACGCTTACCGTCGATCAGCTTGGCAACCTGGAAGCCGTCACCGAAATAACGTAGATTTTTTCCCAACGCGATACGTGTACCGCCATCGATACCGGCAAACAAAGCCGAGGTCGGCGATGTTAATACACACTGCCCCGCCCTGGTTTCAAGTTGCTTAGCCAAGCCTTTGCCGCCCATCGCAAAAATCATGATAGACACACCGGGACGACCGTCCGGGGTTTCGGAAGGATCAAGAACCCGCTCAATCCCAGCCTCACAACCGCAGGCAATTACCGAAGTGGCAAAGCCGGTCATGGCCTGCGCTGAAATCATCGCCCATTTTTCATTTTGTGCGGTGATGATCGCGCGAGTTGCTTTCATCGGAAACGCTTCGGCAAACGTAGCGTCTATGGTTACACCGTTAATAATCATATTGTTAAACTCATTATTGAACTATTTTTTAGTATCGTGGCTTGATTGGCAAATCTCTAACTTAAATATCAAGCAAATGCCCTTGCAATTCGGGATAATTTTTAAAATGACCATCAACGCTCATTAACTTAGCATGATAGTTTAAAGCTGTGCCGATAATCATCCGATCAAACGGATCCTTATGAATATCGGTTAAATCAACAGCACAGCAAGTAATAGCGGGTGACAACGGTAATAGCTCAATACCGGCCGGAGCTAAAGCCTCTTGCAACCATTCACTAACCGGTAAAGGCAAAATCAAACGTCCACCTTTAACCAATTGCGCTATTTCAAAACATGAGATAACTGAAACAGCTACCCGCTCGGTTTGCTCTATGCAGTTAATTTGCTTCGCTGATAAGTAACTAAACTTATCATTTAGCTACCATACCCAAATATGCGTATCCAATACGACTATTTGAGACACTCAAAATCCTCACTCGCAACACTAGGCTCTATTAAATCACCGATTATCTTGCCTTTACCAGCGATAGAAACAGGCGGCTGGCGACGCTTATCAACGGTTTGATGATTTTGAATTAACTCGTGCAGAGCAATATTAATTATTTCATTAAAATCATCAACGCCCACACATTGCGAAGCATTTTTTAATAAGGTGTCGTTTATGGTAATGGTTTGTTGCATGACTAAATCCTGCTGTTGAAGCCTATCGCGCTAAGCATCATATTTTTCACTTAGCAATCGAACGATTATCTGCGACCATTTGATGCCAAATCGCCCTTCTAACATCTGATTTGGTAGAGGACGGAGCCAATACTGTCATCATTCAATAGCCATAACAATCATGCCACAGTCCCCTTAAGCGGATGCACAGTCAAACTGCCGCGTCCATCCTCTGTTATTTCGTCATCGCTGATTTTAAAGTTACCGAGTTTCATGGTTAGGAACTTGTCAAAATAGGCTTGCAAATCCTTTTCTACCGACAAGTCATAATCCGGCTTAACCACATGGGTCGTGCCCCACTTGGTGTGAACCACCTTGCCGTCAACGACTACCAACTCACCGTCTTTGAACACATAATCCGGTTTTTCGAACATCTTCTGCCGATCTGCGTTGTCGGTATAAACGGTAATGTCCGCCCAGTTACCGGCACTCAAGCCGCCGCGATCTTGCAGACCGATTAGTCTGGCCGCGCCGGCGCGGGTCATAATCGCAATTTCCTGCAAACTGTATTCGCGCTCAATCGATGCCAGAGTGGTCATTTTTTGCGCTTCAGGATGAATAGTCGCCAGCACGTCGTTACGGAAACTTCTGTCCATCAGCAAGCGGATCAAATGCGGATAACTGGTGAATGGCGCACCATTCGGATGATCCGTAGTCAGGAAAATACGCCAAGGATCATCGACCAACAAGAAAGTTTCCAAACCAATCGCCCATTGCAACGCATTGACGAAGTTCTGGTCCTTGTATTTGAACGGTACAACACCGCAGCCCGCATCGCATTCAATATCCATGGTCACCCATTTATTCGGGCTGGCATGTTTATGATTGGCATGTTGACGCATATTGTCGCCGGACGCGGTGACAGTTTGCCCAAACAGGATCTGCCCGACATCGATAGTGATGTTTTTGTTTCTGTTGATGGATTCGGCAATCCGCGCCGCGCCTGATGAAAACTTGAAATCCCCTTCCGTGCCGTAACTATGGAACTGAATGTGGGTCAAATGCATCGGTAAACCGCCGATCCCCTGAATGGTATCCAGCGTAGTATTCATATTACCGGGCACGCCCAGATTACAGCCATGCACATGCAGCGGATGCGTAATGCCCAGCTCTTTAACCGCTGTCGCCAATACGCGAAGAATATCGCGCGGAGTCACGCCGTAATGGCTGTTTTGCTCGTCCAGGTCCAGTTTGCGCTGATTAAACTTAAACGCACTGATGCCGCCGGGATTAACTACTTTAACGCCAATCGCTTTAGCGGCTTGCATGGTAAAAGCGACATAATCATTAATCGCTTTTTGATCTTTTTTCGCCGTCAACATGCGCAGCAAATAATCATCGCTGCCCATCAACACATAGCCGCCTTTATCCAGAATCGGAATATCGGCCATTTCCATATGCGCTTGACGTGCATTAATCGGCAATACCGCAGGCTCGAAACCGGCGGTATAGCCCATTTCCGCATAACGGTAACCGGTTACGAACGTGCTGGGCATCGCATGACCGCAGCCGGAACGGCAAATGTCGGTACGGTGGACGGGGTCCTGGCGATGATCTTCCGGCAATAAAGTTCTGGCGATATTGCCTTTGCCGCCGCCGATATGCGTGTGCATATCGATCGCGCCGGACATCACCACCTTGCCGCTTAGATCGTATTCCTTATCGACTTTAAAATCGCCGACGGGCTTATTAACGATGCGTCCGTCCTGAATATAAATATCCTGTTTCGCGCCATCGATCCCGCTTGCAGGATCATAAACAGCTCCACCTGTTAATTTAATCAACATATTACTACCTACAAAGCTTGTTCAATGGCATGAAGTACGTCGGACGTACTGGGCAGGCCGGAATCGCGTAATTTTTTCAGACGTATCGCAACCACGTTATCCATACGATAAGCATGACCGGCGTGATCGATACCCGGCGTACCGACTGGAATAAACACATCCGGTTCTTTGGCAAAAGTCATTCCGGACCGGCCCACTACAATAGTTGGCAAGTCGGTTACCGGCGGCACGGCTTTAGCATTAAACGCCTGAACCCAAAGCAACGCATCAGCCTCGCCATTAGTCAACAAGGCATTGGTATCATTCAAATAAGGATCGTATTCCGGAAATCCGCTGGAAAAACGGGTGCGCGCAGGATAACCGGTCGTCCAACCGCAAACTTGGTTAGCGGTCTGGTCGCCCTCTTTGCCGCCTAGCGGCAAACCGGAGCTACGGGTATTTTTATCGTTAATATCCTTAACCATTTCGGAAAGCGTTTGCACTGTCAGTTCTGCTTGGCTATAAGCCAATGCCCCGGCAGCCCAGGTCACAACGCTATAGCTTGCCGCTTTCAGTTTATCGGCAATCGCCTGCAACTCGGCCACCGCAATACCGCCGACTGTCTCCACCCGGATCGGATTGCCTTTAACCAGCGCCCGTAATACCGCGACCACATCCGGCAAATCTTCGTTTGAGCATTCAAAAACCGATGCTTTTTGGCCGCTAGGCGAAGTCGATGCATTACCGGAAGGCGCTTTGCCCAAATAGATAACCTCACGCTTGCCGGTATCGTCCAGGAACATGGATTCCTTATTCCATAGATAGCGCTCAAAAAAGCGCGGCGAAAAGCTCTCAAGATCGACGCCGACCACCAGCAACAAATCGCAACGGTTTTTCACTTCCGCCAGCGTCGTGTTCATCCAGCCGGAATCCTGCAAGGCCAGAAAGTTATTCCGTGCGCCGGTAAAATTCATATTATCGACCACCGCGCCGCTATGATCGGCCAATGCCAACAACGCCCGCATCCCGTTGACATCCGTTGCACAGCCGCCGATAACCGGCTGGTTAGTATCCTTTAACAGCGCCGCCGCTTTTGCCACGGCCGCCTCCAAACTAACATCCTTACCATCGACTCTTGGACGGGTATCGGTGATAGCCTGTTCAAAAGCAGGCGTATTTACCGCACAGCCGTTTTCAACCACTTTCAGCGATACACCGTCAACCTGAATGGTCAGGTCATCCGTGCCGATACCGCAAAAAGGGCTAGGTACTTCAGTTATTTCAGCCATAGAGCTGTCCTTTTGTTAGTCACTATATTGATGTTATTGTGACAGATGACCTCTATTCGTACAACTTTTGGGCCTCAGTGCGATATAGAACAGACCTTCCGAAATCTGAACTTATCATTCCGACAGCCCCTAACCGAGCATTAGGCTGGAAGGTCTGCCGAATGATGTGGTTTAACTATTTTCGTGCCTTTCGTGCTTTTCGTGGACTACGCTTTTTATCATTTGTAAGTAGTCGAGCTAAAATTTTTCGGTATTTTAGAGTGCAAGCTCTGCTTGCAAAGCAGGCAAAGCCTGCACTCCAGCTTGGAAACTTATATTCAGGTATTTATGCGTAACATCAGTCATTAACCAAAACTGAAAACGCTGCAACACACATTCAGGCGATTAATACTTTCACCTCGTAAGTATTTCCACTAATTGTACGAACGATTTATTTCTTTTAATCTGAACTCTATTCCAACAGTTTCCGGGGTTAATGAATCAGAGTTCAATATTCGCCGTTCGCTGGCTTACATACAGCCCAACTATTCCCGGCAATATAAAATTATTTTAAATTCAAAATTAAAATATAACTCCTTCTATAACCATTTAATTTCAATATTTATTGAAGAGGCCAAGCTGCGCCATGCTTATTTATTACGCAACTTTTCATTAACACCGACATACTTATGATTCAACGACTTATAAAATGCGCACCTAATAAGCCAGTATATTATTTGCTAGTTTGTCAACGAAGAAAATCAGCGATTTTCAGCGACCGTAGTCCGTTGAATTTTATATTTACCGGCTGCCGGCAAGAAGCAAACTATTAACTCACAGCATACTTCTAAAAACCGACCTATATAACCAACATTGGGAGGGTAAAAATGACAATAAATGAACATTTATCAGTAGAGTCAGGACCCTCTTCCGTATCGCCCAATAATTCAACTTATAACCAAGCGGCTTCCGATGATTTCTTTTACGACTATCGTTTTCACGAACAACTGCATCTTGAGACGCTTCGGGCTCAGCGATCCAAATCCACATTATCGATTATTTTATTAACTCCCGATAAAGAGACGAATGCCGAACCGATTAATATGGTTAAGGTTTTGGGCGATGTTCGAAAAAAAACCCGAGATACCGATATTTGCGGCTTTGTTAATGCCAACGTCATTTGCGTACTCCTTCCCGATACCAACGAAGAAGGCGCAAAAGAAATTTGTGCAAAATTAGCCGGCGAAAGTTCAAAACTTTCTATCACCACCTCAAGCTATCCCGACCACATATTCGAAAGCCTGACAAAAAACGGATACGTCCGGCCCGATGCTTTCCCTTTCGAACTGAAAGACTTAAGCGCTAGTTCTTCACGGTTTAAATTGGCAATAAAAAGAGCTATCGATATCGCGGGCGCGATTGTCGGCCTGGTTCTGTTCATGCCGGTCATGTTAATTACCGCATTAAGCATCAAAGCCACGTCCCCGGGCCCTATCATTTTCAGGCAAACCCGTTTGGGCAAACATGGCGCCCCTTTCACCTTCTACAAGTTCCGCTCCATGCACGTGAACATAGACGATCAAATACATCGCGAATACATCAAGAACTTTATCAAAGGCGATCATGAAAAAGCCAATCAGGGCGACGCGGAACAGCCTTTATATAAAATCAAATCCGATCCCAGAATAAGCACGGTCGGACGCTTTATTCGAAAAACCAGCATTGATGAACTGCCGCAATTTTTTAATGTATTAAAAGGCGACATGAGCCTGGTCGGCCCCAGGCCCCCGATTCCTTACGAAGTCGAGAAATACCAACCCTGGCATCTCAGGCGGATACTCGACATGAAACCCGGAATCACCGGACTCTGGCAAGTAGAAGGCCGCAGCAAAACAGAATGGAACGACTCGGTGAGGCTCGATATCCGGTACATCCAAAACTGGTCGCTACTATTTGATTTACAAATATTATTCAGGACAGTCAAGGAAGTTTTAAGGTGCAGAGGCGCCATGTAATGAAGCTTGGCCAAAACTTTAGGCTATCGATTTGAGAATGACATTAATAAATTCGGATTGAACCGTATTGGATAAGTCCCAGGACATTCGGTTTATTTAAAAATAGCCAACGGCTGAATCCGGACAATGGTCGAACCAGTGATGGTTACGTTTTTAATAACTTAATTCGTAAAGGATAAATGTGTGATTAAGCTAAAGATAAAATGTCAGTATCTACCGGGTCTCGTACTTAGCATTATGGCAATGCTTGCTGTTACAAGCATTGCCGCTCCCGTTATAAGCGCGGCGGCCAATCAAGTGCGTACGGCTTCGTCCATCGCACTCCCCAGCAATGGACTCGACCTCGTCGCATTCAGCCCGAACGGCAATACCTTAGCCAATGTCGATTCCGACGGGCAAATCATGTTATGGGATATGGCCTCGGGCCAAGTTCGCCTGACGCTTCCGAACCCGCTTAAAAGCTTGGTTAGCGGAGTTGTTTTTAGTCCCGATAGCAATACACTCGCCAGCGTGAGCGACAGCTCAATCCGGCTATGGAACGCCGTATCCGGCGAGATCCGCTTAACCCTTTCCGAGAACGTCCTTGTCACCGACCCGATGTTCAGCCCGGACGGCAAAACCTTGGCTGCGGTGACCCCGGATGGAAACATCACACTTTGGAATGCACAATCCGGTTCTACAACCCAGATCCTGACCGGCCATCAAAACGGCGTCAACGCAATCGCGTTTAGCCCGGACAGTAAAACCCTGGCTACCGGCGGTCAAGACGCCCAGATTAAACTCTGGAATGTAACCACAGGCACAGAACAGACAAGCCAACCGGGAGAAAACGGCACGGCTGTCACCGACCTGGTATTCAGCCCGGACGGCAAGACGCTGGCGGCTTCGGGCCAAGATGCCCGGATTACGCTATGGGACTCGCAATCCGGTTCCACAACCCAGATCCTGACCGGCCACCAAAGCGGCGTTAATACACTCGCATTTACTCCGGACAGTAAAATCCTGACCACCGGCGGACAGGACGCTCAAATTAAACTCTGGGATAGAGCGACAGGCCGGGAACAGGCAACCCTGCCCGGCGACAGCGGTGTTGCCGTAGTCGATCTGGTATTCAGCCCGAACGGTCAAACCCTGGCCAGTGTGGGCGAGAGTGAACAGGTGGTTTTATGGGACATGTCCAGTAAGCAACCTCAAATTCTGACAGGACATAAGGATGTAGTAGAGAAAGTCGCTTTCAGCGCCAATCAAAAAACCTTGGCTAGCGTCGGAAAATCCGGACAGGTCATCGTATGGGATTTAATGACCGGGCTGGAGCAATCGACTTTTCAAGCTTCACCGCTCAGCGTCGCCGGCACGGGCCTGCAAGGAACGACTTCCGTTAGCTCAAGCGTAAATACACCGCTAGCGGCTGCTGCCGGACCGGTATCGACCAATGCTCAAACGGCTAACGGGGCTAGCGTGAGCAAAAATGCCAAAAAAGAAAGCAACCATGACTGGAAAGGCATCACGACGCTCGCCGCCAGCCCGGATGGCGCGCTTTACGGCGGCGGGACAAAGGACGGCAAAGTTAGAGTCTGGACATCCTCAAACGGAAAAGAGCTTTTTGCCGTTTCAGACCATCATGGCGCAGCAATAACCGGCGTTGTTTTCAGCACCGACGGAAAGCGCTTGGTGAGCGTCGCCAGGGACACGGAAATACACATACGAGAAGTCGCAAGCGGCAAAAAGATTCGGACGTTATCGGCTCATGAACATCCGATCAGGGCCGTCGCAGCCAGTCCCGACGGTAAATTCCTTGCCAGCGCCGGCGAAGAAACGCGAATCATGTTATGGGATATGCAGGCCGGCAAGCTGCTCAGAATTCTTTCCGGCAGCACTGATTTCGTCAATGCTGTCAGTTTCAGTCCGGATGGAAAGCGTTTAGCCAGCGCCGGCGCTGGCGCCGATGCCCGTGTCCTGTTATGGGATGTAGCAACCGGGAAACTCATTCAAACGCTGCTCGGCCACTCGGGCGAGGTCAATACCGTTGCTTTCAGTCCGGACGGCAAGTTTCTGGCAAGCGGAAGTTCCGATAGCCAAGTGATTTTGTGGGAGGCCGCAACCGGTCAGCAAATACAGAGCTTTAGCGGGCATCAAGCTTCCGTTAGAGCGGTTGCGTTTAGCCCTAATGGGCAAAAATTGGTCAGTTCGGGAGAAGACACCAAAATTCTGGTTTGGGATACGGCGACGCGTAAATTGGATAAGCAAATAGCCGGAGCGTCCACCACCATTAATACCCTTGCGTTCGATCCAAGCGGCAATCTGATTGCAGGAAGCGAAGACGGCGAGGTCAAAGAATGGGATATCAATAAAGCCCAAACAAAACAGGTCATCAACGTCCCCGTACGAGCACAATCCGGAACCGGCGCCACCCTATCTTCAATTGACTCGATTCCTGCCGGTACCGGTCAATTCATACAGCCGGTTTCTGCAAAAGATAAGGAAAATACACGGCCTAGTATATTTGGCCGGTTTTTGAATTGGCTGATCCCGGCAGCTGAGGCGGCAATCCCCAACCCGCCGGGCGGACCGATCCTGGTCATAACCACTTCATCCGCGCCCATTGGCAAGTACTATGGGGAGATTTTACGGACTGAAGGCTTCAACGAATTCGCCATGGCCGATATTTCGACCGTTAACTCGACGACGCTAAGCGCCTACGACGCCGTGATTTTGGCACAGATGACCTTAACGTCCGCCCAAGCGTCCATGTTCAGCAATTGGGTTACCGCCGGCGGCAACTTGATCGCCATGCACCCTGACGCGCAGCTCGCCGGTTTGCTGGGCATTACCGCTACCGGAACCACGCTCGCAAACGCTTACCTGCAAGTCGATACCTCGCAAGCGCCGGGCAACGGCATTGTGAGCCAGGCCCTCCAGTTTCATGGCGTTGCCGATCGCTATACGCTTGCCGGCGCGTCGAGCCTTGCGACGCTTTACGCCAACGCAACGACAGCAACCGCCAATCCTGCGCTAACGTTGCGTAGCGTCGGCGCCAACGGCGGCCAGGCAGCCGCTTTTACCTATGATCTCGCCACGTCCATTGTCTATACCCGGCAAGGCAATCCTGCCTGGGCCGCGCAGGAGCGCGACGGCTTTACCCCGATCCGCTCCGACGACAAATTCTACGGCAATGCCGCCGGCGATCCGCAGCCTGACTGGATTGATTTCAATAACATCGCGATTCCGCAAGCGGATGAGCAGCAAAGACTGCTCGCCAACCTGATTCTCGAAATGAACCGTGACAAGAAGCCCTTGCCCCGCTTCTGGTATTTTCCGCGCGGCAAAAAAGCAGTCATCATCATGACCGGCGACGATCACGGCAATAACGGCACACAAGGCCGCTTCGACCAGTTTATATCGATGAGTCCCTCCGGTTGTTCGGTGGCTAATTGGGAGTGCGTAAGGGGTACTTCCTATATGTACCCGACAACCCCGCTGACCGACGCGCAAGCCGCGGCTTATACCGCGGCCGGTTTTGAAGTAGGCCTGCATCTCAACACCAACTGCGCGGATTTTACCCCGTCGACGCTCAGGACTTTTTACACCCAGCAAATTGGCGCTTTCGCAACCAGCTATCCAAGCATACCCGCGCCGATCACGCAACGGCACCATTGCATAGCATGGAGCGACTGGGTCACCGGCGCGATCGTGCAGCTGGAAAACGGCATCCGCCTGGATACCAGCTATTACTTCTGGCCTCCCGGCTGGGTGCAGGACCGTCCGGGATTTTTCAGCGGTTCCGCCATGCCGATGCGCTTTGTCAACCTGGACGGTTCCATGATCGATGTCTACCATGCCTCCAGTCACATGACAGACGAATCGGGACAGACCTACCCATTCACTGTCGACACATTATTGGATAGAGCGCTCGGAGCCGAAGGTTATTACGGCGCTTATACCATCAATGCCCATACCGACGTCTCCGTAGAACAGGCGTCGACGGATACGGTCAACTCGGCCCTCGCCCGCAATGTCCCGGTCGTGTCAAGCCTTCAGATGCTGAATTGGCTGGACGGCCGCAACAGTTCCTCATTCGGATCACTGACCTGGAACGGTAGCCGCCTGAGTTTTACCATTACGCGGGGAGCGGGCGCCAACGGCCTGCAAGCCATGCTGCCGGCAAACTCCGGCACCGGCGGCGTCATCGCCGGCATCACCGGTCCGGGCAATACTGCGATTGCCTATACCACCAATACCGTTAAAGGCATTCAATATGCCTTTTTCCCGGCGACTGCCGCGGGTACTTACACCGCCACTTACGGGGCGGATACGACGCCGCCGACGGTGACCTCGACCTTCCCCGCCAATGCCGCTACCGGCATCGTTCAACAGCCTACGGTCACGGCGACCTTTAGCAAAGCTATCGATCCGGCGACCGTTACTAGCTCTAACTTTCAATTGCAGGCCGGTACTAACCCACCAGTGTCCGCAACAGTCAGCTATGACGCAAGTACAAACACCGCGAAGTTAACGCCCAGCACCTTGCTGGCCGCCACGACGGCCTATACCGCCAGAGTTCTGACCGGAATCAAGGATTTGTCCGGCAATGCGCTGGCTTCCCCTTACACCTGGTCTTTCACCACCCAGGCCCAGCCATGCGTATCCACGCCTTGCAACGCGTGGAGCAGCTCAACCGTGCCAGGCACTCCGGCCGTAAACGATCCGAATCCTGTCGAATTGGGCGTTAAATTCACCTCCGACGTCGACGGCGTGATCAGCGGCGTCCGCTTTTACAAAGGCAGCACCAATACAGGAACCCATGTCGGCCATCTGTGGACCAGCACCGGAACGCAATTGGCAACGGCGACTTTTAGCAATGAAACCGCTTCGGGCTGGCAGCAAGTGAATTTCAATACGCCGGTGCCGGTCACTGCCGGCACCGTGTACGTTGCCTCGTACTACGCGCCGAACGGCAATTACGCAGCAACCAGCAGCCCGGAATTCGGCACCTCCGGCGTTGACGCTCCGCCCGTACACTTGCTGAAAAGCGGCGTCAGCGGTCCGAACGGCGTGTATTTGTATGGCGCCGGCGGCGGCTTTCCGACCAGCAGTTTCAATTCCACGAACTACTGGGTGGACGTCATGTTCTCCACCACGGCCGGCACCACGACACAGCCATGCACCTCTACACCCTGCACGGCATGGAGCAGTTCAACCGTGCCAAGCACTCCGGCCGAAAACGATCCGAGTCCTGTCGAATTGGGCGTTAAATTCACCTCCGACGTCAACGGCGTGATCAGCGGCGTCCGCTTCTACAAAGGCAGCACCAATACCGGAACCCATGTCGGACATTTATGGACCAGTACCGGAACGCAACTGGCAACGGCGACCTTTAGTAATGAAACCGCTTCGGGTTGGCAGCAAGTGAACTTCAGTACGCCGGTGCCGGTCACGGCAGGTACCGTCTACGTTGCCTCGTACTACGCGCCGAACGGCAATTACGCCGCCACCAACAGTCCGGAATTCGGCACCGCCGGCGTTGACGCGCCGCCGCTGCACTTGCTGAAAAGCGGCGTCAGCGGTCCGAACGGCGTGTATTTGTATGGCGTTGGCGGCGGTTTCCCGACCAACAGTTTCAATGCCACGAACTACTGGGTGGATGTTGTGTTCTCCACGGCTACCGGCACAACCCCATGCTCGCCCGGAAGCAATCCCATCGTGTGCGAGAACAGTAAAACCGGCAATCCTTCGACTGAGTGGGACATTGTCGGCGCCGGCGACCTGAACATCCAGGGCTTCGCTACCGACATCAGCGTAAACCGCGGCGGTACAGTCAATTTCAAGATCAATAGCGTCGCGGCCTATCGCCTCGACATCTATCGTATGGGCTATTACGGCGGCAACGGCGCGCGCAAGGTGGCGACGATAACCTCTTTGCCGTCCCAGACTCAACCGGCCTGCATGACTAATGCCACTGGACTGATCGACTGCGGCAATTGGGCGCAATCCGCTTCATGGGCGGTGCCCGCCGATGCAACCTCCGGTATTTACTTCGCACGGGCCGTGCGTTCGGATACCGGCGGCGCCAGTCACATCGTGTTTGTGGTTCGAGACGATGCCGGTACTTCCAAAATGCTGTTCCAAACCTCGGATACCACTTGGCAGGCTTATAACAACTACGGCGGAAACAGCTTGTACGCCGGTAGCGGCCCCGGTACCGGCGGCGCGTCGGACGGCCGGGCCTACAAGGTCAGCTATAACCGGCCGTTCAATACCCGCGCCGTCGATAACGGCCAGGACTGGCTATTCAACGCCGAGTATCCGATGGTGCGCTGGCTCGAAGCCAACGGTTACGACGTCAGTTACTTCACCGGGGTCGATAGCGACCGGCTTGGCCCCCTGATCAAAAATCACCAGGTATTTCTATCCGTCGGCCATGACGAATATTGGTCCGGAGCGCAACGCACTAATGTCGAGACAGCACGGGACGCAGCGTCAAACCCAGTCAACCTGGCCTTCTTCAGCGGCAACGAAGTGTTCTGGAAAACCCGCTGGGAGAACAGTATCGACGGGGCAAACACAGCCAACCGAACCCTGGTCTGCTACAAGGAAACGCATAACTACCCCAACAATACCGATCCGCTCGATCCACCTATTTGGACTGGCACTTGGCGCGATCCCAGGAACTCTCCGCCTCTCGGCACCGCAGACGGCGGACGCTCCGAGAATGCGTTGACAGGCCCGATCTTCATGGTCAACGATGGAGCCACCACCGCAATCACGGTGCCCGACACGGACGGCAAGATGCGCTTGTGGCGTAACACCAGCATCGCTACCCTGGCCTCGGGAACTACCGCTACATTGGCCCCCAGCACGCTGGGCTACGAATGGGACGTGGATATGGATAACGGCTTCCGCCCGGCCGGCTTGGTTCGGAATTCAACCACCATCGTCAATAATGCGCCGATCCTGACCGATTACGGCTCCACCTTCAGCTCGGGTACGGCAAATCATGCCCTGGCATTGTATCGCTCCGCCAGCGGCGCACTGGTCTTCGGTGCAGGAACCGTACAATGGCCTTGGGGCCTGGACAGCAACCATGATCGCGGCAACAACCCGCCCGACCCGCGCATGCAGCAGGCGACCGTTAACTTATTCGCCGACATGGGCGTGCAACCTGCCACCCTGCAATCGGGCCTGGTAGCGGCTACCGCTTCGACCGATAGTAGCGCTCCGGCTTCGGCCATTACCGCGCCTGCCAATGGCGCAACAATCGCTGCCGGCAGCCAGGTCTCTATCACCGGTACGGCAACGGATACCGGAGGCGGCGTGGTCGGCGGCGTCGAGGTCTCGGTTGACGGCGGCGCCACATGGCGCCCTGCCAATGGCCGTGCGAACTGGAACTATACCTGGACAGCCAACAGCTCAGGTTCCGTAACAATTAAAAGCCGTGCAGTCGATGACAGCGGCAATCTCGGCGCCGCCAATGCCGGTGTCAGTGTCACCGTAGGCAGCGGAACGTCCTCGTGCTCCACCGGCAACTGTACGATCTGGCCTAATACAGCAGTGCCGGCTGTGGTTGACAGCGGTCCGGATAGCGCGGTGGAGTTGGGCGTGAAGTTCAAGTCCGATGTCGCCGGCCACATCACCGGGATTCGCTTCTATAAAGCCGGCGCCAACACCGGGACGCATGTCGGCAACCTGTGGTCGAGCGCCGGCTCGTTGCTGGCGTCGGCCACTTTCAGCGGCGAGACCGCATCGGGCTGGCAACAGGTCCTGTTCTCAAGTCCGGTGGCGATCAGCGCGAACACGGTTTATGTCGCCTCGTATCACACCGGCGTCGGGCACTACAGCGATGACCAAAACTACTTTGCCACCTCCGGGATAGACAACCTGCCGTTGCATACGCCGGCCAGCGGGGTGTCCGGCGGCAACGGCGTCTATGCCTACGGCGCCGGCAGCGCTTTCCCCAACCAGACTTGGAATGCCTCCAACTATTGGGTGGATGTCATGTTTATAACGCCCTGATTTAAGCTTGGTTAGGGAATTTGAATGAAAGCACGGCCAATTTAAGATGCATAGGAAAACCGATAATTCAGTTACTTAGGAGCAAATATTAAATGATAAGCAAAGATGTGCAGTTAGGCGAAGGTGTGGTCATACATCATCCGGATCATGTGAATTTATACGGTTGCAAAATAGGCGCCGACTCAAGGATCGGCACTTTCGTCGAAATACAAAAAGGCGCGTCTATCGGCGCCAAGTGCAAAATTTCCAGCCACAGCTTCATCTGTGAGGGGGTTGATATTGAGGAGGCTGTATTTATAGGTCATGGCGTCATGTTCATTAACGACATCTTTCCAAGAGCGGTCGGCGAAGACGGCGAATTGCAAACGGATGCGGATTGGCAACTGATTCGGACCCAGGTTAAAAGCCGGGCCTCAATAGGCAGCAACGCGACCATCCTGTGCGGCATCACCATCGGCGAAAGCGCGCTGATCGGCGCCGGCGCGGTGGTGACCAAGGATGTCCCCGATTACGCGATTGTTGCCGGCGTTCCCGCCCAAGTGGTCGGGGATGTGCGTACACGGGGCTAGGACAATGTCCGCGAGACGCCTCCGACCTTCGCGTAGGGCGTGCCGTGCGCGCATTGGGGAACTCAGATGTAGGCCGGAATAAGACCGCCCGGCGTTAGCCAGGGTGGGCGTTGCCTACATGGATGTAGGTAAGGGGCGAGAGCAGGAGCGGAAGCTTTTCCGGCAACCGGAGCGCCGGAAACACCGGTTCTCGCTACCGCTCGAACCGGCTTATTCCGGCCTACGTCGAAATGCGTATAACGGTGAGCACGCCGTAACGATGGATAGCAACAATACCGGCAAGGTTGCAATTATTTTCATTTTATTTAAGGAGAATTAACATGATTAATATAGGTGTGATTGGATACGGCTACTGGGGGCCTAACTTGGTGAGGAACTTCGCCGAGACACCGGGAATTAAAGTTGCCGCCGTGGCCGATCTCGATCCGAAAAAACTTGAGATCGTCCAAAAGCGCTTTCCCGGCGTAAAGACCACGACGCGTTTCCAGGATCTGCTCGACGATAAAGACATCGATGCTATTGCGGTAGCGACTCCGGTCAATACCCATTTCGAATTGGGCATGGCCGCGCTCAAGGCCGACAAGCATTTGTGGCTGGAAAAACCGATGACGGAAACGTCGGAGCAAGGCCGCAAGCTGGTCGATGAAGCCAATAAACGCAATCGTGTGTTGATCGTCGACCATACCTTTATCTACACGGGTGCGGTTAATCGGATGGCGGACATGGTCAAGTCCGGCGAACCCGGCCATATCCACTACTATGATTCCACCCGGATCAATCTCGGCTTGTTCCAACGCGACGCCAACGTCATCGCCGATTTGGCGGTGCATGACTTCTCGATCCTCGACTATCTGCTTGATGAACGGCCGGTGACCGTGTCCGCCGTCGGCACCAAACACTTTCCCAATACGCCGGAAAATCTGGCCTATATCACCCTGTTTTACAGCTCGGGAATGATGGCGCATATCAATGTGAGCTGGCTGGCGCCGGTCAAGTTGCGCCAGGTCCTAATCGGCGGCAGCAAAAAAATGATCATTTACGACGACTTGGAACCGAGTGAAAAAATCAAGGTTTACGACAAGGGCGTCAGTTTCACCGACGATCCGCAAAAGATTTACGAAATGCGGGTCGGCTATCGCACCGGCGACATGTGGGCGCCGCAGCTGGACTCTACAGAAGCCTTGCGCGTTGAGGGCGAGCATTTTGTCGATTGCATCGAAAACGACAAAGCACCGCTGACCGACGGTTGTCTGGGCCTGCGCGTGGTGGAATTAATCGAGGCCGCGACCCGTTCCATGAACGAGTACGGCCGGTCCGTTGAAATCAACGGCATATCTATGTATCAAGGTAGGAGAGTAGCATGATCCCGTTTGTCGATCTTAAAGCGCAGTACAGTGGAATTAAAGATGAAGTAAACACCGCCATTCAGGGCGTATTGGAATCCTGCCAATTTACGTTAGGCAGCGAGGTGGCGGCATTTGAACAGGAATTCGCCGGCTATTGCCAAGCTCAATACGGGATTGGCGTCAACACCGGAACCAGCGCGTTGCATCTTGCGCTGCTCGCGGCCGGAATCGGCCCCGGCGATGAGGTGATTACCGTTCCGTTTACTTTTGTCGCGACCGTAGCCGCGATTTATTACACCGGCGCCACGCCGGTATTTGTCGACATCGATCCTCGCACTTTCACCATCGACGTCAAAGCGATCGAAGGCGCAATCACCGGACGAACCAAAGCCATCATGCCGGTGCATTTATACGGTCAGCCGGCGGACATGGACCCGATCATGGACATCGCCAAGCGCCATGGCTTGGTGGTCATCGAAGACGCGGCTCAGGCTCACGGCGCGGAGTACAAGGGCAAACGGGCGGGCAGCATCGGCGACATGGGCTGTTTCAGCTTTTATCCCGGCAAGAATCTCGGCGCTTACGGTGAAGGCGGCATGGTCGTCACCAGCAACGCCGAATACACCCGAACCATCCGCATGCTTCGCGATTGGGGCGCGGAGCAGAAATACAATCATGTGCTCAAGGGCTACAACTTTCGCCTGGAAGGCATTCAAGGCGCGGTGCTCAGGGTCAAGCTGCGCCACCTTGAAGCATGGACCGAAGCACGGCGCACAGCCGCCGCGCATTACGACGAGCTGCTGTCCGACAGCGATGTGCCGACGCCGAAAGCAATGCCTTATGCCCGCCATGTGTATCACATCTACGCCATCCGCACCGCGCAACGAAGCGAATGGCAGCAGGCCTTGCAAGCCAGAGGCATCCAGACCGGCATTCATTATCCGATCCCCGTGCATCTGCTGCCTGCCTATGCAGACCTGGGTTATAGCAAAGGAGATTTCCCCCATTCGGAGCAGGCGGCCAACGAAGTGCTTTCTCTTCCGATGTTCCCGGAGTTAAGCCGGACTCAATGCGAAGAAGTCAGCGAGGCCGTGACGATGCTGGCGAACCAGGCAACGGCTGAGCTAGCTTAAATCAAAGGAGGCGATGACATGCAAGACGCGCGGCCACTGTTGATTTTTCCTTATAACGGCAACGGTATCGAGGCATTGGATTGCATCGGCAGCGCCTACCGATTGATTGGTTTTATCGACGACACCCCGGAAAAGAGAGGGATAACGTCGAACGGATACCCGGTATTGGACAGAAGCGCACTCGCGCAATTTCCCGATGCGCATGTGCTCGCTATTCCCGGCAGTCCCAATTCCTATCGGTCTCGAAAAGAAACTATTCAAGGTTTGGGAATTGCGGAAGACCGCTTTGCCACGGTGATCCATCCCTCGGCCAAGGTGTCGCCGCTTGCCTCAATCGGCTGCAATGTATTGATCATGGCCGGGGTGGTGATTACCAGCAACGCAATCATCGGTTCGCACACCTGCATTCTGCCGAATACGGTAATCCATCATGACGTGGCGGTGGGCGATTGGAGCCTGATCGGCTCGAATGTGACGATTGCCGGCAATACGGTGGTCGAGGAAAACTGCTACATCGGCAGCGGTTCAAGCGTGATGAACAATTTGCTGGTGGGCAGCGGCGCTTTGGTTGGTCTTGGCAGCAACGTCATTAACAACGTTGCTGCCGGCACCCGGATTGTAGGCAATCCTGCGCATGAGATTGGGAAAAAGTAGTTGCGGCCTAGGTCTCGTTCCCTCGCGTTGCGCTCGTCGTCGTTCCGGCAGGCAGCCCCTGATCTGGCGTTAAGCGGGAAACAGACCGATAGGCAGACCTTCCAGGTTTTCAAAACCTGGAAGGTCTAATTCGCGCAACGCTCAACGAAGTCCATGGGAACGAGACATTTTTTAAACATGAATCGAAGACGTCAATTAAAGAGGCTAAGTTATTAATGAATATTAAAAATTCGAACATACTGGTGACCGGCGGCTGCGGTTTGGTCGGCTCCACCACCATAGATTTGTTACTCCGGGATTACTCCCCCGCAAGCATCGTCATTCTCGATAATTTGAGCCGGGGTACGCTGGCTAATGTTGAAAAGTCCTTGAAAGACCCTCGGGTAACCCTGATTCAGGAAGATATTCGCGACCTGGACGCCGTCCATAGAGCGACGCAAGGCATGGACGCGGTGATCCATATGGCGACCCTGCGCATCACCGCCTGTGCGGCCGACCCGCGCGAGGCGATGAATGTGATGTGCGACGGAAGTTTCAATGTGGTGGAAGCCGCGCAGGCGGCCGGCGTAAAAAAGATAGTCGCGGCATCCTCGGCATCGATCTATGGCTTGGCCGACACCTTCCCTACCCGAGAGGATCATCATCCCTACAACAACCGCACCTGGTACGGCGCCAGCAAAATCATGATGGAAGGCTTGCTGCGTTCGTGCAATGAAATGCACGGCCTGCCCTATGTCGCATTACGCTATTTTAACGTCTACGGCCCGCGCATGGATATTCACGGCAAATATACCGAGGTGCTGATCCGCTGGATGGAGCGCATCGCTGCCGGACAGCCGCCGTTGATCCTTGGCGACGGCAGTCAAACCATGGATTTCGTGTACATCGAAGATGTCGCCCGATCCAATATCTTGGCCTTGCAAGCGGAACTGGCCGACGACGTGTTCAACATCGCCAGCGGTACCGAAACCAGTCTCAACGATTTGGCCGCGGCGCTGCTTAAGGTAATGGACTCCGACCTGCAACCGGAATACGGCCCTGAACGAACCGTAAACCCGGTCTCCCGGCGTCTGGCCGATACCGGCAAAGCCGAACAATTGCTTGGCTTCAAGGCTCAAATCAACCTGGAAGACGGGCTTTCGCGGCTGGTTGACTGGTGGAGCGAAAACAGGACGGAGATGCAATCATGATCCCTATTACCAAACCCATGTTAAGCGAGAATGAGGCGGAGGCGGCCCGGCGGGTTATTTTGAGCGGCTGGACCAGCCAGGGTCCGGAAGTTGCCGAGTTCGAGAAGGAATTCGCGGAATACGTCGGCGCGCCCCACGCTTGCGCGGTATCAAGCTGCACCACCGCCCTGCATTTGGCGCTGCTAGCGATAGGCGTGCAACCGGGAGACGAAGTCATTACCGTCAGCCACTCTTACATAGCCACGGCCAACACGATCCGCTACTGCGGCGCCACGCCGGTATTTGTCGATGTAGAGCCGGATACTTTCAATCTTGATCCTAAACAAATCGAACGGGTCGTGAGTCCTCGTACTCGCGCCATTTTATGCGTACACCAGATCGGAATGCCCTGCGACCTGTCGGCGATCCTCGAAATAGCGCGACGCCATTCGCTTCCGGTGGTCGAGGACGCCGCTTGCGCAATCGGCAGCGAAATTCTTTGGCAAGGCCAGTGGGAAAAAATCGGCAAACCGCAAACCGATATCGCCTGCTTTTCGTTTCACCCGCGCAAGGTGATCAGTACCGGCGACGGCGGCATGATCACCACCGCGAATGCGGAGTGGGACGCCAAGTTCAGGCTGTTGCGCCAGCATGGCATGAGCGTCCCCGATACCGTGCGCCACGGCGCAAGCCAGGTCATCTTCGAGTCTTACCCTATCGTCGGTTTCAACTTCCGCATGACCGATATACAGGCGGCGGTCGGCCGGGAACAGCTTAAGCGTTTGCCGGACATTGTCGACCAGCGCCGGCAATTGGCTTCCCGCTACCAATCGCTGCTCGCGGAGATCCCCGGATTGGGCTTACCGGTAGAACCGGACTGGGCGCGCAGTACCTGGCAAAGCTTTTGCGTCCGTCTGCCCGAAGGCTCGGACCAGCGCCAGGTGATGCAGTCGATGCTCGATGCGGGTGTGGCGACGCGCCGGGGCGTCATGTGTTCGCATCGGGAAGCCGCTTATCCGGCTAACACCTGGTTATGTGCCGGTAGAACCGACGGTTGCGCCGGTACCGCCGAGTCGTGCCGCTGCCTTCAGCACAGCCAGGATGCCCAGGATCACACGATTATTTTGCCGTTATTTCCTCAAATGATCCCTGAGCAACAGGATTACGTAGTCAACGCGCTTCATAGCGCCTTACGTATGTTTTAAATGAATATAAGCCCTACTCTAAAATAGCTATGGAACAATATACTAAATCACTAGCCGATTATTTTGACCTTGTGAAACGGCGCAAGTACTACATTATTGTGACTTGGCTGCTGGTCAGCTCGGCGGCCGTCATCGTTGCCTATCATTTACCCAAAATTTACCGCTCAACGGCAACGATGTTGATCGAAGCGCCCATTCCGACAAATCTCGTTGAATCGACCGTATCCCAATATGCGGAGGAACAGATTCAATCGATTTATCAAAGAGTGATGACGACCGACAATGTGCTTTCGATCATTGACGCGAATAACTTCTACAGCGACATCAGGAATGACTTTACGCCCTATGAACTGGCGGATTTGTTCAAGAAAAACACTGAAGTTAAATTAGCCACCTCCGCTTTAGCGCCTCAATCCAACTCAAAAATGGCTGAAATCGCGTTCGATATTTCATTCAGCGATCGCGAGGGTGCCAAGGCGCAAGAGATAGCGGGCAAGTTGGCCGCTCTGTTCATTGCGCAAAACGATAAAGCCCGGACTCAGCGCGCGATGAGGGCGACCGATTTTCTTATGGAAGAATCGGATAAGCTGAATCAGGAGGTCCAGGAAGTCGACCGTAAAATCGCCGCCTACAAAGAGCGGAACAACTTCACGCTGCCGGAGCAAGTACAAGGAAACCTGGCGGCGATAGACCGCATGGAAACCGAACTCAGGGACACGGATAGCCAAATCCGTTCGACCAAGGAAAGAGGGATTTTTTTAGCGGCGGAGCTGGCAAGAGCGCAGCAGGAATTCCCCGGCACGCTCGATGACAAGGCATCCCGAAACAATGGCAACAGCCTGAGCGCATTGCGGGCGCAATACCTCCGCTTCTCCAGTATTTATTCCCCTAACCATCCGTCTCTGGTCCGCTTAAAACGTGAAATAAAAGCCTTGGACCCATCCTTTGAAGGCCAAGCGGCCGCGACAGAGGTTGCCAACCAGTTGGAAGAAGCCAAAGACGAGCTTAAATTGCTGAAAGAAAGCTATGCCGACGATCATCCCGATGTAACCCGACATAAAAAACAAATCGCCAAGCTGGAACAGCAATTAAAAAGCATCTCGTCGCGGTCGCAGCAGGACCGGGATATGGGCAGGCCGTCAATCAGTCCGGCTTATCTGGGCATAGAGGCGCAATACAGAAGCAGTCAATCGGAGCTTCAATCGTTGATGCAGAAGCAGGATTACCTGAAGGCGAAACTGGAAAAAACCCAGAACACGCTTTTGCAGGCCCCCCAGGTTGAAATCGGCTATACCAATTTAATCAGGGAGCGGGATAACACGATGAAAAAATACACCCAGCTCAAGGAAAAATTGCTCGACGCCAAGGTTGTTCAAACCATGGAAGAACAGGAACAGGGACAAACCCTGACTATCATTGAACAACCTACCCTGCCTTTGCACCCTGAAAAAGCAGTCAGGAGAAAAGTCGCTATAGGCGGTTTTATCATGGGCCTGATCGGCGGGCTTGGCTTAGCTTTCTTCGTCGAGTTTATGGACCCCGGCCTTAGAGGCTACAGGGCAATCAGCGAAATCACCGGGCTTACGCCGTTAGTGGCGATTCCTTATATCGAATCATTGTCCGAATCGGAACAACGCCTGGTTCAACAGGCTCAGCAGAGGAAAGTCATCGTCTGGGCCAGCGTTGCTTTTATCCTGTTGCTTGTCGCTCTTTTAATGTATTTCTTTTTCCTTCCGTTAGACCCCATCCTGGAGAGAAGTTAATGATAAATCATACCGATGAACATTCGCTCGAATCGATCCGATACACAAAAACGCAAACACTCGCTATCGATCAGAATGTGCTGCGGAATAATCGAGTCATTATGGGCTTGCACAACGATCCGCGGGCGAACCTGTTTCGAATACTGCGGACCAATGTACTGAAGCAGCTGCGCGAGAATAACTGGAACAGCTTCGCCATCACCAGCGCGATGCCGGACGCCGGCAAGACCTTGATCTCGGTCAATCTGGCGATTGCGATAGCGATGGAGGGAAATCAAAGCGTCCTGCTCGTTGACGCCGATCTCAGGCGCCCAAGCGTGAGCCAATATCTGGGGATTCAGAGTCAATTCGGGCTGGTCGATTGCCTGAAAAGCGATGTTCCGTTGGCGAATATTCTAGTCAATCCCGGCATTGAACGCTTGGTGGTATTGCCAGGGAAAAACTCCCACGCCAACTCGTCGGAATTGATCTCGTCCCGGAAAATGCTCAGCCTGATTCAAGAAATCAAATCGCGTTATAAATCCCGGATCATTATTTTCGATCTGCCGCCGCTTTTTGCCGCGGACGATGCGATGGTGCTAATGTCCTATACCGATGCCGCGCTGCTTGTCGTAGAGGACGGCAAGAATACGCCCGATGAGCTTCAGCATTCGATGAACATTCTGGAACAGACCAACTTGCTTGGCTTGGTTTTGAACAAGTCAACCCAGCCAATTCCAACATATCAATACGGTTTTATGCAGGAGACTGCCGCCGTTTAATTTATAAAAAACACTTACTTAGCCGTAGTCAACTGACACAGAACTGCAATCGAGGAGAAAAATCCAATGCAAAACCCCACTGTTAGCTTTGTCGTTCCTTGCTACAAGCTCGCGCATCTTCTTCCGGAATGCGTCAACTCGATACTTTCCCAATCATTCGGCGATTTTGAAGTACTCATCATGGACGACTGCTCGCCCGATAACACGGCAGAAGTAGCCCAATCATTCCGAGATCCTCGTGTAAAATACATACGCAATGATCCGAACTTAGGGCATCTTCAAAATTACAATAAGGGCATTAGCATGGCGGACGGCAAATATGTGTGGCTTATATCGGCTGACGATCGATTACGCCGTCATTATGTCTTGGAACGATATGTAGGGTTGATGGAAGATCACTCCGAGGTGGGGTACGTGTTCTGTGCTGGGGTTGGGCTGCTGGATGGCACCGAGACAATACTACTGGGTGACTACTACTATGGTTCGGTGGACAAGATCTTTGACGGGCGGCAGTTTATTGAGACGGTCCTGTTTAAAGGCGGTGGCCTTCTTTCTCCTTCCGTGATGGTTCGTAAAGACTGCTACGAAAAAATCAGCATGTTCCCTCTGGATATGCCTCACCAAGGTGACATGTATCTGTGGTTCATCTGGGCTCTCGAATATGACGTAGCGTACCTGTCCGAACCGATGGTCAACTACCGTGACCACGATTCTAACATGAATAAAGAATTAATGAGCCAAGTCCCCATGACTGTGTTTAGCGATGTGGTGAATGTGCTATGGCGTATCAAGCGGAAGTCCGAGCAGAAAGGGTTTGGCTTACTCGCTCAAAAAATTGAGTACTTTATCGCCGAGAACTATGCAGATATGGCGGATTCGACCGTATATGGCGGAAAGTATTCGCCCTGGCGGATGGACATCACGCAATGTAGCGAAGCCCTACGTGACAACGCCGTCAATGAGTTGGAATACGCACGTCTACGAGGGAAATTCTACGCGCTTATGGCCGTCAATGATTGGCGGCACGGATCCTTCAAAAATGCCCGGCAGAGCATGTCCAACGCTGGCGAATACTCGGGTACCCTCAACGTGGTGAATGAAATGTTATGCTCTTCCGACGGGAAACACGCTGAGCCCCGGAAAATCGCTAGGTTCCGCCTCATGGCGGCACTGATATATTGGTGCCAAAGGAGATTCGCTATGAGTATCCTTACACTTGGTCATTCGGTACTCACATGCCCCACTATTTTAGGACGTCCTCTTAAGCTAGTGCTACGATGGCTTCGACTCGCTGAACGTCGCGATAGATCAGTCTAGTGCTTGCATGAACAGCGGCTATAACATTTTCATTGCGCCATTTGTTCGGCGAATTGTGGCAAAAAGCTAGGGAATATTTGAAAAATGGCACTGATTATTCGCATTGATATCGACAGGCCCTATGGAAAAGAGCCGTTTCTTAGGCACATGTTTAGCAGGCTGGGTTCTGACTTATACTTTCCAAAAATGGAAGCATTTGGATACTTGAAGGAACTCAGGATCATCCTGCAAATGCTGAACGAAAGGAAGGCAAAGTCCTACATTTTTTTTCGGCGTTGTACATTACCATCTAAATCAATCCTGGAGTTGATTGCTGAAGGAGGGCATGAGATTGGGCTTCATCTCGAAAATTCGCGTTCTTTCTACAGTTTTGTCACAGAGAAGAAAATGCTGGAACGGCATATTGGGAAATCGATATTAGCAGTTTCCAAACACGGGTCTGGCGGAGCAAAGTACGGCTTCCATCACTACGCGCCTTATGAACCGGACAAATATGCAGAATGGGCGCGACAAAGCGGGATGAAACTGTTTATGGGCAACCTTGAAGATCCATCCATCAAACCTTCGGCGGACCAAACAGGTTTTCGTGCATACCCGTCTGCATTTTGGCTGGAACCGGCATGGAGAAGCACAGAGACGTTTACGATCGATTGGCTTATTTCCCAGGCAAATTTGATTGATACCGTATTGCTTATCCATCCGGAAAACGTATTAGCGGATTCCGCGTTGTTCGACGAGTTCAAACGTTTGTTAATTTCCCTTGACACCAGGATTTTAGAATGAGCCATATTCCAAATGCTAAAAAATCCATTCTAATGGTTGCTTATACGAACTACCGGACCGACCCCCGGGTGATTCGTGAAGCAGAGGCTGCTGTAAGCGGCGGTTTCGATGTTGATTTCATTGCCCTTCGACGGGACAAAGATCCAGTTCAGGAATGGGTTAACGGCGTGAGGGTGATTCACCTAAATCAAGTTCGGTATCGAGGCGGAGGGATAATTCGGTATTTGCTTTCATATCTCGAGTTTTTCCTGCGATGCTTTTTCAAAACGACTTGGCTGCAACTCGAAAAGCGGTACCGAGCCGTCCATGTGAACAACATGCCGGATTTTTTTGTGTTTTGCGCGTTGATTCCAAAATTGATGGGGGCCAAGATCCTGTTGGATATTCACGATCCGATGCCCAATACTTTCGCATCAAAATTTAAGAGTGGAGAAAATGGATTTTTCTTTAAATTTCTTCTCTGGCAGGAGCGAATAAGCGCATCTTTCGCTGACCAAGTCCTTACTGTTCACGATCCGGTTAAAGACTATATCCTTGTCAAGCAGCATGGTCTGGCTCCCGATTCAATCCAGGTGATCGCGAATTTTGCTGACGACGAATTATTCACGCTACAGGATCGCGCGCAATCCGATGACATGCTTCGACTGGTTTTCCACGGTAGCATTTTGGAGCGATATGGCCTGCGAAATGCCATGCTGGCTTTGGCGAGAATGCGCCACCAGGACCGGATCACTGTGAAAATTATCGGAGAGGGGGATTTTAGTGAACAACTGAAGGAAATGATCGCATCCCTCGGCCTGGACAACATCGTGCACTTTGAAAACCGCATGTATCCGTTATATGAAATTCCTCGGATGTTGGCGGACTGTAATCTTGGTTTTGTGCCGTTAGAAATTTCCTCGATTACCGAGTACGCTTTACCGTTGAAATTACTAGAATATCTTTCTCTTGGCATGCCCTCGATTACGGTTCGCAACGCCGCCATTGGTTACTATTTTGGGGAAGACGACTGTCTCTTTTATGATCCGGATGATCCGGAATCGCTACGCGCTATCCTGGATCGGCTTATCGAAAATCCTGATCTGCTTTATGTTTATCAACAGCGCGCAGTGGTTCTCCGCGAAAAGTTTTTGTGGAAGCACGAGAAACAGAAATACATAGCCCTGCTGCTCAAGTTGACGAACGGTTCTTGATACGAAGTGCGGATATAAAACTCCCCGTTACTCACAAATAGCTGCCGCCCAAATCAAATCGAATAACAGTAGCTTGTTACCTTCGCCCAACAGCCTACCCTTAAGATATCCTGAACTCAGGTTAATAATATAATCGTGATTACGCACAAGAATCGTAAATAATATTTCGAAGAACTTATAGGTATTTATACGGATTTCACATATGAAATGAAAGGGATAATATTATAATCGTGATTGCGTACAAAAATCGTAAATAATATTGTGAAGAACTTATAGGTGTTTATACGCATTTCATATATTAAATGAAAGAGGTAATAATATAATCGTAATTATGCACAAGAATCGTAAATAATATTGCAAAGAACTTATAAATATTTATAGTTTCTGGAAGTCATCGCCGACCATATCGAGTAACTTAAATTATTGGCTCGCAAAACCTTGGAACAAAAAGCATCTGCGCGAGAAATAAAAATATAGACGGAATCATTTACCAGGTAATTCCTGGAAATTATTCATATGAGATTCAATAGTTCAAGTCAATATCGGGTTACTTCCGGTGAAATATTTTATGATTCTTGTTTTATTGAGCTGTTGCGTGCGGTTCACTTATTCCACTGTTTTTCTTACCAAGTTAGAGCTTATCTTCAAATTATCAAATTACAAAGCGGATAATTTAAGGTGTTAGGGCCGTTGTACTGTCATTTGTCGCTGTTTCTTTAAAGCGGTGTAAATATTGATGCGGAGTCGAAAAAGTACAATTTCATTAATTAAACAATAATAAACCCTATGGAATTCATTGATCTAAAAGAACAATACCGGCGCTACAAAGGTGAAATTGACGAACGTATCCATCGCGTTTTAGATCACGGCCATTTTATCATGGGGCCGGAAATAGCTGAGCTGGAAGAGGCTTTGTCCACCTATGTCGGCGTCAAGCATTGCATCACTGTAGCGAGTGGTACGGACAGTCTGGAAATTGCTCTTCGCGCGCTGGACATTGGGTCCGGCCACGAAGTCATCACAGTTCCTTTTACCTGGATCAGTACGGCGGAGGTGATTGGCTTGGTGGGAGCCAAGCCCGTCTTTGTAGATATCGATCCCACCACATTCAATATGAACGTGGATCTGATTGAGGCTGCTATTACTCCTCGTACCAAGGCACTGCTATCCGTGAGTTTGTTCGGCCAGATGCCTGACTATGATCGTATCAATACCATTGCTGCTCAGTATGGCTTGCCGGTCATTGAAGATGCGGCTCAAAGCTTCGGTGCTACTCAGCGTGAACACCGCAGTTGTGGAGTCACTACCATCGGCAGTACCAGTTTTTTTCCGGCCAAGCCTTTTGGTTGCTTTGGTGATGGCGGTGCGCTTTTTGTCAATGACGATGCTCTAGCCGAAAAAATGAAAGCTATCCGCACCCACGGCGGTCTCAAGCGGCATCAGCATCCATTTCTGGGTATGAACGGGCGTTTCGACACGCTGCAAGCTGCTGTCCTGTTGGCCAAACTTCCCCACTTCGAGTGGGAGGTGCAGGAACGAGCCCGTATTGGTTCACGTTACTCCGCCTCTCTCGGCTCGGGGTGCATCGTACCCGAAGTTGTTTCCGGCAATACTCACGTCTATGCCCAGTACACCATTCGTGTACCTAACCGCGACAAAGTGGCTGATCAACTTAAAGCTGCAAGTATTCCTTCGGCTGTTTATTACCCAAAGTGCCTACATGAACAACCTGTCTTTGCTAGCCTCGGCTATAAATTGGGAGACTTTCCGGAATCGGAAAAGGCTTCCCGGGAAGTCATCAGCTTGCCCATGCATCCATTCCTGTCCGAGGCGGATCAGGATTGTGTGATTAGTGCGCTAGCTAAACAGTGAACTTGAGGAGTAATCAACCCGTCTATTATTTGAAATCCCGCTTACATACGTGGATAACAATTTTATTTTAAATTGAATTCCTACTGCACAGTGCAGGGGCAAAATGGAGACAACATGAAACCAAGAATCGCCGTCCTAGGTTGTGGCCATTGGGGCAAAAACCTTGTCCGAAACTTCCATGCGCTGGGCAGCCTGGAGATGGTCTGCGATCCGGCGGAAGCAGGCCGAGCCACAGCTATCCAGGTTGCCCCCGGGGTTCCGGTGACGGAAAAGTTTGAGGACGCCCTGGGCAACAATCGGGTGGATGCGATAGCCATAGCAGCGCCTGCCATTATGCATTACACATTGGCCAAGGCCGCTCTTCATGCGGGCAAGGATGTCTATGTCGAGAAACCGCTGTGCCTCAATGAAATTGAAGGCGAGGAATTGATCCATTTAGCGGATAAGCTTGGCAAGGTGCTGATGGTGGGGCATTTGCTTCAGTATCATCCTTGCGTGTGCGCCTTGCACTCTCTGTTAGCTTCTGGAGATCTCGGCAAACTTCATTACATCACCTCTAATAGGTTAAATCTGGGAAAAATTCGGCGTGAAGAAAACGCCCTGTGGAGTTTTGCGCCTCACGACATCTCCGTTATTATCTCCTTGGCTGGAGGTCAATTGCCTGATCAGGTGCGTTGCACAGGAGGAGCCTATTTGAACCAGCATGTGGCTGATACCACGCTGACTGCACTACAGTTCCCGGGAGGCGTTCGCGCGCATGTCTTTGTGAGTTGGCTCAATCCATTCAAAGAGCAGAAATTGACTGTGGTAGGCTCTTCAGGCTTGGCAGTGTTTGATGACACAAAACCTTGGGCAGAGAAATTAATGGTTTATCGCCAATATATTACCTGGACCAATGGTCAGGTGCCCACTCCCAGCAATGCTAAGGGCGAAGCCGTAGTGCCGGTTGAATCCGAGCCCCTTATGAATGAATGTCTGCACTTCGTCGAATGCTGTCGCGATCGTCACGCCCCGCGCACGGATGGGCGAGAAGGCCTACGCGTTCTCTCTACGCTTCAAGCGGCACAGTACAGCCTTGATACAGACGGCGAAGCTGTCAATCCGATCGCATTGCTTCAGTCTCTACCATCAAAATCTCAGACTGCAATCGGCTTATCCCTTTCGATTACTCAAGCACCTGTTCCCGCTCCTTCATCTGACGACTATTTCGTCCATTCAACCGCTGTAGTGGATGATGGGGCAGTCATTGGCAAGGGTACTAAGATTTGGCATTTCAGCCACATAATGAAGAGTGCAAAAATCGGCGAGTCCTGCGTATTTGGGCAAAACGTCAATGTCGATGGAGGCACAATCATTGGAAATAACGTTAAGGTCCAGAACAACGTTTCCGTCTACACAGGCTTGGAGATCGAGGACGATGTATTTCTGGGCCCCTCATGTGTTTTCACCAATGTCTCCAATCCACGCTCGCAGGTAAACCGTCACAGCTTGTACGAGAAAACACTTGTCAAGCAAGGTGCTACGATTGGCGCCAATGCCACCATTTTGTGCGGGATAACCATTGGCCGTTACGCCTTTGTCGCGGCAGGGGCCGTGGTTACCAAGGATGTGCCCGATTATGCGTTGGTCTTGGGCAATCCGGCCCGGAAAAAGGGTTGGATGAGTCGGCATGGACACATGCTGAAGCCCGGAAAAAATGGCATTTTGATATGCCCGGAGTCGGGTTTCCGCTACCAGGAGACCGACAACAATCGTCTTTGCTGCATGGACTTGGATGAGAACCGGCCATTGCCGTCCGACCTGAGTCAAGGAGTTAGAGCCTATGACGAATACAAATAAGCCTCGTGACTTTTCGGACCCAAGTCTCCAGCATGCGCTATCCCAAGCGGACCCTCATAGGGCAAAACTCGAAAATAGCATCACCGGAGTCGCGTCCTGGGTCGAAGACAACAATTACAAGGGTTACGATCCCGGTGACGGCCTGAATTCATTCCTGCGTCCGTTGGCATTTGGAAATCGCTTGGCCGAGCGCGTGCTCTTGCAACTGATTTGGAAGTCCCCCTGCAATCTTCGGCCGCTCGTTGGTATTAAGCCCATGGATTCCACCAAGGGTCGAGGCTACATGGCATGGGGCTATTTGTTGAGGTACAAGACCACCAAGGAAGCCTCTTATAAGGCCAAAGCAATCGCATGCCTGGACTGGCTGGTGGTCAACAAAGCACTTGGGCATGCCGGCTATTCCTGGGGCAACCACTTCGATTTCGTTACTCGCAGCGGCTGCAATCCCGCAGGTTCACCAATTATAGTGTGGACCAGTTTGATTGGCCAAGCGTTCCTGGAGGCCTATGAACAGACCTCGGATGACCGCTTCTTGGACGTGGCGCGTGGGATCTGCCTCTGGATATTGAAACTGCCTCGGGAGCAAACTTCGACCGGCGCTTGCTTGAGTTATGTGCCGTTCGGCCAATCCTCGATCCACAACTCGAACATGCTGGGGGCCGCCATGTTGGCGAGCACCTGGAAACATACGCGGGAAGCCGAACTGCTGGAGGTCGCGCGAAGCGCTATGCTGTACAGTTGCAGTAGGCAGCGCGATGACGGTTCATGGTGGTACGGTGAGCAGCCCAAATACCACTGGATTGACAACTTTCATACAGGTTATAACTTGGACAGCCTCAAGCGGTACCTTGACATTACAGGCGAGGATTCTTTTCGGAGTCATTTCCAACGCGGCTTACACTATTTCAAAGACGTGTTCTTTGAGCCGGACGGTATGCCTCGATATTACCATGACAAGACCTATCCCGTGGACATCCAATGCGCCGCCCAAGCCATTGAGACGTTGTCCTTCTGCTCGGATGACGATCCATCGTGCCTGGAACTTTCAGAGAAAGTGGCGGAGTGGACCATTAACAACATGCAGGACAGGAAGGGGTATTTCTATTTTCGCCAATACCCGATAACCAAGGCGAAAACGCCTTATATTCATTGGGGACAGGCGACCATGTTTAAGGCCTTGGCTAGTCTCTTGAGCAAAATTGAAAATGGAATGCAGGAGCTAAAATGAACCAGCAAGATTCCCGTTTGAAATATGTTCTTGTTACGCCAGCGCGCAATGAAGAGTCTTTCATCGAAGGTGCCCTTTGTTCTGTGGTATCACAGACCATCCGTCCATCCAGATGGATCATTGTCAGCGATGGATCGACCGATCATACCGATGAAATCGTCAAGCGCTTTGCCAATGAGCATACTTGGATTGAGCTGCTGCGCATGCCAGAGCATCGCGACCGCACTTTTGCTGCAAAGGCAGTTTGTTTCAATGCCGGCTATGATCGATTGAAATCCAGTCATTTTGATCTCATCGGTAATCTCGATGCCGACATCACGTTGCCGGCGGACTACTATGAATTCTTGCTAGGCAAGTTTGCGGAAATGCCCAAGCTGGGAGTTGCGGGCACGCCATTTATTGAGGATGCCGGCCAGCCGCAAAACCATACCTATGCTCATAAATTTGCCGATTTAGAGCATGTATCGGGTGCTTGCCAGATATTCCGGAAACAATGTTTCGAAGAGGTAGGGGGCTACACTCCGATCAAAGGCGGCGGCATTGACTGGGTGGCGGTCACCACCGCGCGAATGAAAGGCTGGCAGGCGCGGACGTTTTTAGAAAAGACAGCTCTTCACCACAGAAAAATGGGTACAGCCAGCCGTAGCCCATTGATGGCGCGGTTTAGGCATGGTCAGGAAGATTACTATGTGGGTGGCCATCCCTTATGGCAGGTTTTGCGGGGAATCTTCCAAATGAAGAAGAAACCATTTGTGCTCGGAGGGGTTTTCTTGATATGCGGCTTTTTTTGGGCCATGGCGAAGAGGATGCATAGACCGGTGTCGTTGGAACTTATCGCATTTCATAGGGCTGAACAATTGGCTCGACTTCGGAAGATGATCTTGCTCGGGGAAAAACATCCCCGCGCCAATGGATAATTGGATGATAGACAATGGATAATAAATTTAGTCGTACTTTTAAAATCGATGTTGACTTACTTGCCTGCCGGAGCCATGTGCTGATGTGCAACTGTTTAAATGAAACGAACTATTGCCGATTAGCTGGAACCGTGGCAAAACCAAAGGTTCTCCTAGACAGGTCGTGGAGACGATCAAGTTTAGTTGCTCGTAAATCCAATAATACACAATGATGTCCGCTCAACTCGCAACCCTAGCCTGTTTTCTTTGCATCTTTTACCTGTTTAAGGTGGATCGAGAAAAAAACAACGGCGTTTCGGGAGCCGTTTGGATCCCGTTGATCTGGATGTTTTTTTCCGGGTCTCATTTTGCCTCGCAGTGGTTGAACCTTGGTCACCCAGAGGATGTGTCTGCGGAAACGTACAGTGAAGGCAGCCCATTAGACGGAACCGTCTTTCTAGTCCTCATTCTCGTTGGTATTTGGGTGCTTCGGCAGCGGAGGGTTGACTGGCCTCTACTATTAACTCGAAATGTCTGGATATTGCTGTTTTTCCTCTTTGCTGCGATAAGCAGTCTCTGGGCCGACGATCCTTTTGTTTCTCTAAAGAGGTGGGTGAAAGGTTTCGGGAATCTGGTCATGGCCCTCATTATTGTAACTGAGCAGCGTCCCGATGAAGCGCTTGGATTTGTGCTGAGGCGTCTCGGTTTTGTGCTCCTGCCATTATCGGTACTCTTCATCAAGTACTACCCCGAGTTAGGACGAGGGTATCACATGGGTATGCCGATGTTTTCAGGGGCCACCTATGGAAAAAATGCGCTTGGACAACTCTGCCTAATAATCGGCATCTATTTTTTCTGGGAACTCATTCTGAGGCACTGGAAACCAGTAGTGCCGTCAGGAAAACAATTGCATTACTCTGTTCATGTCATGATATTGCCAATGACCGCATGGCTATTATACATGGCCAACAGCGCGACCGCTTTATCTTGCATGATTATTGCCGTCTGTTTTCTTTTGGTTGTTCGACTCCCCGCTATGGTCAGGAAGCCGCGCAGAATCTTCAGCCTTGGACTAGTGTGCGTTGTAGTTTTTGCTTTACTCGAAAGCCTATTCCACATTAAAAAGGCCATCATTCTCATGTTGGGTCGTCGGCCTGACTTGACTGACAGGGATATTATATGGAAATTAGTTCTCTCTATGCAGGACAACCCTTTGTTAGGTGCCGGATACGAAAGCTTTTGGACGGGAGAGCGATTAATAAAAATTTGGCAACACCTGAGAGTGCAGATTATCCAAGCTCACAATGGATACATTGAACTATACCTGAATTTGGGTATTGTTGGTCTTGTGCTCCTGATATGCAGTATTATTTCTGGCCTTGGAAAGGTGCGAAAAGATCTTGAAACGGAATACGCTTATGCCGTGTTGAAAATTACTCTAATTGTGATAATCCTAGTATACAATTATACTGAGGCAATGTTTGTGCCGGTGAGTAATCTTTTTGTATTGCTCTTTATTAGTATTCTGGAAGTGCACAATCAGAAGAATATCGCGAATCAGCAGCTGACAGGAGACAATATAACAACTGCTCTTAAAAGCAACCGATTCCTAACGTCTCGAAAAAAAGTGCGCTAGATCAACCACATTAGATAATGCTAATGCTATTGATTTTGCTATGATTTTTTGACTTATCGGCAATCGGATACCATTAATAATGTAGAAAATCATGTCGGCTAATCACGCAGAAAATATGATGCTTTGCATACAATACATACGAATCGATTTTGACCATTTCAATTTGGGTGGCCCAGAATCCATCGTGGTTTAACTGGGTGACGCCATAATTAGAACATATCACGCGAAACTATTGCGGTATGAATTGTAAGTTATTGTACTTGTGAACTATATATTGTGGATTTTCTTTATTAGCAAAAATGGCCAAAGTCGACACATACGATAAATATTATAAAATACTCACCAAGTTCTGCTTTGATGGAGGAATTGTGACTAAGCTGATGTCCATAACTTTAGCCTTTATATATCCACTCGAAATAAGCCACTTTCGGCCGCCACTTTTCTCTACCGTTGGAACGCGCAGGCTATGGAGCAAAGCGATCAATGAAGGTGATTGTAATTCTAGACAAGGGAGAACTTCCGTATGGTAGATATTACAGCGACCACAATATGCGTGTGTATTTGCACGTATAAAAGACCTGAACTGCTGAAACGTTCGCTTGAGGGGGTCGCGAAACAGAATACTAATGGCTGTTTCAGTTACTCAATCGTTGTAGCAGACAACGATATCAGGCAGTCTGCGAAACATATTGTGGCGAATTTCGGCACAGCTAGTGATATTGCAATTGTGTATTGCGTTGCGCCAGAACAAAACATCGCGCTTGCTCGAAACAAAGCCCTCGAGCATGCTAAAGGAGGTTTCGTCGCGTTCATGGATGATGACGAATTTCCGGCTACGGATTGGCTGGTTACACTGTGGAAGGCTTTGGCAGATCATGACGCGGACGGCGTGCTGGGACCGGTGCGGCCGTTCTTTGATCACCATCCGCCATACTGGCTCGTTAAAGGCAAGTTTTGCGAGAGACCCGAGCACCAAACAGGAGTAGAGCTTCATTGGAATCAGACCCGTACTGGCAACGTTATGTTCCGACGTAAAATTCTCGAGGGAGTATCTTTCCCCTTTAGGGAGGAATTTGGCAACGGCGGTGAGGATAACGATTTCTTCATGCGGATGATGAAGAGAGGGCATAGGTTCGTCTGGTGCAATGAGGCCGTGGTTTATGAGGTGGTGCCCCCGGAACGCTGTGAACGCATTTACTTTCTCAAACGAGCGCTTCTTCGTGGTCAAAACCAAAAGCTGCTGTTGAATGGCCGCAGCATTGTGAAGTCCCTCGTGGCGGTTCCGTTTTATACCGTGCTGCTGTTAATCGTGTGGGTGTTTGGTGATCATGTGTTCATGAAGTACTTAATCCGACTTCTCGATCACATGGGAAAGCTGCTTGTGGCCGTGGGTATAAGCCCGATCAGAGGGAAGTATCTCACCGGATAAGATACGCTTTATGTGAATACGCTTAACGCTTCCAATAGCATCGCCAGCAAAACATTCTCAAGAGCGGAGAGCCCTTGCCAGCAGCAAGGTCTATTGCTCATTTTACCAATATATAGCAGCTTACGGCAAGGCGGTGTGCAATAACCATGAACATCAACAACAATATCCCAAAAGAGACGGATCTCCATACAATGGAGATAAATGCCATCAAGGAAGCGCCATATGGTTTGCTCGATGGCCTGACATTGTTCAGGTTTGCTCACATGTGGAGGCAGGCAAGTAGCGGCGGAGTTGAGGCTTATTTGTGGAACTTGAACCGGACTCTACTTGAACGGAATGCAATACGCATTTTGCAGATGTATCTCGTCCGAGAAAACGAGCCATTCGGGATTGAGATCGAGAAGATTGGGCGAGGAGAATTGGTGTGGATACCTTCGATATTGAGAACTAACTCAGAAGAGCAGTCCGGCATAGCAAAGCGTATTTGGACAAAACTTAGTGATCGTCAGGGAGGCAAGTTTGCAGTGAATCACGATATGCTTCTTTCCACTCTTGCCAACTACCAACCCACCCTTGGAGTGTTCCACTGGATCAGTGAGGACTCTCGAACTGTTATTAATTACCTTGATACAAGAGATGTTCCTTTTGTAATGGTCCATCATTTTCACAATAGGAAACTCAATGAGAAAGGGTTAAAAAAGCAAATCTCCAAAGCCCTGGCAATCGCAGGAGTTTCAGAGGTTGATGTACCTGTTTTTTTGAGAAATCGGTTTATTAATATCGCTGACGGAATTGATATTGATTTCTTTCACCCGCAAGCGGCATTACCGCTAGATATAAAGCTTGAGGAGGCAATGATCTTTCTTCCCGCGCGAATCTGTGAAGAGAAGGGGCATCTAGATGCTGTAAGGGCACTCGGCCTGTTAATACGTTCTGGAGTGAAAGCGATTTTAGCCTTTGCAGGCCATGAGGGAAACCAGGACTTCATTAATAAATTGAGGCTTGTCATTTCGGAGGAGGGAGTGCAGGAAAGAGTGATCTTTGTCGGTGAACTTCAATCCGAGGATATACGAAACTGGTATGCTGCCTCTGCCATCGTTATTCTGCCATCTTACGAAGAGGGTTTGGGACGAGTGTTGCTAGAAGCACAGGCAATGGAAAGGCCTGTTTTGGTATATGATGTGGGTGGCGTTCGTGAGGCATTTCAGGAGGGATCTAGTGGGTTATTGGTCAGAAAAGGGGACATTGGAGGCTTGGCAAGGGGGCTTCAGGTCTTGTTGGAAGATAAAGGCAGCCGAAGCGCAATGGGTGAAAAGGGGCGTGAGTTCGTCGTTGGCCGATTTTCACTAAACTTACTTGCTATTCGGCATGAAAGATTTTATGCAAACGTTTTGAATTTATAACGGTAGATCTCCTGTAGTGGAGTCCCAGTAGGTTGTTTTAATATGGGGATATATCAAAGTGGTCTGTTTATCAATCTAGCGGAGGGTACTTCATGCCAGGAATTTGTGGAATAATCGGATGCGGCTCTATGGAGGAAGGCATTTCTAGAATCCGCAGTATGACAAACGTAATGATACATGAGCCGTTTTATACATCAGGCACTTATATTAACGAGTCGCTTAATTTGTGTGTTGGCTGGGTATGTCATCCGGATTCATTTGCCGATTGCCTGCCGGCATGGAATGAGACGAAAGACGTCTGCGTAATTTTTTCAGGTGAAGACTTCATCGACCCAGCCGAGATCGAGCGCCTTAGAGCAAAAGGCCATGAGTGCGACTCGAATAATGCCGGCTACCTTGTGCATCTGTATGAAGAACTCGGAATCCAGTTTCTGGAGAAACTAAACGGTTGGTTCAGTGGAGTAGTGATAGATCTTCGTGAGAGGACGATTGTTTTATTCAATGATCGATACGGTTTGCAACGAATCAATTACCACGAACACGCTAACGGATTCTATTTTTCATCTGAGGCCAAATCGCTTCTCAAGGTTTTGCCGGAACTACGCCAATTGGATTTCACCAGCTTGGGGGAAACCTTTTCCTGTGGTTGTGTATTGCAGAATAGAACACTATTTGCAAAGGTTGCATTAGTTCCGGGAGGATCAATGTGGACGTTCACCGGTAAACGCACCATCAGGAAGAATAGCTATTTCAGTCCTGAGTTATGGGAGAGGCAACCGATTCTGAGCAGTGCCGAGTATTACGAGAGACTGAAGGAGACATTCTCCCGCATACTTCCAAAATACTTTCGCGGAAATAGACAAGTGGCCATGTCCCTAACGGGCGGACTTGACGGCCGCATGATCATGGCCTGGGCCCATCCCTTTCCGGAAACTCTGCCCTGTTATACCTTCGGTGACACCTATCGCGACTGTACCGATGTCATAATCGCGCGGCAGATTGCGAAGCGCTGTCGACAATCACATGTAACCATCGGCGTTGAAGCCCAATTCTTTTCCGAATTTCCGAGCCTTGCGGAGAAGGCCGTTTATGTTTCTGACGGCACAATGGACGTAACCGGTTCGGTCGAGCTATATGTCAACAGCATCGCGCGAGGGATTGCCCCAGTTCGTTTGACCGGAAACTATGGTTCTGAAATTGTGAGAGGTAATGTAGCGTTCCGGTCAGGTTCGTTTGACGATGAGCTATTAGCGCCAGAATTCTCGCGGCTAGTTCAAACGGCTTCGAGCACTTATAGCAGTATGCGTCAAGGCCACAACGTGTCGTTCATAGCGTTCAAGCAAGTTCCTTGGCACCACTATTCGCGACTCGCTGTGGAACAATCCCAACTTACGCTACGATCACCCTATCTAGACAATGATCTCGTTTCTCTGATGTATCAGGCTCCCCCAGGGCAAGTCCTGCGCCAGGGGCCGTCGTTACGTCTCATAGCAGATGGAAACTCGGCCTTGGCACGGATACCGACCGATCGCGGTCTCTTGTATCGTCCCATCCCGGTTATCTCACAGTGTCACCAACTTTACCAAGAATTCACGGCTAAGGCAGAATATGCCTATGACTACGGTATGCCACTATGGCTGACGGGGATAGATCATATGTTGGCACCATTGCACCTCGAACGACTGTTTCTTGGGAGGCATAAGTTTTACCACTTCCGTGTTTGGTATCGTGATAAACTATCTGAGTATTTGAAAGACATATTGCTGGATCCGTGCACACTTAATCGACCATACCTCAACGGGCGATTTGTGGAAGAGATGGTTAATAGGCACGTCGCAGGAAAGTGGAACTACACGTCGGAGATACACCGTGTCTTAACTGCCGAACTTTTGCAGAGGCAATTAATCGACTGGCGTTAAGGACCAAATACTTTGTGTCGAATAGCCCTACGATTTTTTTAACTTCGGCGTTTTTACAAACTCTCATGTTAAGAAATGGATCATGATTACATCCATTGAGCGGCATAGGCCTTCATTACAGGTAACCTTATTGGTGCAGCCATGATCATTATTAATGCGGATGACTGGGGGCGATCGCGAACTGAAACGGACGCTGCCTTATCTTGTTATAGAAATGGGCGAATCTCGTCCGTTAGTGCAATGGTCTTTATGGAGGATTCTGACCGAGCAGCGGAACTCGCCAAAGACACAGGAATTGACGTTGGGTTGCATCTAAATCTGACTCAGAGGTTTTCAGAAGAAGCGCGCGTTAGGCAGCTAAGAGAATACCATGATCGCATTATTCACTTCCTTACCTTTAATAAATATGCCTTTTTAATTTATAACCCTGCTCTGAGGAAAGCGTTTCAGTATGTTTATCAGGCCCAGTTTGACCAATTCGTGCGTCTGTATGGAAAACCGCCTTCACATATTGACGGTCATCAGCACCAACATCTTTGTATGAACATGCTGCTTGACAGAGTTATCCCCACCGGTGAGAAAGTACGTCGTAATTTTTATTTCTGGCCTCACGAGAAGGGTCACTTAAACAGAACATACCGGCATTGGGTCGATCTATCGCTTGCCCGCAGGCACCGGCTAACCGACTATTTCTTCGCGCTTTCTCAGTGTCTTCAAAATGACCGCCTGACGCGGGTCATGGACCTGGCAACAACAGCAACCGTAGAAGTGATGACTCACCCCGGTAATGCAATCGAGCATGCCTACCTGATGAGTGACGACAACTTTCTCGCGAATCTGGGTAGGCTTAAAAAAGGTACGTACTCCGAACTCTGAAGGAACCATTTTTCCCTTGTCGTCTTGAGTTGAGTAGTTTTTCGAAGCGGGGAAAGCACATGCCAATCAGCGGCGCCCCTGTTTTTTAAAACGGTAAAATTTGGAGCATTAGCTGAGTCCTTTTTGAGATGAGGCCAGTTATGATCAGCATGTCGTCCGCTATTATGTGGAGCAGTGAATGAAAGCCACTCAGCCTCGTGATCGACTATTGTTCCATTTTGTCCTCAGGTCAATCAAAGTTACAACAAGCCATTTTGGAAGAAAGTTAGTTAGGGGTCGATGAAGCCCCAGTGCAAGCACAATTCTGCCTTTCATGGTAAGGGGAATGAAGTATTTTGGAATGTCAATCTTCTGGAAACCATTACTGCGCTTGAATTCGGATAAATTGTCGTCGCCTTTCTTGCCATAAGTAAATTTGCTGTAAATGAAATGGGAAAGGTGTTTGGCGGAGCAAATATCTACAGCCTTGGCCACTAGGGCATTGGTTGGCGCCTTGTCACGATGGCCAATCAACGAGACTATTTGCATGACCTCTGCATATGAGCCAACATAGACTATCTTGAGGAATCCGACTAATTCATTGTTCAGGAAAGCACCTATGAATTCCGATTTGCCCATATATGTCGCATTCTCTCTTTTTACTGTCTCAATGCCCTTTCCGTAGTGCCAGAAGCTCTTTCCTTGTCTAACCGGTGTCTCATTGTAGATCGCGCTAATCCCGTTTACGAGTGCATCATCAAAGTCAACCACTCTTGTCGTTATGCCGCTCTTTTCTGCCTTCCGTACCTTGTTTCTTGCGTTCCCCTTAAGCTGCTTTATCCAATTTTCATAGGATGATATTGGGATTGCGGCCACATTATCGTATTCAAAATAGAACCTGTATTGAGGTTTCGTATTAGGGAGCCGTTGTGAAAAGGTGAAAATATCGGCGGAGGGCTTTGTTGCCTTCAATGCAGTAATTATAGCATTTGGATCAGTAACGCAGTCTGTTTGATACGACTCATCCTTGATGGTTGCTATTCTCAATAGTGTGCCCGAAATAGCAATAGTAAAGTTTGCAATATTGATAGTTTTAACATTAATGTGTTTTCCTTTGAAGGCCAACTGGTCTGTTTCAGTACGAGACGACAACATTTTATTCACCGAGGTGTTGAGATATAGGGCATTCAGGGTGAGCACATATAAATAAAAGCTATTTATAATCAATTGGTTAAAACAGTAAAAAACATCAAAAAAACCTCTCAAAAAGCACAACCAATTGATTTTTCAATACATTTAAAAGTCAAGTGCGGTAGCCCTAATAGGGTATTAAATGGGTTTACTCTTCCATTCAAAATAATAATATAATTGGTATATAAACTGCGTCAAGCCGGTGAAAACACCTACGGCGCAAGAAGAAGAGGCTCAGCACCCGACATTGGGCCTGCTGCTGCACTCACATGCGATAGCGGCGTCAGCCAGGAACGCAGGGTGAAACCGCGCTCAGTTCAGCCACACTCCCCCCCCGATGAAGCAACAGTGATAAAGCTGAGGAAACAGATTTAGACCGCCTGAGACTCAAAGGGTGAAATATTGGAGAGTTTCATCGATGTGCAGGTTGACATTCAGTCCGTGCCGAGGTTTTGAACGAACGTCAACGTCTTTTTAGTGCCCACTTATGGATTTATAAGTGCTAAAAGCAACCTAACTGTTAACAATGCACGAATCATATTTAGCGGGACTAAACTTAAATGAATATGTCCCAGGCACGTACTTCATGGTCCAGCTGGCCAATTTTTCAGGTTTTTGGTCAAAAATTCCGACGATTGTATCGTCATTTTTCGCGACACTCGAAATGGATCCAATCTGATTTCAGAAGCGAAAAACTGGCGACACGCCTTGCTACAGCGTCTTGCTGACTTAAGACGGGACAATCAACAAGCTTAAACCGTTCGCCCGAGCTTGTCGAAGGGTGAGCGGTTAAGCCGCTCATGGTTCGACAAGCTCACCACGAACAGCTTAACCTTAAACTGCCCCAGCTTGAGTGGGAAGTCCTTGGCGACCCGGATTTGTCCTGGCTCGATACTCCGAACACTTCGTATCTCACCATGGCTACCACTGACTCTACTCCCAGTCGGTTGTCTTATGTTTTGTCTCCAGCCACGCTATTATTATCGCCCGACTTTCGAAAAAACATCAGGCCCTGCAGCTACGCGGGGGGCTTCGCACACCATTCTTCTTGCGCTCCGTTTCCTGTGCACCTTCATTGAACCTTAAGATTTGAAGGAGGGTTCAAAGTTGTAGGAGAGTTCACAGTACCTCCTCCTGCCTGCAACAAATGAGGGTAGGAGTATGGCGTGTAGTATAGCGACCACGTGTTTGTAGCTGTGCATTGGTACAGTTGCCCATCATTGCTGGAATTTTTGCTGTTCCAGTTGCCTTGATCGTTAGCCCAATATCCCACACCTTTCGTACAGGTTGCAGGGCGATTTGCCAGAGTTCCTTCACCAACCCCGGATGTTCCATCGAAAGAGGCCGCGTAGGTGAAATAATCTCGGTTCAGTACGATTTGTTTGGACTGATTAGCACAATCAGCCGCGATGCCGTCCGAACATTGCAAATAGACATTCAGTTCAGCTCCCGTATCGGTGCGCGTATTTTTCCAAAAATAAGCGGGTACCTTGGCTTGCGCCGGAGCGGTATTGGAATAATTCCACAAAGATGCATCCGATCCCGTTCCAATCTGATCACGGCAGAGATAACCCGCGCCTTCGGACCCGTCAATGCTTGAGGTTCCATCGCATTTACCCCATGACATGCCGGAATACATGCTCGCCTCTGATGATCTTACGTTATCAATATCAATGTTATTAGTAACGAATTTTCCGTCGGTTGTGTTATGAAATATTACACCAGTTCCGCCGCGGATAAAAAATGGACGATAGTTCGGTATGGTAGGATTCGTGAGGGTGTTATTGTAGTACTCAAACAACATGCAGCCTCTTTGATTATCGCCTTGCAAACTGTGCGATTCAAACCGCCCGCCGATAATATTGTTAAATCTGATTACCAATTTGCCTCCCATATTGCAATCTGATGAATTAAGATAGTTGCCGCCGCTGCCATCCGGATAGGTAATGGTGTTGTCTTCAACGTAAATGGCGTCATCAGTTCCCATACCGAGCGGTGACGCCCACGCGTATCGCCCTCCGGTAGAAGTATCCTCGCCGTAAAACAAAATTCGGCCCTTAGTGATATTGTTGTTATCGATTAGTCCCTTCGGTCGGTTAGTGCCAAATTGACCATAGGCCATGAACCAAACATCATAACTTGATCGCGTAATCGTGTTGTGATCAATTCTAAACCCGCGACTTGCGCCCGTGATAAGGAAGCCACTGCTCGTTCCAATATTGAAGGTGAATCCGCTAATCCGCGAACCCGAGTCAGCAAGAGTGAATGCTCCTGAATTAATGACCGTATTTCCCACTCCCGCCCCCAGTACCGTGATCGCTTTAGTAGAAATCGAGATATTGGAAGACCACGTACAAGTCCCTGCCGGAACAACGACTGTGTCCCCGTTAGCCGCTTTATTAATGGCGGTAGTCACTGAGCTACTGGAGCAATCGGCTGCGTTTATAGTTGCTGCTTTTGCATTTGATGCCCAAATGAATCCAGTTGCCAAACAAATGATGGCGGTTTTCATTTTTAACATTTTCATCTCATACCTCTTGATAAATCAAAGTTTTTCATGGTTATTCACCATAGTTAATCGTAATACGTTGTAAAAAATATCTCGTATTATTGATTGGGTTCGTAGGCTACCAACCACCTTGTTGTAGTAGCCTACGAGTGCCTGTTTAAGCAATCAGTAATCCAATCAATACCCATTCCCAAGGACTGACATATTCGAATTGGCTTTATGTGCCGTGCCAGTCCATGTTCCGGGTAAGGTTGTTAATGCAGTGGAAGAACTTGATTCTATCTGACCTGTTCCCGATCCCGATAGCTCAAGGAATCCAACCTGCCCTTTTGTCCCTAGTACCGCAATCCAATAAGGTTGTCCCGCAGTAACATAGGCAACGGGAATTGATACCAAGTTCCACGCTCCAGGCTTTAGCGCACTCAACCTACCTTGAGCTACACGAGTCCCGGGATGACCGGAATTGTCCTTATAGATACCGGCAACCACTTCCGTTGCTGTTGAGCTTGCATCCAGATAAACCTGTACAGAGGTTACTGCACTGGACTTCTGAGGTGTCGTTTGGAACGCTTGCGCAGTACCTTGTGGTTTGTAATCGACCCAAGGCTCCAGGGTTTTGTCACCCATAACAAACTGCGGCGGATTTGACACACTGACTGCGGTCTTTAAGTTATATGCGACTTCCGTTGCGGTTAAAGCGCGGTTGTAAATGCGCACCTCATCGATATTGCCTTGGAAATACTCGCCCCAAACACTGTTGCCGCCTATACGCAACAAGCCTGCGGATTGTTGAATCGAGCCGCTCTGTGGTTGCTGGGCAACCTGGACGCCATTCACATAAAGCCGCTGATATTGGCCGTCATAAGTCGATACCAGATGCGTCCACTGATTTGCCGTCAATTGACTAGGACCTGAGATAACACGGTAACTGCCATTATTGAAAGAAGAAATGGGTACATTGTTGTCTTCGTTAGCGTAGAGGTTATAAACCGCGCCGCCGGACATTTCTTTCGCGATTACGGTTTTTCCGCCGGTAGTTAATGAGGTCGGATAGACCCATGCCTCAAGCGTCATGCTGGCTGAAAGATCCAGCGCCGCACTGTCTTTGACTGTGACCCAGGCATTTGTACCATTAAATTGCAACGCCCTGCCACTGTGACCGTTACTTACCCTGACTGCATTAGCGATAGTGCCGTGGTTGCCTTGTCCCGAAGCATCGGCAACAGTTGTACCGCTGACTTCATCAAAGCCATAGGCTGCCACCAGGCCGGTATTACTAGTACCCGTAGTTGTTCCTCCGGTAGTCCCGCCGGTAGTTCCGCCGGTAGTTCCGCCCGTGGTTCCTCCGGTAGTTCCGCCTGTGCTTGGCGCCGTCACGTTGATCAGGTTCGGATAAGTCTTGGTAACGCTTCCGCTGGGGCCGGTTACCGTCAGGCTGACGCTGTATGTTCCCGCGGTCGGATAAGTCGCTGTGGTAACTTGGCCAGTTGTGTTGGTTACAGTAGGCGTGTACGAGCCGGGGAAAGACCAGGCCCAACTGCTAACCGTGCCAGTGGTGACCGGCGTGAAATTCACCGACATACCGGCAACGCCGCTGGTTGCACTTGCGGTGAAATCCGCTGTTAATGCGGTCGCGACCGTGGGTACGGTCAGGCTGACCTCGTTGGAATAAACGCTCTCGGTGGTCTTGGTCGAGTCATAGGCTTTCACCGCGAAATAATATTTCGCACCGTCCTGCAATCCCGATAGCGCATAAGTAGTCGCGTTACCTACATCAACAGTTGAAGAGTAAGTGCCGCTGGTTTGTCCATAAGATACTTTATAGCCTCCAACATTCGATGAAGTGCTGGCATCCCATGCGAGGTTTACGCCTCCCGCAAAGACATTGCCGCTAAATAAAAATAAAGCCAGTCCGGCCAGGAAAAAGTGAGTGAACAGCTCGCGCCAGGAGATGTTCGTAAGATAATTTTTCATAATGCTTCCATAGGCCTCTTAATTGGATTCACGGATGTAAGAGGAAACCCTATGGATCTGGGATAAGTTAAAACCCGCTTCTGAACACCGGGTTAAAGCCGAAGGAAGCAAAAGCACCAATTTAATTGAGTTATTCACAATATTACCTCTAATACAAAGACCATTAATTTACGAGACACTCGATGTCTATTTTTATATCCACTTGAACCGTATAGAAAAACCGCAAAAAAACGACGAATCCAACGCCCGCTTTTTGTAGGAAATTATTTCTATATAGTTCGGTTAGAGAATATAGTCGAAATATTAACGTTCGCTTAAACGATAGGTATTTTTACCTAAGTATTTTTACCTAAGTAACAACACATAAGTATTTGGCGACATTTGACAGCCCATATCCGGCTAGGTAACTTATTGAAAATATTTTGTTTATTGGATATGCCAAAGCAGAATGACTTGTTTCGGCATGACCGGGTCAAGTTCCGGTCCGGCTCCGGTATTTTTTTCAGGATATTAGCGATGACTGAAAAGCGAAGGAAAGATCAGGCATTTTGGCGGGCAAAAAGAGTTCTGTTACGGCTCATTTTTCGCTGAACCACAGATCAATAGGGCAAAAGGCGCAGGGCTAAAGGCGAAAAAAACGAGCGTCAGCCCCCTTTCGCCTTGCGCCTTTTGCCTTTCGTCTTTTTAATCCATGTGCATCTGCGCCAATCTGCGGCTGGATATACAGCTATAGCCGACGCTTCGGTTCCGAACCCTTTTTATTCTCAAGCAATAGTTACCAATCGTCGAAGCAATACCCGGCTTCGCTCGATTGAATCGGCTTATTAATGTGGAGTTATCATGACTAAGAAGCATACCTACGGACAGATTTTAAAGTCTTCAGCATTAATCGGCAGCTCGTCATTGCTGAACATCGCCATTGGCATCGTTCGCACCAAAGCGATGGCAATGTTACTGGGTCCGTCCGGGATCGGACTAATGGGTCTGTACGGATCGATTACCGAACTTACCATCAACATTGCCGGAATGGGCATTAACAGCAGCGGCGTACGGCAGATTGCCGAAGCAGTCGGTTCCGGAGACGACGAGAAGATCGCGCGGACGACCCTGGTGCTGCGGCGAATATCGATCTTTCTCGGAGCGCTTGGCGCCGTTTTACTGGTTATATTTGCCGGCCCCGTGTCCGCTTTAACTTTCGGTAACGATCAACACGCCACCGCAGTCATGCTGCTGTCAATCGCTGTATTCTTCAATCTGGTTTCCTCGGGCCAGGGCGCATTGATCCAAGGGATGCGGCGTCTGTCCGATATGGCCAAGATGGGAATATTAGGCACGCTACTCGGCGCGCTGATCAGCATTACAGCGATATATTTTCTTCGCGAAGAAGGCGTGGCGCTATCGTTTGTACTTATTGCCGCGATGAGTATTCTCACCTCGTGGTGGTATAGCCGGAAAATACAGATACAGCCGCTATCGTTATCGACGGCTCAAGTCAGGCAAGAAGCTAGCGCTTTATTGAAGCTGGGTTTCGCCTTCATGGCTAGCGGGCTATTGATGTCAGGGGCCGCCTATGCGGTACGCCTGATCGTCGTGCGCAAAGCCGGTTTCGACGCAGCCGGATTGTACCAATCTGCCTGGGGGCTTGGCGGACTCTATATCAGCTTTATTTTGCAATCGATGGGAGCGGATTTCTATCCTCGCCTGACCGCTATCGCCAACGACAATGCAGAATGCAACCGGGTGGTCAATGAACAAGCCCATGTCAGCATGCTGTTGGCAGGCCCCGGCGTTATCGCCACACTGACCTTTGCGCCGCTGGTCATCGCGTTCTTCTATAGCTCTAAATTCGAAGGCGCGGTGGAGATATTGCGTTGGCTATGCCTGGGCATGACGCTTCGCGTGATTTCCTGGCCGCTTGGCTTCATTATCGTCGCAAAAAACGCGCAAAACCTGCTGATATTTTCAGAACTGGCTTGGACTGTGGTTTATCTTGGCCTGGCATGGGCGGGTGTCGGTTTTTTCGGTTTGAAAGGAGCCGGTATCGCGTTTTTCGGCTCGTATGTTTTTCATCTGGTTATAGTCTACGTATTGACCCGGCGACTTAGCGGTTTTCTCTGGTCCGGCGCGAACTTGCAAACAAGTTTGCTGTATCTTGCCTTAATCGGGGTCGTTTTCGGCAGTTACTACACATTACCCTCGCTGTTGGCTATCGGCATCGGAGTGCTTGCTATTTTTCTAAGCGGCATTTACTCGATTCAAGTTCTGCTCAATCTGGTTTCGTTGGATAAGATTCCCCGTCCGATACTGAAGTTATTACAGTGGTGCTATCTTGCGCCGTCCAATGACCCCGATGACCTGGAGCCGGTTTGCGAAACTGCGTTAAGCGGTTTAATTGTGAAAAATAAGTCATTTGCAGATGCGAGATGGCTAATCTGCGCATTCATGGCTTGCACTTTATTTTCCATGTGGGTTCATTGGTATGAAAGGGTTTATGGCTGGTCGACCGGATTGGATGTTTTTGAATCGGAGTTCAAGATGCTGATGTCGATTTTCTGGATCGGGTAAACAGCCGGGACACGCGCCAAGCCTAGCTCATTACACCGTAGATCTCGACAATTGCTCCTGCATTGCCGAGGAACGGTTTTCTGCCTACTTACATCCCTGGCAGCCAGCGGGCGAGTGCAAATCCGCTCCCGGCGGAGTTGTCCCTGAGAGTGAAGGGATTGCCCATCCTTAACTTAATGGCAGTGACGCAACACGTATGAACAAGGCAACTCGCCTTCGGGGCGAAACTCCGCTGCAAATAAACCGTCGCACTAGCGACACCTTAGCAGTCTAAATTCGACCGGCTGCATGACGCCTGTTTTTAATGAATTACTTAGCCCGGCTGACCACATAAACGCCGATCAGCAGCAAAACCGTCCCGGCCAGTTGCGCCGGCGTCAAGGTCTCGCCTAACAATAAAAACGCCAATGCCAACGTACCTATCGGCCCGGTAGAACTGATAATCGACGCAGGACCGGCGCCGATTCGGTGAATCCCCGCATTCATAAAAAACGCCGGCAGCACGGTCGAGAAAACCGCCATGATCAACGCCAGCCAATACACTTTGCCCGGTAAATCCAACAGTTCAACGCCATGCTGGGCGACAAAATGCAAACCGGTCGCCAGACAAGCTACGGTCATCGAATAAGCGGTAAAACGCGCCGAGCCTATCCGCTTAACCATCATGCCGCTGCCCATTAAAAAAAATGCAAAGGCGACCGCGCTAGCCAAGACCAATGCCGAACCTAACAATAACCCCGATGATGTCATTGCCGCCATGTTATCGGCGAACACTAAAATCATTCCCGCATAGCTTAAAATCAATGCCAACGCTTGATGGCGATTAATGGCTTTGCGTTGCCCCGCCGCCGTGAACAATACGACAAAAGTCGGGTACAGAAAGAGGATCAAACGCTCAAGGCTCGCTGAAATATATTGCAGCCCGGCAAAATCGAGAAAGCTAGCGACGTAATAGCCCAACAGGCCCAAGCCGAAAATCATCAGCCAGTCTTTTCCGTTTAAACGTTGCGCATCGTTTGCCTTTGCCGAACCATGAGCCGACCATAAAGCGACGATCAGAAAAAACGGCAACGAAATCGCCATGCGCAGCAGCATCAAGGTGATTGCATCCAACTGGTGACTGTAACTGTAAGCCAGTTTGACCAGCACCGCCTTGGCCGAAAAGCCGAACGCACTGAGTAAAACGAACAAATAACCGAAGATAGCCTGACGATTGTTTTGCGGTATAACGGATTCGGATTGATGCACAAACTTCTCCTTAAATATGGAAAAACTGCGAATCTCGCCGGAAAGACTACCAAAGCAATGCGGACAAGATCCGCAGTTGCTTTGCTAAAATGGGATTAATGAACCAAAAACACAGCACTGCGGTGAAAGCCAATAAGCTTTCGCAGCCATCGCGTGTTAATTTTCAGGGATAAAGTCACTGGGTTCATGGCTGGTATTCTATGAATACGGTTGTACGTTGTCAATTTGGGGTGCACGGTCAAATTTCTAGAATTTGGCTAACAAAAAACTCAACATCATGAACCCCATTGCGCTAAAAATGCTGACGGGAAGTCGCGGCAAATACCTCGGTATCGTCATGGGGCCTGACTTTCGCTTCGTTAAGCATGACCCGGCAACCGGCGCTTTATCAAGCTCAGCGCTTGTTGATTAGCTGCGAATCCCAGCTTGCCGGTAATTTAATTGCGCTATACAAATGGCAATCCGAGGCTATTGTAAGCGGTGTTAAATGATCGCCCGGCATGTTAAGCTCAGCTGCATTTTCAATTTTTCTCAACACAACAGAAACAGGAGTACAAAAATGGAATCGCAAGAGTTAGTTAAAGTATGGGATCTACCGCTTAGAATTTTTCACTGGTTGCTGGTCGCCGGATTTTTTATCGCTTACCTGACTGAAGACGATTTGTTAACCGTTCACGTCTGGGCCGGTTATTTGGTAACCGGCTTATTGGTGTTCAGATTGATCTGGGGATTTATTGGCAATGACTATGCCCGGTTCTCGAATTTTCTGTGCAGCCCCGCCAAGTCGATTGCTTATCTTAAAGACCTGATTGCGTTAAAAACCCAGCGTTATATCGGCCATAACCCGGCCGGTGCCGCGATGATCGTGTTATTGCTGGTCAGTTTATTCGCAACGGTTATCACCGGGCTTGCCGTGTACGGCGCGGACCAGGCTGCCGGGCCGCTAGCGGCTATCGGTTCCGCTAATGAAAAAATGTGGGAAGAAGTACATGAGTTCTTCGCCAATTTCACCTTAGTGCTGGTGGTGGTACATGTCGCAGGCGTGGCGGTTGAAAGTTATATACATCGCGAGAATTTGGCCAGAGCGATGGTGCATGGGTTTAAAAAGAAATAATGCGCCATTTGCCATGGCTGGGTAGAGGCATGGCCGAAACCCAGCCTGCCGCGCAATGGCTCCGCTCTAGTCATTAAGTCATCGAGCTAAAATTTTTCGGTAGTTTGGAGTGCAAGCTCCGCTAGCTGGAAATGTACTGATAAGCCGTAGCCTATGTTTATGGCAAAGCATTAGCAGGCAAGCAGTCTAAGTAGGCCTTAGTGTTTGGGTGAACCTTGGTCAAATCACTGTTTTTTCCTACCCAGCGATATTCGCTATGCTGATCCATGGGCAGCTGCTCCGGATCGATATCAATCTGTAATTCGTAAGCAAGAACAACGTAGTGAGTACTGATACCCGGTATATCGGCAAAATTTGTCGGGTACTTATGCGTAAATGCGCCCAATAGCCGGGCCTGACCAATTGAATAAGACTTCCCTAACTCTGTTTTCGTTATCCTTAAAAATGCATCTTCTATCGATTCATCTTTTCGGATTCGTCCACCGGGTACGAACCATGAGCCTGCCGCCGGTTCGTTCACCCGCATTCCTACAAGCAGCTCGTTATCCTTGGACCGGATAATGAGGTCTAGCGATACCAGTGGTGCATTCTTCACCACCCTAATAAATTCGTCGTTTTCGAGCATATTCTTCGTTCAATGTAGCCGGGCTGGCGCCCAATGTGGTGCATGCGATGTTCATTGTCTTATAAAGAATCTAAGTTGTCGTATATTTATCATAAATTAATCGTATGATTTATATGTGGCGCGAGACTGTGAAAGAATTTAAAACCAACCTATGAGCCATTAACAAGGACATAAAACAATGAACAACCAGAGCACATGTTTGATCTTCGCCCATCGTGGCGCTAACAGGGAGGCCGCCGAAAATACTCGCGCTGCCTTTAATAAAGCATTGCAGTACTCAATCGACGGCATTGAAACAGACGTGCAGTTGAGTCTGGATGAAGTGCCCGTGCTTTGGCATGACTGGTATCTGGATAAACTGGGCCATTCAGGAAAACGCATCGACGATTTTAATTTCGCGCAGCTTGAAAAAATGGACTTTGCCGGCTATTGCTCAGCCGATGCGGCGCCGGAAGGCGCATTGAGCCTTAAGGAATTTATCGAGACGTATAGCGGGCGTTGCGGCCTCGATATTGAACTTAAAAGTTGCGACGGAGAACCTCGGCAACGGCTGAAAAAAAAGATAATGCAAATACTGGCTATTATTGGGCCATTGGCCGCGGACGGCGTATTTATATCTTCATACAGCCTTTCCGGCTTGGTTTTTGCCCATCAACACGCGCCGGAGCTGCCGCTGTATTATCTGCTGTCCGGTTATCACACTCAGGCCGACATTGAGCAGTTCCTGAAAGACTACAGTTTTCTTGCCGGTTTTTGCCTGCCCATCGACATTCATAACGATGCCATCGCCAAGCTTTTGCACGACAACGGCAAAAATATCGGAGTTTATACCTGCAATAGTGTAGAGGAGATTCAAAAAGCGCTGGATCTGAAGGTCAATATACTGATTACCGATGCCCCGCAACTGGCGCTACAAATGCGCGATTCCGGTAACCGTTGCTTATAGCGTCTGCGTTTGACGGCCTCAAACGCTGCTTCGACGCTGGAACCGCAACAGTGAGATGAACATTATAAAGCCCTCTCCTGAGGGAGAGGGGAAATCATGAGTAGGATGTTTCCTACGCACTTTTACGTATTTTTACGGTGCTTTATTCTTTTTTAAAGGCTATTATTACGGCCGTTACAATTAAAAGAATATTAAATGATCAACTCTAAGGCTTCTTTCCCTAGCATTGAAGTGCGGTTCTAACGAAAAAACTAAAAATGAAACGCATCCTGCCTGTTTTTTTTATCTTTTCCGTATTTATTACCGGGGGTTATTGGTCAGCTCATTCCAACGAAAGCTCATTTATTTATTTTTACAATCCGGAAACAAACATTAATAACTTCGCCACACTAAAGACAGTTTTTGACACTTATTTAGTGAATCATGGCGGCTACTATTTTCAGCCTTTTGATGTCAGAGAAAATTTTGAAGCAGTCATCAAAGAAAAAAAAGGCGATATTTTTTTATTATCCAGTTGGCATTTAAAGGCCTTGCAGCAAAAGAACGTACCGCTAGAAATTGCCTTGGTCGGCACCTCAAAGGGTAATACCATGCAAAGGAAGGTGTTAAGCGCGAAAAAAGACATTGCCGACGTCTCAATGCTTAAAAACACCGTGGTTGCAGGCGCGGGAAGTGAAGAATACATACACAGCGTATTAAAGCAGATACTCGGCAAAAGCCAGGAAGCCTTGCTTAAAGACATCAAAATACTCACCGTGCCTAAAGACATTGACGCACTCATGGCGGTGGGCTTCGGCATGGCAACCGCCGCAATTTCCGCGGAAAGCGGCTTAAATAAGCTGGAGATGATCAATCCCAATCAATTCCGGGAATTGCATAGCTTAGGTTTCAGCGAAAAAGATTATTTATTAATAGCAGCGACATTGAGAAAAACCGATCAACAAGAAGCCCAGTTACTTGAGGTATTACGTACAATGCCGGAGGCGAACGAGGGAGAAGAAAATCTGAAGTTATTGGGTATAGATGGCTGGAGGGCGTTGCAATGAAAAGCTTCGATAATCGCGGCGCATCTTATAAAGGCAGGAAGCAATTATGAAAATAATGAATTTTTATAAGGTCTTGATCTTGTTGACAGCGTTTTGGCTTAGCAGCGGCTTTGCCCAATCGAACAAAGTGCTGATCTTGAATAGCGACAATACTGTTTATCGTTATGACAAAATCGCTGCGGAATTTAAGAAAGTCATGCAGCAAAACGCTTACCAGCTGGCTGAGTTTAATTTAAACGGTCATACCGATGTCGAGCTTGAACTAAAACAACTTATCCAACAAGAAAACCCCGAACTCATTTATTGCATAGGAAGCAAAGCTTATTCGTTAGCGCGTAGTTATGCTCCCACCAAAAAATTATTGTTTTCAGCCGCGATCAATTGGCGAAGATTGGATATTGGCGAAAGAGCTTATGGCATAGCCAATGAACTGGCATCGGCACAAGAAATATCCTTATTACGCTATTTCTTTCCGACGATCAGAACAATCGGCCTGTTCTACAATGATAAATTCAGCCGCGAATACGTGGAAACCATCAAAAAAGATGCGTTAGCCTTGGGCATAAACGTCATTAGCCAAGCGATTAACGATGAGCGAGAGATCGATGAAGCGCTTAATGAATTAATGCCGAAAATAGAGTTGTTCTGGATTATTTCCGATCCCGTTGTTTTAAGTAACAAAGAGTCGGTGCAGCAAATCTTGCACTCGGCTCAACAACATAAAAAACCCGTCTACGCCTACAGCGATGTCTATATAGAGCAAGGCGCGGTATTGGCTGCTTCCGCGGATACTGCGACCATCGGGCGGCAATCGGCGAGTTTGGCGATGATGATCGATAAGAATAAAGTGCCTGCGGGTACAGTGCAAAGCCCCGCCGGCTCCACGGTCACATTAAACAAATGCGCTCTCGACGCATTGCAACTCAATTTCAATAAAGACGCCCTGGATTCGGTTAACAAGATTGTGGGGTGCGATAAGCATGACTAAATATTTATATACCTTACTAATTGGGGCCTTGGTTTTGAATTCGAGTGCTTTTGCCGATACATCGGCAGCAAGTGACGATTTGGAAAAGGAACTGGCCTATCTCGCTGCCGAAAGACAAGTTGTAGTTACTGCTTCGAAAATGGAAGAGCATGTGGATAAGACTATTGCCACGACGACAGTTATTACCCAAGGCGATATTCAGCAGATCGGCGCACGCAACTTGTTGGATGTGTTGCGTTTGGTTCCTGGGATTGGTATCACTCAAACTCAGATGGGGTGGCGTGAAATTGAAGTTCGCGGCGTTAAAACCTTGATGTCCGAAAAAGTGCAGATCATGTTGAACGGTCATCCGCTGGATCATAACCTGCAAAATGCCGGTAGTGTTTGGGTCTACGATGATTTGCCGGTGGACACGATCAAGCGGGTGGAAGTCGTGCGCGGTCCGGGTTCGGCTTTATACGGCGCTAATGCTTTTCTTGCCGTTATCAACATCATCACCCAAAACGCCAAGGATTTGAATGGCGTGCAAACTTCAGCCGGTTGGGGCAGTTTCGATACCCAGCAATACCGGGCATCCTGGGGCAAGCAATTTAGCAATAGCGCTGAAGCCGCATTACATTTTAATTTTACCGACACCAACGGTATTAATTCGCCAATCCCGGCCGACAGTTTGAGCGTACAAGGTCTTAATTCTGCTGCGCCCGGTAGAAGCCAGCTTACAGAAGGTCGCTACGATCTGGAATGGCAGTTAGGTTATAAGGACTTCAAATTGGACGGACGTTATATCAACAAAAAAGCAGGCACATTTTTTGGCGCGTCATCTATTCTGAGCGATGACAGGACTCAACAAGATCATAGCAATTATTTCCTGCGCTTGAGCCGAATTTGGAAAATTCACGATAAGTTCTCGATAGATACCCAGATATTTCACGATTTTTTCGGTATCGATAATATCTGGCAAGTTGCACCAACTCAGTTTTCTCGTTTCGGCCTTCAGGACACTCGCACCGGCGGTGAAGTTCAAGCGAATTATCATATTAGCGATGCCCATACAGTGATCGGCGGATTTTCTTATGCAAAAGAGCAGCAGGATAATCTTATTGATGAGTCGGGACCCGATCCTGAACACTTGACGCGGACTCTGGCTACTACCGAAGAAAGAGTTCGTGGACGCTGGGGTGTTTATATTGAAGATGTCTGGGACCCGTTAAAGAATGTCCGTATGACCTTGGGAGCGCGTTATGATCGATATAGCGATTTTGGCGGTACATTCAATCCCAGAATGGGGTTTAATTGGGAATTTATTAAAAACTATTCGCTCAAATTTTCTTACGGTACCGCTTATAGGGCACCAGCCTTTGGCGAACTCGGTAGTGCTAACAATTCTGTATTATTAGGTAATCCAATGCTTAAGCCGGAAGAGGTTAAAACCTTTGAATCCGGTATCATTGCTCATCCTGTGGCGGGCTTGACAACCCAGGCAACATATTATCATTCTGCAATTAATCAAATTATCTCACCGGTTGCCAGTCAGACAACGGCTTTGCAGTACGCCAATAACGGCAGCTTGATCGCCGAGGGCGTTGAATTGGAAACACGTTACGACTTTGACGGCAATTGGCAAGGTTCCTATGTGAGCGCCAATTACGTCTTGCAGCATAGCACCCAGCTTAATCGGCAGTTAGCGGATGTGCCGCGGCATCGTACCAACCTGACAGCAAATTGGGCTTTCGATAATACCTGGAGCAGCTTTGCCCATGTCCTTATTAAAGACAGTACCTTGCGTAATCCGGGAGATACCCGCAACGATGTTCCAGGGTACGCTTTATTCGATATGGGCTTATTGGGGAAAAACATGTTCGGTAAAAAAGTCGACATCAGTTTTAATGTTTACAACGTATTTGACAAACGTTATTACGATCCGGCGCCTACCGGCTTGAGTTTTATCGGTGATTATCAAATGGCCGGAAGATCGTTTTTTGGACATGTCAGTTTGAAGTTTTAGTCGGCCAAGGGCGTTTAGGATTTCGCCAGTATTTCGCTCATTCCCAAGCTCCAGCTTGGGAATGCAGTCTTGGAAGCTCTAGCTTCCCGACTCGCGAAGCTAGAGCTTCGCTAACTGGGTTCCCAAGCTGGAGCTTGGGAACCAGCGCAAAAAATCAATGGATTGGTGTGGGAAAGGTCGGGGATGACTTACACGCCTACACGATTAGTGGGTTTCGTTATGTTAGACATTTAACAGCTAGTTAGTAAGAAGGTGGATTGCTTATCGGCGAATCCACCTTCCTAATTAAGGCTTTTACCAGAACAATTTCATCGAGTCTCTCCGTCGAAAAAAGTTAATATGAAAACTCATCGCTCGTTGCGAGAGAGTACCTGTTTGCCCCATATCAAAAACACAGACAGACGGGGCGGTTCTGTCTGTCTTACAAGGTGCTATCTAAATCAGGGCTGTAGAATCTGCTGAGTTATGAAGCGCATAGTCGAGTATGATGATTATGCTCGGTATTTCGGCCATCGGATGTAATGCGACATTAAATTCGGCAGTGGAATATATCTATCGGGAACCGGTATATGGTCTTCAGGGAACGCGGCCAGGGTTTCTTCAATATTTGCTAAAAACAAGTCCACAAGCTCGGTATTTTTCAATTTTTCATCAGCGCATAGTCCGATAATGCCGATTTCTGTTCCTAACGCTATGTTTTTAGAGTTTTTTTGAGGAGCGCTATTTATATCGCTATTTGAGAAGGGTTGAGCGTTTTTTCGCGCAAGAAAATTAATTGAATCCGGTCCCATGGCAACATAACACTTTCTTGTTACGTTCCAGGCTAAAAGGCTTTCATTTTTATAATAGATAAAAAACGTTTCAATACCATTCGATACGATTATTTTTCCAACGTTAAAGCCACTGATTTCTCTGACTTCTTTATCGGTGATAATGCCTTCGAATAGGGTATAACTGGTTAATGGAAAGCTATCCAGAAACACCAGGAATTTATTATAGTCTTCTAATTCGACCATATGCCGTCCCAGATTCCAGGCAAAACCAACCGTCCATTGAATAAATTTAGCCCAATTTTTGTTAGATAAAATTGAACAGTTTAAGTCGGTTCCCCGCATCGGATAACATGCCATACCTGCTGTACTGTTATGTGATTGGGCAAATCGCCGGGCTTGGTTTTCCGCATCGTCCGCATCTTTTACTTGAACAATTATTTTTTGATAATGCCCTGATTCGTCAGTATCGGAAGTTAAAATAACAGGATTTGCGGGGAGTTTATTAATGTTGAAAAGCGTCATGCTTAATTCCGGCATTGCCCGTCCACAGGGATCTCCATTAATTATCGCGATTCCTTTTTTCGCAGAAATTATAAAAGGGATTAGCGTATTCATTGCGCCCATTTCAACAGGTATCAGATAGCCTAACGGTTCTTGGCCGGATTGAGTCAGATAATTATTCATTTCCAGGAAAGCATTTAATGCAACCGTTTGTCCGAACCCTTCGAATATTTTATCGGGAGCACCTAGCCCCGCTACAAAAGCTATATTTTTATCGGCTTTAAGGTTGTCTGGATTCACATAATGCATCACATCGGCATCGTTAAGCATTTTGTCCATAAACATCAAAGCTAGCCCAAGAGGCCCGCCGCCGCCGGATGCTAAAAAACACGCGCCATAGACAATATAGCTAATATCTGTTTTGGTTAATCGACAATTACCGGGGCCAAAATCTTTTACGTTATGCTTATTTTTAGCAGCTTTTTTTACCTGCCGGTTTTTATTAGACAACAGTTTTTTAATGGAAATGTTATTTAAATGAGTGAGCATAAAAGTTTTAAAATTAAACGGGTTATACTTGTTCCGGTTGAAGCTCATATCTTCGTCAAATGCAGAAAAAACGTATCCGTATCGCTTGAGCTGAATACCCTTAACAGCGTAAAGGATATATTGTAAGCTACAATGTCGGTAACATGTGGCAAAAGACTTACGTAGTTTTACTTGTCGTGTATAGGTAGGATGGTTGGAAGTTGCTTTAGCGCCTTTGTATATCGAAGAATTTTCATCAATTAAAAGATACATAAACTTATGCAATTCGATCTTCAATCGCCTGAATTCATCGCTAACCCTTATCCAACTTATGCAAGATTACGTGAACAAGCTCCGATCTATCAGTTAGAACCTAGGGCTTGGCTAATAACTCGTTACCAGGATGTCGAATACTTATTGAAAAGCCCACGCTTAAATAAGGACATTCCTTCTATGTTTAATCAACGTCATGGACGAGATATGAGCGATGAGCCTGTTTATCGCTTTCATAGTAATTTCTGGGCATTGATGGATTTACCTCATCGTCGCAAGCTGGTCGTCAAAGCGCTTAATGCTGGCAAAATAAGCGAGTTACGTGTCTCAGTGCAAAAAAGTGCGGAGCAATTGGTGGATAAGTGGATAGACAGCAAACAAGCTGATTTGATGACTGTTTTTGCTTGTCCGCTCCCTATACAAGTTACTTGTAATATGCTCAACATCGAACTGGAGCAGAGTCTTGATTTTTTAGAGGAAATTAAGCTTATTCTGAGACCTGGGGAACCTAATTTACTCACTGCGGTGGAATTAGATGCCTCTAATGCAGCGGCATTGCGGTTGGATAAGTTTTTCCGCGAAATTTGTCAGCAAAGACGCAAATATCCTGGTGAAGATTTGGTTTCGAAGTTCCTAGCCGCCGAGGAAGATGGCGAGCGTTTAAGCGAAGACGAGGTTGTCTGTAACCTTATTATGCTGTTTATATCAGGATACGGAACTACCGCTAACTCACTATGCAACATTTTACGCTTGTTGTTCATTTACCCTGATCAACGGAAATTGCTAATGGCTAAACCGGAGCTTCTATCCTGTGCTGTAGAAGAAGGTTTGCGTTTTAATTCTTCGGCGGCTGTGACTTTTCGCACTGCTATAGAGTCGTTCGAATTTAACGGTGTTCAAATTACGAACGGGGATGTTATCTATCTAGCTCTTGATTCGGCAAATCATGATCCGGAAGTGTTCGAAGAGCCTGATCGTTTCTGGATTGAGAGACCAGCCCTTAAAAAATCACTCGCTTTTGGTCATGGTAGTCATTATTGCCTGGGAGCAAAACTGGGAGCTATGGAGGTAGAAGTCGCATTGGAAACACTATTCCGTCGCTTGCCGAATTTGACTATCGATAATGTAGATCAGCTAAAGTGGGAACCGACTTGGGTGTTGAGAGGCTTGGAGTCTTTGCCCGTAAGATGGTAGAAATAATCTCTCGCTCCCACGATCGTCGTTATACACAACGTTGTTTCGAAGTCGTCATACCGGCAGGAATGCAGGGAGCAATCGCGGCCGCCTCATCCCTGTGGGTCATGCAGGAGGTAGAGCAACGCAGGAGCAGTCCGTAGCGTGCGGTGAGGCACGAACCGCACGAGAGAGACGTTCCATTATAGGCATCCTCATGGTGCGGTTCGCTACGCTCACCACACCCTACGACCTCTGTTTATAGATTCGCATTTTGGCGCGTTGAGCGTTGCGCTAATTAGACCTTCCTGGTTTTTAAAACCTGGAAGGTCTGTTGATCGACCTGTTTTCCGTCTACGCCGGATCAGGGAGAAACTGCCGGAACGACGGCGTCTCCCAAATACTGCGTGTACAACGACGCCCCCGAAGCCAGGAAACGACAGAAAACAGCCCTGCCCCAAGCCCCATTTCATCCAGCCAAGGCGTATCGCCGAATTAACTCACAGATCGATAAAAAACCGCTGTTATCTATACGTTTTTATGCGGGTTATATTGAAAATAGTTATTTGACACAATGCCGGTTTCCTAGACTTTCTGTCTTTAGATAAGGAAGGCGGCATGAGTAAAACACCTTTCCCGGATGATTGGCCCGATATAGATACCAAGCTCTACAACCGCTCGGTCAAGTTGTTTAATGCGGTTAAAAACATGTTGAGCGTCAGGCTCGATCTGCATACCGATCCCCAAGTCGTTTTGGAAGGCGACATCTTTTTATTCAATCACTTTTCCCGCTTCGAAACATTCATCCCGCAGTTTCTTATTTACGAGAAAACCGGTGCTTACAGCTGTTCAATTGCTTCCGCGGAGTTTTTTAAGGAAGACAATGTGCTGTCGCGCTATTTGAAGCATGTCGGCGTTTTTCCCCACAATCACGAGCGCCTGTTTGCATTGCTGGGCAAGCAGATTCTGCGCGGCCGCAAAGTCATTATTTTTCCCGAAGGCGGCATGGTAAAAGACCGGCGGGTTATCGACAAACACGGCCATTACAGTATTTTTTCCCGTATTTCAGGCAACCGGCGCAAACATCACACCGGCCCCGCTGTTTTAAGCCAGGGCGTAGAAACTTTTAAGGCAGCTATTCGCCACGCCCATAACCGGAACGATGCCGCCCTGTTGCGGCAATGGAAGGAGGTTTTGCACATCGATAGCGTCGATCAGCTGATAGCGGTCGCCAATAAACCGACATTGATGGTTCCTGCCAATATTACTTTTTATCCGATTCGTTCTTCTGAAAACCTGTTGTTCAAAAGCGTTGAACTGTTTTCCGACGGCCTGAGTTTGCGCCAATCGGAGGAATTGCTGATTGAAGGCAATATTATGCTGAAGAATACCGACATGGATATCCGCATGGGGACGCCTATTAATCCATGCAGTGCCTGGGATTGGCGCACCCGTTACCTGGTCAATGAGATTGCTGCGGAAGTTAACACCATAGACGATGTTTTTACGCTGAATTCCAGGCCCCGGAACTGGCGCCAAGGTTTATTGGGCACCTACTTTACAAGTAATGCCCAAATTTCGCGCGATCAATACATGGAAGGGATTTATGTCAACGTCACTGTCAATTTAAGCCATCTGGCGGCAACATTAATCATGTATTGCATCGATCAAGGGCAGACTCATATCGAGAAGGACAAGTTTTACAACATTTTGTATATCGCGATCAAACATCTGCAAAACAACACGGAGATCCATTTACACCGAAGCCTGCTCAATCCCGACGATTACAGCGATTTGTTCAGGGCCGCTAACAAGCGCTTCGATGATTTTATGAGTGTTGCCAAAGAAGCCGAGCTGATCAAAGAAGATGACAACAGTTACCATTTTTTGCCCAAGCTTTGCGTCGAGCACGACTTTGACAGTATTCGCCTGGAGAATCCGATTGCGGTTTATAACAACGAAGCCGCACCGCTACATGTCGTCCGCGATACGCTGGTTGACGCGATCAACGAATGCGCCAACGCCGATAAAGACAAATTGGCCGCTTGGCATTTTGAAGACGAATGCCGGACGTTGGCATGGGAAAAGCAGGCTTATTCGAGAGCGCTGTTCGGCGACATCAACCAGGAAGAAGTTGCCGTTGACAATCCTTCGCCTTTCTTCATCCAGCCGGAGCTTGCCGATGGCTTCGGCGTTTTATTGGTTCACGGCTTGCTCGCCAGCCCTGCTGAATTAAGGGCTTATGGCGAGTATTTGGTTAAACGGGGCTACACGGTATTGGGCATTCGGCTCAAAGGCCACGGTACCTCGCCTTATGCACTGCGGGAGCAAAGCTGGGAGGATTGGTACGGTTGCGTACAGCGGGGCTTCAATATACTCAAGGTGCATTGTCCGCGTATTTTTGTAGTTGGTTTTTCCACCGGCGGCGCCTTGGCGCTAAAACTGGCCGTCGAACATTATTCTGAAATGATCGGCGTTGTCGCCATTTCGGTACCGTTAAAATTCGTCAATCCCGCGTTCATGCTGGTGCCGTTGCTGCATGGCACTAACAAAGTGGTCGGTTGGGTGTCGGCTTTTGAAGGGGTAAAGCCTTTTATTGATAACGAACCGGAACATCCCAACATCAATTACCGCAATACGCCGGTCAGGGCGCTTTATGAATTGCGACTGTTGATTGCGCAGCTTTATGATTTATTGCCGCAGATCAGCGCACCGGTACTGATTATGTATGGCGACGAAGATCCTATCGTCGCGGCCAAGGGCGCGCCGGTTATTATGGAGAGATTGGGTTCGGAACATAAGCGAATCCACGCTATTAAATCGCAACGGCATGGAATTTTAATGGAAAATATTGATGGTGCCTGGCAGGTGATCGATGATTTTTTTAATGAGTTGAAGGCGGTGCATAAGGAGGCATGCCATTAAGTTAAGGGAAAAGCGTTAGACGGGAAACAGGCCGATAGACAGACCTTCCAGGTTTTGAAAACTTGGAAGGTCTAATGTGCGAGTGGAAAGCCGGAAAAGACATGATTCCCCGATGAAAACAACAAATATGAGGGCAATAAAATGAAAAATGTAGTTATCGCAGGATATTGCAGGTCGCCTTTCACTCCGGCGCAAAAAGGCCAATTGGCTAAAGTAAGAGCGGATGATCTTACCGCACAGGTCGTCAAAGGTTTAATCGGTAAAACCGGTGTTGCCCCTCAGGATATTGAAGATTTGATCTTAGGTTGCGCCTTCCCGGAAGGCGAACAAGGGATGAATCTGGCGCGGTTAATCGTTTATCTTGCCGAGCTGCCCGTTACCATCGCCGGCACTACCGTTAACCGTTTCTGCGGCTCCTCAATGCAGGCCATACATAACGCCGCCGGCATGATTCAAATGAATGCCGGTGAGGTGTTTATCTGCGCCGGCGTCGAATCGATGAGCCGTGTGCCGATGGGCGGCTTCAATTATCTGCCCAATCCGGGCCTTTATAAAACCTATCCGCAAGCCTATATCAGCATGGGCGAGACCGCGGAAAATCTGGCGGCGCAGTATCATATCGAGCGTCCGGCCCAGGAGGCTTTCGCTTTAGCCAGCCAGCAAAAAACCGCTACGGCCCAGCAAAACGGCTCGTTCGCCGACGAGATTATTCCGATTAAACAGCCTGACGGCGAAATTATTCAATTCGACGGCTGTGTCAGGGGAAATTCAACATTACAGAGCCTTGCCGAATTGCAGCCGGCTTTTCTTAAAAACGGCACCGTAACCGCAGGCTCCGCCTCGCCGGTAACCGACGGCGCGGCCGCCGTGCTGGTATGCAGCGAAGCATACGCAGACGCTCATGGCCTGGAAAAGCTTGCCCGTATCAAATCGATTGCGGTATCCGGCTGCCCGCCTGAAATCATGGGCATGGGCCCGGTCGGCGCGACGCATAAAGCCTTGAAGCGCGCCGGTTTGACCTTGGAAGACATCGATATTGTCGAATTGAACGAGGCTTTTGCGGCGCAATCTTTGGCGGTGCTTAAAGAGCTGCCGATTCCGTTGAAAAAGTTGAATCTGGACGGCGGCGCGATTGCTTTAGGCCATCCGCTGGGCGCGTCAGGCGCCAGAATTACCGGCAAAGCCGCCAGTCTTTTGAAACGGGAAAACAAGCAATTCGCCCTCGTCACGCAATGCATCGGCGGCGGGCAAGGCATAGCGACTGTTTTGGAGGCTATCTAATGGACGCCAATAAAAGCGGGATCGAAAAAGTTGCGGTAATTGGCGCCGGCGTCATGGGCGCAAGCATCGCCGCCCATATCGCCAACGCCGGTATTCCGGTTTTTCTATTGGATATAGTGCCTAAAGATGCCGAAAACCGGAACAGCATTGCCGAAGCCGCCATTGCCAAACTGCTTAAAGCCGAACCGGCAGCCTTCATGCATAAAAACAATGCCCGCCTGGTCACGCCGGGCAATATTGAAGACCATCTTGACCGGTTGAACGAGGTCGACTGGGTGCTTGAAGCAGTGGTTGAGGATTTGGGTATCAAACAGGCGCTGTATCAAAAGTTGGACAACATCTGCGATCCCGGCATCCTGATTTCATCGAATACCTCGACATTGCCGCTAAAACTGCTGACTCGCGGCATGCCGGACAGTTTCAAGCAGCGCTTCATGATCACTCACTTTTTTAACCCGCCCCGTTATATGCGGCTGTTGGAACTGGTTCCGGGCGCCGAGACCAAGCCGGAACCGGTCGATGCGGTCAGCCGTTTTGCCGATACCCATCTGGGGAAAGACTGCGTTACCTGTAAAGATACGCCGGGATTTATCGGCAACCGCATCGGGATTTACTGGTTGCAATACGGTTTGCTGGCAGCGATCAAGCTGGGTTTGACCGTTGAACAAGCCGATGCGGTGATGTCCGCGCCGTTCGGCATACCCAAAACCGGCATATTCGGTCTGTTGGATTTGGTCGGACTCGATTTGATTCCGCATGTCCTGGACAGTATGAAACTGGCTCTACCCGAGAATGATGCGTTTCATCAGGTCAGCATGTTGCCGGAATTGGTCAAAACCATGATAGCCGGCGGCTACACCGGCAGGAAAGGCAAAGGCGGCTTTTATCGATTGAATGAGGCGCGTGTTAAGGAGTCCGTTGACCTGCAAACCGGCGGCTACCGGCGTAGCGAGAAATTCGCCTTGCCGGACGTGCCCAAAACGCAGGATGAGCTTAGGGCTTTTTTGAGCCGCGACGGCGCAATCTGCCGTTTTGCCTGGCAGGTGCTGTCCAATACGCTTGTTTATAGCGCCAGCCTGATTCCCGAAATTGCCGATGCCATAGCCGCTGTCGATACCGCGATACGCTTGGGTTATAACTGGAAATACGGCCCGTTCGAATTGCTGGACCGGATCGGCGTGGATTGGTTCGTTAACCGGTTAATTGCGGAAAACCGGGATATACCGCCGTTGTTGTTAACCGTAGGGGCAGGTCTTGTGCCTGCCCTTTCCGCGCATGTATCAGGGCAACCACAAGGGATTGCCCCTACGAGTTTGTACAAGGTCGAGGCCGGCAAACGTTGGTTTATCGATTTATCCGGCACTTATCGCCCCGTCCCTCGAACCGACGGCATCCTGTTGTTGTCCGATATTAAATTGCAGGCGCCGGCGGTATTGGAAAATCCGTCGGCCAGCCTCTGGGATATTGGCGACGGCGTCGCCTGCCTGGAGTTCCACAGCAAGATGAACACGCTGGATATGGATAGTCTGGCGATGGTTCGGCAAAGCATCGAAAAGGTCAAAACCGGTTTTTCTGCGTTGGTCATTCATAACGATGCCGACAATTTTTCGGCGGGGGCCAATTTAACCTTGCTGGTAAAGGCTATCCATAGCCAAGACTGGCCTGCGGTAGAGCAATTGATCAAACAGGGGCAACAGACTTATCAGGGCTTGAAGTATGCGCCATTCCCGGTGGTCGGCGCGCCTTCCGGTCTGGCTTTGGGCGGCGGTTGCGAAGTCCTGCTGCATTGCGACGCGATTCAGGCGCATGCCGAACTCTATATCGGTCTGGTTGAAGTGGGCGTGGGGCTGATTCCGGGCTGGGGCGGTTGCAAGGAATATCTGCGCCGTTGGCTGGAGTTTGCCCGGCGTCCGGGCGGTCCGATGCCGGCCATTGCCCAGGTTTTTGAAACGATCGGTATGGCCAAAGTGTCCAAATCGGCGGCTGAAGCCAAGGAGATGCTGTTTTTGTCGACGACCGACGGCATTACCATGAATAAAGACCGCTTATTGGCTGAGGCCAAAGCCAAAGCGTTGCGGTTGGCGCCGGGTTATACGCCGCCCTCCCCCACCGGTTATTGTTTACCCGGAGCCAGCGCGAAAGCGGCAATGGAGCTTGCTGCCGGCAATCTTAAAATAGCCGGGAAAATAACGGATTATGACTTGGAAATCTCACGGCAATTGGCCGAGGTGCTTAGCGGCGGCCCGTGCGACATCACCGAGCCGCGGAACGAAGACGATTTATTGAATTTGGAGCTGAACGCATTTTTACATTTGGTTCGGCAACCGGGTACTTTGGCGAGATTGGAGCATCTTTTAACAACAGGTAAGCCGTTGCGTAATTGATTTTTTGTCCACGAAAGGCACGAAAAGCTCATCGTTCCCACGCTCCGGCGCTCGTCGTTATACACAAGTGTCTGCGAGACGTCGTCGTTCCGGCATGCAGTCCCTGATCTGGCGTTAAGCGGGAAACAGGCCGATAGGCAGACCTTCCAGGTTTTAAAAACCTGGAAGGTCTAATTCGCGCAACGCTCAACGGAGTCCGTGGGAACGAGGCCGAAGTGTGGAAGGTCTTCGCGTAGGGCGTGCCGTGCGCGCCTTGAGGAGCAGAGACCGGCAGGATTTAACTTTTGCCCAGTGGCCGTTGAACAGTTGGGGCCGCTCAACTGATTTCATGCGCGTTATAAGGCGCGCACGGCTCGCCCTACGTCGGCTGTCCGGTATCTGCCGGCTCTTGAACAGCGTTGTGTATAACGACGAGCGCCGGAGCGTGGGAACGATGAGTGAGCCTTTCGTGGACAAAAATGTAACAAGTAATTTAAGGAGCATCCCATGATTTGGTTACTCTCATTACTGATCATCCTCGGCATCCTGGCTTATATCCGGACGTCTATTCATGTGGCTACACTGGTTATAGCCGGATGGTTAGGACTATATTCTCTGGCACTTGGCGGAAGCATTCTTGTATTCCTGCTCTGGGTTATTTTCGACGCCGTTTTTATCCCGCTGAATTTTCCGGCTATCCGCAAGTTATTATTCAGCAGCGCGGCTTTCAAAATGATGAAACCGATGCTGCCGCCAATGTCGCAAACCGAACGCGAGGCGCTGGAAGCGGGCAATACCTGGTGGGACGCCGAGCTGTTTTCCGGGAATCCCGATTGGAAGATATTGCTCAATTTGCCCGCCGCGAAACTGAGCCTCGAAGAGCAGGCTTTCATCGACGGCCCGGTTGAGACTTTATGCAGCATGCTCGACGACTGGGACATCACCCACAACCGCCAAGATCTGTCGCCGGAAGTCTGGGACTTTATCAAGCGCCATAAATTCTGCGGCATGATCATCCCCAAGCAATACGGCGGCCTGGAGTTTAGCGAATACGCACATTCCGAGGTGGTGATGAAAATTGCCAGCCGCAGCAGCAGCGCGGCGGTTACCGTGATGGTGCCCAATTCCTTGGGTCCGGCCAAATTATTACTGGCTTACGGCACCGGGCGGCAAAAAAACCATTATCTGCCGCGTCTGGCAACGGGTGCAGAAATCCCGGCGTTTGCGTTGACCGGCCCCCATGCGGGCAGCGATGCCGGAGCCATGCCCGACACCGGCGTGGTCTGTTACGGTCAATTCGAAGGCAGGGACCAGGTGTTGGGCATACGGCTGAACTGGGAAAAGCGCTATATCACTTTAGGCCCGGTCGCTACGGTGCTGGGTTTGGCGTTCAAGCTTTACGACCCGGACCATTTGATCGGCGACAACGAAAACATCGGCATTACCGTTGCGTTGATTCCCACCGATACCCAAGGCGTTTCAATCGGCAAGCGCCACTTTCCGTTGAATTCAGCGTTCCAGAACGGTCCGAACTGGGGCAAAGACGTGTTTATCCCGATGGGCTGGATCATCGGCGGCATCGAGCAGGTCGGCAACGGCTGGAAGATGCTGATGCAATGCCTTGCTACCGGCAGGGCGGTATCCTTGCCGGCGCTCAGTACCGGCGCGGCAAAAATGGCCAGCCGCAATACCGGCGCTTATGCCCGTATCCGCAAGCAATTCAATCTGCCGATCGGCGAGTTTGAAGGCATTGAAGAGCCGTTGTCGCGGATAGCCGGGCAAACTTATATTATCGATGCCGCGCGCAAAGTGACTGCCGCCGCGTTGGACGACGGACAACGGCCGTCGGTCATTTCCGCCATTATCAAATACGAACTCACCGAAAGAATGCGCCGGGTCATTAACGACGCGATGGATATACAGGGCGGTTCCGGCATTTGCCTGGGGCCTAGAAACTATCTCGGACGGATGTACCAAGTGATTCCGGTCAGTATTACCGTCGAGGGCGCCAATATCCTGACTCGCACGATGATGATTTTCGGTCAGGGCGCGGTGCGTTGCCATTCTTACATCCAGAGGGAAATGGCCGCTTTAGGTCAGGAAAATCCTGAATTGGCGTTGCAGCAGTTTGATGAAGTGTTGTTCGAGCATGTTGGTTCTGTGCTACACAATCTGGCGGCCGGTTTTTGGCTGGGCTTAAGCGGCGCCCGTTTTATCGAGGCGCCCGGCGATCAAAATACCCGGCGTTATTTCCGGCAGATTGCCAGGCTTAGCGTCGGCTTTGCGCTGGTCGCGGATTTCGCGTTGTTGGCATTGGGCGGTTCGCTTAAACGTAAGGAACGGATTTCCGGGCGCTTTGCCGATGTGCTGAGTAATCTTTATTTGTGCTCTTGCGTGTTGAAGCATTATCGGGATCAAGGCAGCCGGCAAGACGATTTGCCGCTGTTGCATTGGGCTTGTCAGCAAACCCTGCACCGCGCCCAGCAATCGTTGCTGGCTATTTTTCATATTCTGCCGATGCGTATTCCGGCTTATCTGTTAAGGGCTGTTCTGTTCCCGAACGGCAAGCCCTACGCGCCGCCTGCCGATGACTTGGTTCATCAAACAGCGGCGCTGTTGCTGAATAATTCCCCGGCTCGCGACCGGCTAACTCAAGGCATTTATATTAATAATAAGGCCGATGACGCCACCGGCAGAATTGAAGTTGCTTTCGAGGCCGTGCTTGCCGCAGCGCCCGTGGAAGCCAAAATCCATGCCGCGCAAAAGCAAAAACGGCTGCCGAAAGGCGCGATTTCCGATGTGCTTGATGCTGCGGCCGATAAGGGCATTATCGGCAAAGCGGAAGCCGAGTTGATAATGGCCGCCGAAAAGGCCCGGTTTGTTGCGATTAGTGTGGATGATTTTAGCCCTGAACAATTAGGCAGTGGCGATGTTAATAAAATGTAAACCCCGCCCCGCTCTCGTCGTTATACACATCTCGACGTAGGCCGGAATAAGCCTGTCCGTGCGTTAAGCGCAGGACTGGCGTTTCCGGCGCTCCGATTGCCGGAAACGCCCACCCTTGCTGACGCCGGGCGGTCTTATTCCGGCCTACATCCAAGTCCAAATAACGGTCTTGAACAGGCTTGTGTATAAAGGTGAGCGCCCCGCTTGGGAGCATGGATGGCACGGATTTACACGGATTTTTAGCCCAAGCCAAGTTCGATGACGCTTTTAAAAATCCGTGATTATCCGTTTAATCCGTGTTCCATTTCTTCTTCATGGCAATGATTTATGTTTTGGCCGTATTCGATGCGTTAGCGGGAAATCCGGACGCCATCCCAAGAATAACCCAGTGAAATTGTGACAGCGTTAGAATCGGTCGTTCCCACATTCAGATTTTGCAAGGTACTGCTTTGTTGGTAGTCCTGCCATCTGTAAACATAGCTGCCCTTGACCTCCCAGTTTTTTGCCGGTTCCCAGATAATACTCGGCGCAGCAGTAAAGTAGTCGCGTTTAAATGGGCCGGTTAAGATATTAGACGTCTGTGCTCCGATTGACTCGCTATGGATATAACTACCGGTAAGATCGAACGAAACATGGCGGCTTAGACGGTATGAATAATTAGCAAACAGAGAATGGCTTTGCAAGGTTTGGCCGATGGCGCTCGGGCTAACGGAGTTGGCATAGCCGGTAGAGAATTTGCTCAGTTGACCGTCATAACTTAAATTGATATTAGCGACGCTGCCCACGGATAACGAGTTATCCTGCCCGGATGCAACGCTATTCGAACTCTGCCGGCTATCGACCAACATTGGCCCTCCGCTTGCGTTTACTGCCCAGTAGCGGTTGATTTTATAATTCCCGCCCAGTTGAAAGCCAAACAGGTTTTGAGTCGATGCGTTCAATCCGGTGTATTGGACGTTGGAAAAAAGAAGTTTTTCATTCAAGGATAGATGCTTGTCCCATTGATGATTTCCACCCAGATTAACGGAGTAGGTATCGTTGCCGCTGAAAATTAATCCGGTACTTGGATCGACGCTGCTAACTGAGTTGTCGTAGCTTGTTTGGGAGTAAGAGGTATTCAGGGTCAGTTGGTCGAGAGCTGTCCACTGCCAAGTCCACGCGGGGGCGATTCGATAGCTTGTAGCTTGGCTGCTGGGCACAAGTAAGCCGGTGTCCTTGAGTTGTTGAGCATAGGAACAACTCACTGAATACGCGCCGGCTAAACTGAACACGCTACGTTTGGTTCGATAGCTATTGTCCGAGCCTAGGTTATAGTTATCGCAATCCCAACTCGAATCGTCATAACGGCGAATATTTCCCTGTGCTGTAACGCCAAGGTCGATTGCCGCTGTCTTTCGGGTAGCCTCTAAACTTGGGGACAAAAGATAACCGGCAACAGCGGCTTTGTCAGTAGTGCTTAAGGCAATATTGTCATCATATTGCAGTGCTTGCCCCAAGGATCCTTTTAATGCCCACTCGGCGGCGGCTATATCCTTTACAAAACCCACGCAGGCCAGAACAAACAGTATCGTTTTTAGATTAGAGTGCATACTTTTTTGAAATAATTTAAGGCGCAACAACAGTATCGCCGCTTTGTAATAGGATATTCGATTCAGTGTTCTCGCCGTCTTCGACATCGCCGTATTCGAACGGAATGGATTTAGTCTGACCGTCAGTTTCATGCCTCAAAACGATAATGCTGTTCTTTTTGGCAAAGGCCGTTAAGCCGCCCGCCATGCTCAAGGCTTGCATCACATTGGTCGGCCCTCTCATGATGAATTGCCCCGGATGGGCGACTTCGCCGGTGACATAAATTAAGTTGCCCTCAGCGGCAATCAGCCTGACGTTTACTTCCGAGTCAGGGATAAATTTGCTAAGGCGTTCGCGCAGCAACTTGGCTAAATCTTCGGTTGTTTTACCGGCCGCCGCAACATGTCCAACTAGGGGGAAAGAGATCGTGCCATCCGGCAGCACGACAACTTCCTGTTTCAAGTTGTCCTCTTGCCAAACGGAGATTTCCAGTTTATCGCCAGGGTTGAGGCGATAAATATCATCGGCCAGGGCAAAAGCCTGGTTGGACAGGAAAAGTATGCAGCCGAAAAAAAATGCCCCGAAACTGCCTCTGTAATATGAAAATATCGAACTTTTTAAGGTGAATGTATTCATTCGCTAATTCCCGAAATCGTCAGGTGAATTCATCAATTTGTTAACCAATAAGTTGATTCCAAATCTACTGTATCGTAATCGGACAGCAACGTTTCCGCGTCGTATCCAAGCGTAACGGCCTCTACTTACGCGACAAGGTATTGCCGGCGTCCGTCGAGGAACGGTTGAGGGTTAATTTATATTTATCATAGTCATAACGACCTCAAATGGGTAAGTGATTAACGATATGCTCGCCAATTGCCAGTGAAGCCGTAGCGGCAGGACTGGGAGCGTTAAGAACATGCAAAGCGTCCTTCCGGATGACCAGATGGAAGTCATCGACTAAATTTCCCGTAGCTTTCATCGCTTGTGCACGGACGCCCGCGCCGCCAGGCACAAGGTCAACGGTGCGAATATCGGGCACTAGCCGTTGCAAGGCACGGCAAAAGTGTACTTTACTGAATGACCGGAGCAGTTCACTACCTGCCATGGCAGGATATTTACGGAGAAAGCGCCACAGTCCGGGAAAAAGCAGAATATCCAACAGGTCGCGGCTATCGAATTGTGTTAATTGGTAGCCTTCGCGAGCAAAGGCGAGAACCGCATTCGGACCGGCCTCAATACCGCCTTGAATCATCCGGGTGAAATGGACGCCCAAAAACGGAAATTGCGGATTAGGTACGGGATAAACCAGATTTCTGACCAGATGCCGGGCTTCCGGCTTGAGGTTATAGTATTCGCCTCGAAACGGAACAATCCGTATATCTTGCTGCTCGCCCGCCAACTTCGCCACTCTGTCGCAATGCAGCCCGGCGCAGTTGATTAAGAAATCGGCATCGAATTGGTTTTGCCGCACGGTGGCGACCCAGGCATCGGCTTTGCGTTCGAGGCCTGCGACTTTAGCGCTGGTGATAATGCGCCCTCCCCGTTCTTGAATGCGCAAGGCCAGTCGATCGCAGACCTGTCTGTAATCGACAATGCCTTCTTCCGGGACATGCGCGGCGGCGAGGCCGTTGACATGGGGTTCGATTTTTCGCATTTCAGACGGTTCGATTTTCCGTAACCCTTGCAGCCCATTGGCAATACCGCGGCGCATTAACTCATCCAGCCGCGGCAGTTCTTCGGCTGCCGTTGCCACAACAAGTTTGCCGCAGATTTCATGCGCGATGCCTTCCGCGCGGCAAAAGCCGGTCATTTGCCGGATTCCGGCCACGGCTAATTTCGCTTTGGCCGAGCCGGGCGCATAATAAAGACCTGCATGCAGTACGCCGCTATTATGCGTGCTTTGATGAGCACCAACGGTAGGCTCTTTCTCAAGCAAGGTGATGCTTGCCCGAGGGAATCGCTCCAGTAGGCGATAAGCAGTTGCCAAACCGACCAAGCCGCCGCCGACAATGAGAAAAGATGTTGGCGGACTCATAATGTTATGTTCAACGCTCGTGGAATAAAGCAATCATTGAAACTTTCAAGTTTTAAACGGCTTGGTTCCGGTGAGTTTTGCTTTATAGATATGCAATTCATGAGCTTGTCGTCTCTCATGTCCATAAATACCATTTCGCCTGGGTCAGGACGAAAACGGCGATCAGCGCGTTAGTGGTCATATGGGCAATGACGGCGTCGCCAATTTGCCCGCGATGATAAAGAGCCAAAGCATAACCCATCCCGGCTAGCGTTCCGGCAATCCAGCGATCATGCAGTAATCCGAAAAGTAGCGATGTCAGCGCGAACGAAAACCACGAGAACTGCCCGAATGGCACGTTCTCAAAGTCTTTCGCAATCAGCTTACGAATTATGTAACCCCGAAAGGCAAGCTCCTCGGCCAAAGGCACGGTGATAACCGATCCGAGCACGCGGAACATTAACCAAATGGTTGCCGACCCGCTTGTAAGTTCGGCCAGGCCTTGCGTTAACGCAGTCTCACTGCCGTCAGCATCCTGCTCCAGTAATATCCAGACTATAAATACCGCAACGCCTATGGCTAGTGCTTGCCAAGTCCAGCGCCAATTCAGGCTGCTATAGGTTTTACGGAAATAGTACAGCGCTATGGCGACGGCTATAACGCGTAGCGGATACAGCTGCTCAAAGCCGCTGGAGAATGCCGACGTTACCATTGAGGCCGCCATCAGGACCAATAAGGGAGCGAGTAGAGCGGCGGCCAGAGGAGGTTTGCCGGTTTTAACCGCCGGTAACGCCGGTTTGGCAACGGTAAAAAAGTGCATTTTATTCGACAGGGCAATTGCACTTAATGCGATGAGAGTGAAGGCTATCCAGCCGGCTTGCGTATGAAAACCCCGTTCCGCTATGTCAGGAGAAAAGAAGGTGCCGATCATAATCAGCATAGCGATGCGTAAGGCGTTGGCTAGCCAAATAGCTGTCATTCCGATAGGAAAAAGCCAGAAAACTTGCGGAAAACGTAGCTCTTTACGAAAGAGCCAAAGGTAGATTGCAAGAAATATAGCAATCAGGGAGATGCCTTCGATACCCGAACAGGCGTAACTGATTTCAACTTGGAAATCGTCAGTGCCTACTATGGATTTCTCCGGCTGATAAACGAGGTCGGAATAAACCCAACCGAGCAGCGAGTGGACAAGTTGCAACGTAGGTAGGGATAAAGAATCCCAAAATTCTTTTTGCCCAAGGGGAGCTTCTTGCCGGAAGAACATGCCTATTAACATCCAGGCGCCTATTCCCAACAGACAGCCAAAGAACAATGAAATATGTTCCTGGCGAATCAAGCGCAGCCAAAAATGGCCTGGAGCCAGGGCGCATAGCCATAGCAGCAGTGTCGCGCCTGCCATTGCAAACCAGCCGCTAAACCAAGGCGCCGAAAGACGGGCCGGATCGGTAGGTTGATCGAATATAAGCGCGGTGATAAGCGCGAACATAACGAAAACAAGCAGGTGAAGTCCCAGCCAAACCGGCCAGTCATGTTCATTCGACTGTTCCTGTAAATTGCTGACGATGGTTTTAAAGCGCGGGCTGAAGATAAGCAGGCAAGAACAAAAAATCCAGAGACTCGGTTCCCACATCTCCTTTGAAAAATGGAACAGCCAAGCCGACCAACCGGCGTCGCCGGCCGCCAGAGGAGGAACTTCATAGCGCGCGGTTATCAGCGCTAATTCGAGCGCCAGAATCGCGACAAGCATTATCCAGCGGAGAGTCAATTGTTTTGAGGTTATCAGCATGTTTGCTTGCATTACATGATCAGAAATCATCCGCTACTCTTATCCAATAAACGTTTAATTCAGGCTGCGTTAAAATTAATTAAGCTCAACAGCTTGCCGGCATTCAGGAATCAGGCTCTTTTTTCTCAATAAATAAAGCCGGATCAGGCAACAATATTCCGCGGTTGCGAGATAGGAGTCGAATAGCTCTCGGCAGCGTTAGGGCATGCGTTTGCACCAAGCGCTTTTTGCATCGTGAAAAAGCAAATGTTAAGTCTATTGCGTACTCGGATTTATAGCCAAAAACGAGGAGAGCAAGATGATTGAGAACTCTCTTCGTAAGTAACGGTATGCAACTTGTTGCTTGTTTGGGCATCCCGGCTCAAACAAGCGTTTGCAAAAAAGCGAATTACCGCTTTAGTTTTATTTAGTTAAGGTCAAGTAATGTTAAGAACGCCGAGACCGGAGTCTTTCGCCGGCCAGCAATAAAACGCCGGTCAGTAAAACGGTCGCACTGGTTCCGGATGCTGCATCGATTTCAGGTACCTTTATCAATCCATACCCATGCCCATTTCCAGTACTGTGTCCATGCCCATGTCCGTGTCTATGTTCAAGCCATTGTCTAATCCAATGTCCAAACCAATGTCTGTGTCCATGTCCATGTTCATATCCATGACTGTTTATATGCGATTCCCATTCTCCTTCATTGTGGGCCCAGGCAGAGCCGGTTGTTAATAACATAACCGTGGTAACTGTTAACAATACTTTTCGAACTTTCATACAGATTGATTACCTCGCTTTCTACATTGCTTATCGAGAAAGAAAAGCCTAACTGCCGCGAGTAACTTAATCGTGTAACTTAAATAATGTTGCTTTGGCGAATTGGGCTTTTCCGGGTCCGGGACCCTACCCTTCCGTCGCAACGTTTCAATGGTTTTGGCTTTTAATTAGCCGATATATCTCCTCAGTCAAGATCGATATTTAAGTTAATGAGTGGCACATACCGAACTCCAATCCATGAATTTAAATAAAACCGTTGGAATGGCGGAAGCAAGTCAATGTTAAAGAAAAAAACTATCCGCACAATTAGTACAAATACCTAGGGCGGGCCGAAAGCCGGGAATGCAAGCACAACATATAGCGCGACATGTTTTATGTGTATAAACCGATGTTGCGCATGTTTGCGCTGGTTCCCAAGCTCCGGAGACTGTGAAAGTATTATCAAAATGAGTCTCTCCCGTGCGGTTCGTGCCTCACCGCACGCTACGGGCTAATGCTTTCACAGTCTCGGTAGCGTATCGGCCCGTTTAATCCGTGGCTGAATCGTTACAACGAAACTGCCGAGCACCAAGTCAAAGCCGCCAAACCCGGATACCGGCCTGCTCCAGGCCGGCCTGGTCGAAACATGCCTTGATATCGATAAAACAGCCGCCCTTGATCAGTTTTCTCTGAAAATCATCTACCGGAATGGACATCAGCTGCTTGTGAGAGACCGTCGCCACTATCGCATCGGCTCGGGGCAGTTCGTCCCAATCGAGCAGTTTAACGCCGTATTCGTGTAGCGCTTCTTCCGGATCGGCATAGGGATCGTGCACAAACACCTCAATGCCGTAACTCTTGAGTTCGTTAATGACGTCCGCAGCCTTGGAGTTGCGCAAATCGGCACAGTTTTCCTTGAACGTAAGGCCTAGTACATTCACTCGCGCGCTTTTGATGTAACTGCCCGAAGCAATCATGTTTTTGACCGTTTGTTCGGCGATAAACTTGCCCATGCCATCATTGATACGGCGTCCGGCTAAAATCACCTGCGGATGATAGCCCAACATCTCGGCCTTGTGCGTCAAGTAATAAGGATCCACGCCGATGCAATGGCCTCCGACCAAGCCGGGATTAAACTTAAGAAAGTTCCATTTGGTGCCGGCCGCGGTGAGCACCTCGTTGGTATCGATTTCCAACTTATCGAAAATGATGGCGAGTTCGTTCATCAAAGCAATATTGAGGTCGCGTTGGGTATTTTCGATGACTTTGCACGCTTCCGCCGCTTTGATCGAAGAAGCCCGGTATACGCCGGGTTCCACGATGGTTTCATAAAGCGTTGCGACTTTATCCAACGTGGCCGGGGTATCGCCGGAAACCACTTTGAGAATTTTTGTTAATGTGTGTTCGCGGTCGCCCGGATTGATACGTTCGGGCGAATAGCCGACAAAGAAATCCTGTTTCCAGGTCATGCCGGATTCGCGCTCCAGTACGGGGATGCAGATTTCCTCGGTCGCGCCCGGATATACCGTGGATTCATACACGACAATGACACCCTTTTTCATATTCCGGGCGGCATTGCGGCTGGCGCCGATGAGCGGGGCGAAATCCGGGATATGCGCCCCATCCACCGGCGTGGGCACGGCGATGATGATGATGTCCGCGTCGCCCAAACATTCCGGATCAGCCGAGTACTCGGCATGTACCGCGCCGCGCATTTCCTCATCGGGAAGCTCGCGCGAAGGATCGATGCCGCGCCGGCAGGATTCTACTTTGGACTCATGAATATCGAATCCGATAGTACGGGAATGCTTGCCGAAAGCAACGACAAGCGGAAGGCCAACATAACCGAGACCGAGAATTGCAACAGTGGTCATTTAATTATTACTCCTATAATTCTTACAATGCCTTTGCCAAGCGGCAAGGATGATTCTTTTAGGGAAGTTCCGATTAAATCCTCCGTATGGGCTAACATCGGGTCTGTTCAATGAGAAACAGCAACAATGGGTTAACAAAGCGAAAATCAATTCCGCCAAAAATCCGTATTAGTTTTTGTGTGGGGCTAAAGCTTATGACGAAGTATCACTTATTTGCGAAACCCGATGAATCCGTGCGATTACTTAGGCACGGCGGTATTAGGACGGCTGAGCTTTTGGATTTATGAAGATCGGCTTCTTATCTCGTTTCCACACGCCGCGCTTATCGTTATACGCAAGTGTGTTTCAGAGTCGTCATGCCGACAGGGATTCCGGAACCTAGGCACAGGGAGGTGAAACTTCCTGTTACTCAAGTACCTGTAGAAGCACCAAATTACCGTCCATGGCACTGGATACCGGCATCCCTGCCGCGGTATGACGCCTCTCGGACAAAGTTGTGTATAACGATGATGAACTCAACGCGTGGGAGAACGAGAAAAAAGGAAGAAACGCCGGACCGGTTCAATGCGGCTTTAAAACAGGCGCTGGCCGATTAGTCGCCGGCATGCCAGCCGGCCAGCTCCTCCGCCGGCATTGGACGGGCTATGCCGTAGCCTTGCCCGATCTGGCAGCCCATGTCGCGCAGGACTTGGTAATGCCGATCGGTCTCGATGCCTTCGGCGACGATCTGGCGGCCGAAAGCCTGGGCCAGTGCGATAATGCCCTGCACAATAGCTTTATCGCCCTTGTCTTCCAGCATGTCGCGCACGAAAGATTGATCTATCTTGAGCACGTCAACCGGCAGTTTGCTCAGGTAAGACAAAGAGGAATAACCGGTGCCGAAATCATCCAAGGCGAACCCCACGCCGAAGTTACGGCATTCCTCAATAATTTCGCAGACGATGGAAAGATCGTTTAGAGCCGCGGTTTCCAGTATTTCGATTTGCAGCTTGCCCGGCTTGATGTTTGAGTATTGGGCAAGTTGTTGGCGCAATTTCTCCGTGAAGCGGGGCGACTCCAAATGATACGCCGATATGTTGATGCTGATCTCAATATCCAGGCCGGCACAGTACCAGCGGTTAATCTGGGCCAGCGCTGTAATGATGACCCAATTGCCTATCTCTATATCCAGCTCGGTATTTTCAATGGGGCGCAGGAACTCAGCCGGAGCAAGCAAGCCTTGTTCAGGATGCCGCCAACGGATCAGTGCTTCGGCGCCGACCAGCTGCTTGGTGTGCAAGTTGATCTTGGGCTGGAAGTACAGCTCGAACTGGTCGTGCTCCAATCCGTAACGGATACTGTTCATGAATTCATTGTAGTTGCGGACGCGCAGATCCAATTCCGGATCGTAAATGTAAAAGCGGTTTTTGCCCGATTGCTTGGCGACGTACATGGCTTGGTCGGCATGGCGCAACAGCGTGTCCGAGTTTTCGTTATCCAACGGATAAATGCTCACGCCTATGCTGGCGCTCAGGGTCTGGGCTTTGTTCTTGACCGTAATCGGCTGGGATATTACTGTAAGCAGGCGCTCTAAAGTGATCGCGCATTCGTCTCCTTTCTCCAGTCTCAGCAACACGACGAACTCGTCCCCGCCCAGGCGGGCAACGGTATCCTGGCCGTTGCGTATGGTCCGCTCAATGCGCCTGGATACCTCGACCAATATCTGGTCGCCGGCATCGTGTCCCATGGTATCGTTGATGGCTTTAAAGCCATCGAGATCGAGATAACAGACCGCCAGCATGTTTTGTTCACGCTCGGTCTGGGCAATCGCCTGCCTCATGCGATCGACAAGCAATACCCGGTTAGGTATGCCGGTTAGCGCATCGTAATGGGCGACGCGGCTCAGTTCGGCCTCGTGTTCCTTGATATGGCTAATATCCGAGAATACGCCGACGTAACGTTGCACGCTGCCGTCGCTGTCGCAGATAGCCGAAATCGACAGCAGTTCAGCATAGATTTCGCCGGATTTGCGCCGGTTCCATATTTCGCCGCGCCAAATCTTCTCCTGCTTCAGGGATTCCCACATCCCAGCGTAAAACGCCCGGTCCTGGCGGCCGGAACTCAGTAATTTCGGATTGCAGTTCAGAACTTCTTCGCGGCCGTAACCGGTGATGACAGTGAAAGCCGGATTGACGTCGATGATCACGTTATTTGCATCGGTAATCAGGATAGCTTCCTGGCTGTTGTCGAACACACTGGCGATAATGCGCAAATTTTCTTCGGCCCGTTTGATTTCGCTAATGTCGCGACCAACGGCAAGTACGCCGACCGGAGTTCCATCCAGGCCCATTTCCGCCACCATGATGATGAAATGCACCTGAGTCCGCTCCCCTTCGACAGGGACAAGTTGCTCAAAACTAAGACTTTCGCCGGTCGCGCCGACATGCAATACCGCCTTTTGAAAATCGTCAAAAAGCCCTGCCGGCATAATATCCTGGGTCGTCATGCCGATCAGGTCTATCGATCTGCGCCCAAGGGTGCGTTCCAATTCCGGGTTGACGTAGAGAAACCGCCCATTGCAATCGTAACGCGCGATGTTATCCGGCAAATTCTCCGCCAAGGTCCGGAATTCCCGCTCCCGCGCGGCCAGATTTTCCTCCGCCCGCTTGTGTTCGGTAATGTCGCGAACGAAAGAACTGATCGCATAGCCGTCCGCCGTCTTGATCAGCGAAATGGATAGTTCGGCGGGAAACTCGTGTCCATCGCGATGCAGGGCAAAAATCTCTATCCGCGTATTGAGCACAGGTCCTTCGCCGCTGGACAGGAATTGCCGCATGCCGCGAGCGTGCGCTTCGCGATAACGGGCGGGCGCTATCGTTTCGTGCATCAATCGCCCGATAACTTCTTCTCGCGCCCATCCGAACATCTTTTCCGCCTGGCTACTCCACATAGTGATGACGCCCTCCGAATTCATCAGCATAAAGGCGTCAAGCGAGCTTTCTAAAATAGAAGACAGAAATTCCTTTTGTTCGCGCAATTTGCCTTCGCTTTCCAGCAAAGCTTGTTCCGCCAAATTACGCTCGGTAATATCGCGCGATATGCCTAGTACGCCTATCAGCTTTCCCTGGCTGTCGCGCATCGGCGTGGTAATCGTTTCCAGTAATTCACAATGTCCGTCATCGGCATAAGTGGCCCATTCCTTATTGACGCTAGGATGGTCCTGTCCCATGGTTATGCAGTCATGGTTGCGGAAAGAATCGGCCAGCTCCCGATCGACAAAATCGTAATCGGTCTTGCCGATAATATCTTTTTGCGTCGCGCCGAAGAAACGCTCGAAACGCGAATTGCACGCCTGGTAAATTCCGTTGACATCTTTCAGCCAGATCATGTCCGGGATGCTATTGATCAAGGTATGCAGGAATGCGCCTTCTGCAAGTAGGGAGGAGGGAGAAACCGGACAAGAGATAATGGGTAAAAATGGCCTGAAAGCCCCGCCAATACTGACAAATAGACGAAAACAAAAAAATCTTGAATTCCGGATGAATTGAGGTAAATCTAAGGAAAAATTGAGGGAAAAATAAGGAAAATTAGCTCGTGAGTTAGGGTATTTATCCCTATTTAAATGCCGTTTAATCGATCATCGAACACTCTTTAAAACACGTATTAAATGGTCAGCGGTTACATTTGACACCAGTGTTTGGTCAGACGAAGGAAAACCGACCAGTGGTCTAGCTGGCAACCCTGGGTGATCAACTCGCTTAGCAACAATACCTGCAAACGCCAATACTGCCTTATGTTTTGGCTGGAACGAATATGGTTTGGTACCAAAGTGATGCCAGACAGCCTTTTTAGCCTCAAAAGCTCCGTCGAATCCTAATGTCAGGGTATTTTGTGCTACTTGATAATGAAATGCTTGCAGCATAGCTCCCGTATCCTTGAGCACCCCGCCGCGACTGGTCCTGACTTTGTTGGCGGTTTTAATGCTCATTGACTTGGATTTTCTGAACGACTCATCCTGTTTTTTCCACACAGCACTGCCCAGGGTCAATGGAGATAGCGGTTTCCATGGTGTTCCATCGGGAGCCAGTCCTTTATCGTGACGTTCGCGGTTTACGCGTAGCAATGACTCCCCCATACTCCCAAGCATCTCGTGTGGCGCAGCAATTTCTCGCCTGACCGCTTCCATCATACGATGAAGATGATCCGCTTTAAATTCGATTTCAAATTGCATAATTATTTACCGCCTATATAATATAAGGTGTGGCGATAGAAGACAGGGCTCCTGTAAGTCAGACCCAATCAAAACCACTAGTGCAGTCTTACAGGGGGCTGCATTAACTCACTTCTTGAACACTAAGCGCCCAATGCGCTGTTTATCAAAATACTTAAACCGCGCTTTTGCATTGCTTGGCTCAGCCATAAACGCTGTTGACCCCGTCCACCCCGCGCTACTCCACTCAAACGCTGAAATACCATATTCGGCCACGCCGTCAATTGAAAAAGCTCGCAAATAGCGCCGCTTCAAACGCCATTTCTTAGGGCTGTCCGGATTATTGTTGCTCCAGCTACGATCCTCTTCCCACGACCACCAGATTTCGTCCGGCTCGATAATCGACATCGCCATCAAATTGACAAACCTAAGACGGTCGGCTTTTTCGGGCTTCGCCAACCACTTGAACTCGTCTTTACCGTCATGAAATAGCTGCTTAGTCACGGCTAGCGTACTACCGGCCGCATCGGTAAATGCTGCACCTTGTTCCATGGTAGCGCCGAACACATCTAAAAAATCCTGCACAGCTACGACCGGCGTAGTATCAGCTGGCAATAGAATATTGGGTGATACTTTTGTAGGTGTTGGTGCTGGTGGCGGAGTAAAGTCAGTCGGCCACGGCTTATCGCGCTGTTTCAATACCGCATCGTAGCCCGTCAACGGCGGCACCGTATGCGGCTCAAGAAATGCCTTACCGGGATTATAAGCAAAACCGGAATCAATGCCTTTTGGCACCCATACCGTGCGCGGATTACTGCCGTTTTTGCCGACGACTTTTTCTTCCATTTCGATTGGCGGCGCTTGATCCGGGCCGGACAAGCCTTTTGGTTCCCATTTCTGCCGCGCCTCAAATTCGGAAAGCGAATGAACTCGGCATTTGCAGCCCCAACCATTTTGCGGATAGTGCGTATTCCACCAAGGGTCATCAGCTGATAGAACCAGTCCATCCCACGCCTTATGCTCAAGGCGCGGATGCCCAATGCTGGTATGGTCATATGTCCAATACGGCCGTAAATGCTTAACCGCCATCATTTGCTGATAGCGCCCGGCATTATAGGACTGGGTAACGTTCGTATCGTAGATTATGCGACTGCGCCAGCCGGGCGAACCATTGTAAGACCAGCCATGCTTGGTAGCGATGTCCTGAAAGCTCTGCTTAAACTCCTCGTAGCCGCCACCAGCCTGCTTAGCCTTGATGATGGCGTTATAGAAATCCTCCACCAGCGCATCAGAAGCCGCGCCCGCCACAACAAAGGCGTGACTGTGCTGCTCTTGCCAGATGTCAGTCCAACCCGATGTAGGTAGTTGGAGTTTTTTCTTGTAAAAGTCAATCGCCTCGGAAAACGGCAGCTGCGTGTCAGGATATTTAGAATCCGTCACTTAAGGTATTCCATCCAATTGTCGGCTAGATCAAGGACTTCGGCAAACGCGCAGTTACGTCTAATTTCCTCGACATGCCTAAACACATCCGTCGCAATTGGGCTACTAAAGCCAAAACCATCTATAAATACCGTGAACGTACTCCCCATTCTATTGTCTTGAAGCCATTCCTCATATTTTTTTGCAATATCGAGAATGTGAAGCCTATTTTTTCTTTCCCTGGCTCGCTTCTTTTGTTTCTCCCTGTACTCCAAAATCAGATTGATTTCTTCTTGTGTCAAGTCAGTGGTTTTCATCGCTTCTCCCCGCTAAATGCGCCGCCGCCATACCTAAAGCTACCGAGTCCGCCCAGGCGGAATTATTAACCGTCAACGCCTCCATGCCTGCAATGGCCGCATCAAACGACCCAGCCTCAGCGACAATTGCGGCAATCTGTTGAATAAGCGCCTGTTCATGAGGTACACATAACCCTGCCAGTTGTGAACCATACGCACTGGTAATATCGATTTGGCTATTGCCTTTTGCAGCGCTTGCGAGGGCAGCCAGCCTTACCAATGCCGCGTTAGCGGCCGGTGCTGAACTCAAAGAGCCGGAAGCTGTTAACAGTGTTGCCCCTTTTGCCGCACGCGGAATTTGCAGGACCTGATGTGCAAATGCGGCATCCACTTCCATCCCCATGTTTACGCACTCCTTCAGTAGAGCGACCATAGCCTTTTGATCGACAGGCTCAGCAGTGTCATATTTAAAAACAGGCATCCTATTTTCAGGAAACATGCCATTGAGAAGAATAATCCGCGCCACCAGCTGTCTATTTACAGTCGGTTCGATTTGTCGTACATCGTGCAACAGGATTTCCCGGCGCACTTTGTCGTAGATCATGATGCGCGCCTCGGATGTGGTCTTACCATCCAGCTCTCCCCCGAGAATAGCTTTTGACTGCTTATGCTCCCAATATTCGATAGCACTCAGAAAATCCTGTACCTTACCGATTTTCGCTTCGATGAAGTCAATAGTCATCGTGCTTGGCACCACACCCGCTCCATCATTGCCTATATTGCGCACTGCCCGCAGCAATTCGTTCCGCGCCTCCTTACCTATCCCGGCAGGATATTTACCCAATCTCAGGGGTATGCCATAAAGCTCCAGAAATCTTTGCAGGTCGCGTACATCATAAGCTTTGTACGCATAGGTCCATGCCAACACACGAAACAGCGCCGCTTGTTCGATATACCCGGATTTAGCTCTGTGCTCATGCACGATCCATCGCCATTCGCGCAATGGTTCCGGCATGCCGTTTTTCAGGTACATCAGCTCGCCGCTATCTCGATCAATCCGGAAATTACGTTGTGGCTCCCAATTTATCTTCTTTGGCACCCACTCATCACCCGTTTTCCAATCCATCTCAAGTGCGGATATACCTTTTCCGACGGCGTCGGTAATATCGTACTGAGCGTCTTCGAAGTTTGAAATACCGCTTAACATGCCCGACAACTCTTTGGTGCGATCAATTTCAGACTGATCGGCATCGTCCATTGGATGCAATTGCCAGCCCAGACCAGTGACAGCCCTGCGTCGCTTGCTCAGCTCTCCAAAAATATGCGCATCTTGCTCTTCGATTAGCTCGAACAAAGCTGCCTGCTCTGTAATAAAGCCCTGGTCGGCCTGAGCAAATGCTGTTGCTAGCCGGGACGGATCAAGCGTATTAACCGACGCATAATTCAGCGCCGTACTTGTAGAGCGTGGTCCGGCCTGCAACGTACCCAAGTCTTTCTTAGACACATTTGCCAGCTCTGCTTTTTTCTTTCCTTTAGCCATTATCCAAGCCTCTTATCAGATTTAATCATCATCCCAATCATCCTCATCCGGCCTTTGTCGACTGTATGAGCGCCGTTGATTGCGGCTAGTACCTGCCGATGTGTATTCCCATTCGCCACCAAACTGGGTCGCAATATTTCGCAGCATCTCTAGTGCATCCGGACCGTCATCATGATCGGCTTCGGGCCAGAATTTAAACTGCTCGATCATAGTCCGTTGGTTATGATGCAGGCGGATCAAGCCATTGTTAGTGTGTGGCTGTAGACTCATGATGCGTAAAGCTTTGTCGCTATCAGGTTCTACCGGAACACCAGGAAAGGCGACGCCGCGCGCGACAGATTGTTTTAGTATTTCGGTGAATAAGAAATATTGGAACTGAATAGCCTCGATTGCCCATGCAAGACAGTTGTATTCGATTTGGAAATCAATTGCCCGAGTAATAATCAAATCAGGTACCCGGCGACAAATATCAGCCTCAACCACATCGAGAATCAGAGTTCGCCTGTCAAATCCGCCAACCAAAATAGCGGACGGGTCGCCTTTTTTTGCTTTTTTACCCAGGCTTGGGTCGATAGCGCCAAAAAATATCCATTCGTCTAAATGGTTAACCCAAAATTGGACATTTTTGAATGGCGCATTGTCGTCATTGCCGGCCTCGTTTTGCTGCTCCTGACTAAACGCATCGTGATCGATAGCCCGCATACACATCAACCGGTACAACGGCCTCACCTCCGGCCAACTACACTCAGCTCCCTGATCCATGGCCGCCTTGTTATCCTGATAAAACGCCAGCGCCTCAGCTTCAGAAGCCTCTTTTTCGTCGTCATCGCCACCCCTGGTATAGATAGCCTCCCACTGATCCCATAAAGCCATATTGTCGGGCCAGCGCATAATTGACCTAAACACCCGACGCCGCCAGCCAGGCGCGCGGCTGACCCGGTTAATCGCCGCGTCATAATGCAAGCTGGTACCAACCCAGAACACATCCATGCCGCCGCCCGGCCCGGCCAAACCAAGAACCGCACTCAGTACAAAATTCTGGACCTTATCTCGCTGAGTCTTTTGCTTAACCTGCTCATCATTCTCCAAATCATCCAGAAAGATCAAGTCAGGCCGGTGCGGCCCATGTTTCATACCCCTGATTTTCTTGCCGGTGCCGCCGATCCTGATCTTAATATTGTTGACGGTAATCGCCGTCGTCGCCTGCCAGACCCGACCACGTCCGCAAGTTTCAGGAAAGTCCATTGCCAAGCGCGGATTGGTGTCCAACTCAGCCTTGATACTTTCCAACATCTCCGCTGCCTGCTCTTCGGTATTCATAATGATGCCGATCATGTGCTTGCGGCCGGTCACAATGCACCACAAACTGCCGAGCTGGGTTTCGTAGGTCGATTTAGCCTCGCCGCGCGGTGCTTGATGCACTTCGCGACCATCGGCCGAGCTATCGATCACATCGGGAAAACGTTTGAAAATAAACTGATGAAACTGACTAAAATGCGGCGTCGGTACATAGTGCGGAAAGTACGTTTTGCAGAAAAAACCGTAATCGTGCCAAGCCCGTTCGCGGCGCTCGCAACTTGCCGCTGGATCGGTATCGAACGACTCGCACTCCAGCTCTATTTGCTGGCGGATTTGCTCGCCAAGCAGTGCTAGCTCTTTTTCAAACTCTTTCCAATTGTGGATTTCTTGGATGTCATCGACTTCAGGCATGATTAACCTCGTTGCAGACATTCGAATTACAGTTTGGACATGGAATCCCACGTTTTGCAGCCGTCACGCTATCCGCCTTTGTCCAATCAGTTTCATGCTCGCAGCGTGCGCAGGCATATTTGACGGTTTGGACTCCAGGCCCATCACTACATGCATCACAAACATGCATCAGCCATTGGTGTTTTTTTCTAGGCTTTCCGAAAAGATCGACAGTCTTACCCATACCGCCTCCCCAACACTGCCCCGATATCCTCCAGGTGCGGCTGCAAGCCCCGTAGCGCAGCAGGGTCTTTCTGGACCAGATGATCGACAACGGTACGTAGCGTATCCAGTGAAACCGACAGCCCGGAAAATGCCGGATTGACGCGCGAAAACGCCTTGCTGAATTTGGCGTAAGCGTCGGCCAATTGCGCCAGCAGCTGAGCCTTATCCGCCGCCGGAATTGTTGATGTCTCCAGCTCACGAGTCGTTGTAATTACCTGTCTGGCAAAATCTTCTACCAACTGCTGATTAAGATCGTCTATGCCCGCCTCGCTGATGCGATAAGCTACGCGCGCGGCATCCCAGTCGTCACCCTTGGCTTTAGCCTTGGCCTTCCAGTCCCGCGCCGTGTCGTAGCTGACACTACTGCTTATCGCCGCGCCAGAGAGCGGCAAACCCTCGATGTACAGCCGTCGCAACTTGTCGCGGACATCTTGAGAGTGTGCCATCACATCCTCTTCAATAGCTCAACAGCAGCGGCGACCAACGCGCCGCCAGCGCCGCCACCCATCGCGCTAAACTTGGCAATTTCCCTAATCATGCCCTTGTCTTCCTTTTCCAGATCGGACACCCGCGTCTCCAGGCCGTCAACGCGTTTGTTGATAGCCTCGCCTTGTTCGGTGATTTGCCTAGTCAGACTCCCCTCCATACGATTCATACGCTCATTACTGGCGCCATCCAGGCGGCGAATATCCTCCTTTATGTCACCTATCCGCGCCGTCAAGCTTTGGTGCATTGTTTCAACGGAGCCGGTCAGCTGACCAATGCTGCGCATAATGTTGTCGGTATCAGTCATACTGAGCATCCTTTTGAGTTTCAAAATCAATTAAGACACCTAATCGCGCCCTACAGGTCTCGTACTGGCCTTTGGCGGACCCGATCCAATCGGCGATGTCGGTATCGGTGGCAACGGCGGCATCGACTGCAACAGATGAGCCGGTGGCTTGGGACACGGCGCTATCATTAGCGCCGGTGTTGTTGAGCAGGCGGACAGCAGCGCCATTAAGACAAGTGCGGCCAGTGGTAACTTTAGAAAGGGCATTGGAAAGCTCCTTGGTTTTTTGAGTTAAATTAGATTCGGTCTGCGCCAGCCGATCAGACAGCGTATCGCCAAGCGCTTGGGCGGCTGTGAGCTGATCTAAAGCCATCTTTGTAGCAGTCGCTCGCTCTTTGGTATAGTCAGCTTCCATCTGTGCGATTTGCCTGCCTGATACAGCATCAGCCACATACCAGCCGACGCCGGAACCCGTTAAAAATGAAATAAGTGCAACGACGATTAATGGATTCATCATTATTCCTGGTGAGCGTAGCGACAGCCGGGAAGCTCTCTAGGCAACGTTGATGCAGGCAGTTCGCCTTTATATAAAGCCGGGTTAGCAATCACGTCACTGACTTTGTATCGCGGCATGCCAATCCCTTTGGCTAGAAACATCTCTATTTGCGCACCCTTAGAATCTTCCCAGCTAGGCAAGAACACCACACAATCGCAGGCCAACATCTGCACGATAGACAGCCGCATATAACCCGCCCAACTGCCGCAAGGCGGCGCTGCGTTTTCTGCCGGATTCTCAACATCAAAACCCCGCGCCCTCAGACTCGCGGCCGCCTCATCAAACGCCGGGTAGTTGTAATCCTTAAAACCGGACATAGGCCCCGCTAAATAAATCAGCGTCATGGCCTACTCCGAGTGGTCCGGCAATGCCACGCCCAAACCACCGGCGACAAATGCACCTACGGTAAGCACGGACTGCACATCCTTGCCAAACCACAAAAACACACCAGCCACCGCACCGGTAACCACGAATACCAAGCCGCGCTTGGTCGATGCTTCGCCCCAATTTATGTTCATAACCACCTCCGAATAACAAGTTGTAAAGATTGCAGGAGACAGCTTACGCGTGCGCGCGAGGTTTAATTAGGCTGGAAACATTTCCAAGCTGGAGGGGGGGGCGATTAGCTAGGCAGAATGAGCAAAAAAATCAACCAGCCGAGACCGCCATGAACCAAGACGAAATTAAAAAAATCGCCAGCAGAATTGCCAAATGCCTTGTGTTAGCCTCATCAGATAATCCGACCGAAGCCGAGACAGCCAAGCGCCAGGCTGAGGCATTAATGAAAAAATACAATGTGACCAGTGGAGATGTAGCAGCTGCGCAAGTACATGAGCAGCATTGCAAAACAGGCGGCAAGAACAGGCCGCCTGTTTATCTTTGCGGGTTAGCCAGTGTCATTGCCACAGCATTTGGTTGTGAAGTAGTGATTGCGCCGGGCGGCGGCTGGAAAGATAGCTGTATGAAATTTTTGGGGCTAAGCATTAAACCGGAATTAGCAGCATACACGTTTAACGTACTAAGGAGGCAAATCATCAAGGATCGCGCTACCTACAGCGCCACACTCAGACGCTACAAGCGCGCGAACAAAGTCAGAATGGCCGACATCTTTTGCAATGCCTGGATTTGGCGCATTAGCCGTCAAGTGCAGGAATTTGCAGGTACAGAGCAAGATAAAACCGCCATGGCCACCTACAAAGAGCAGCGCTGGGGCGACTCATTAACAAGCGATACCCGCAAATCTCCAGAGCTTAAAAAAGACAGCGACCATAATGCGGTTGTGGCTGGCATCTATGCGGCCAGGGATGTATCGATTCATAAGCTGGTGCAAAGTAAGCGCGGCGCGCTGCTGGAGCAACAATAATGATTGGCTTTGTATTTTTCGCAGGGTGCTTTATTGGTTGGGGTTTTGCTCATACAACCATCGCTACGGAATGCAAAAGACTGGGAAAATTTTATGTCGGCAAGGAAGTTTTCGAGTGCAGCAAAATCGAGACTGAAAAGGAATGAGGGAGAGCATTATCAATCAATTGCTGTCTCACGGCATAACTATGGACGGAACCATCAACGGACCTTATGCCGTGGTTGTGCCGCTGTCCGGCGGCAAGGACTCGCAAGCTTGTTTAATGCTTGCATTACGGGAATATAGGCCTAAGCAAATCTTGGCGTTGTTTTGCGATACTAATTACGAGCATCCGGTTACCTATCAACATATTACAGATACAGCCGCAAGGGCTGGGGTTGATCTAATCAAAATATCAGCCGGTTCTGTGCTATCGGTCTGCGTAGAATTAAAGCGTTTTCCTGGTGGTGGATCGCGACACTGTACCAGTCGCCTGAAAATACGCCCGTCAAAATGGTTTTATGGGGTACTTGCAAATTCGCAAGGTGGGTTTGAAGTTTGGTACGGTATGCGAAGCGAAGAAAGCAAAGAGCGAGAAGAGCGCTACAGAATGAAAGCATCCAACGAACTTTATTTGCCACATGATGTATTGCGCGATTATCCGAAATATCTAGGGGCTGCAGGCGTCTCGTTTCGTCTGCCGATTTTGGATTGGGCAAAGTCAGAAGTATTTGAATTATTGGATGGTACGGAAAACCCTCTTTATGCAGCTGGCTTTGATCGCATAGGCTGCTTTCCATGCTTGGCTGGTGGCGAAGGACACCAAGTAAAGGCGTTTAATTTCGATGACACCGGCAGAAAGCATTTTGCAATGGCTGAACAGATAGCGATTGCCGCAAAAAGGCCGGTTTTAGTTACAAAAAGATATGCGGATCAAGGCCCCGGCTGCGCCTTTTGCTGTATTTAACAAGGATGTGGCGTTATAGCCCGGTAGGCCGGAATAAGGCTACCCAAGCGTAGCGCGTGGTAGCGTTTCCGGCGAATTCGGGCGGTGTTTGCCGGAAACACCGGTTCTCGCTGTCGCTTGAACCGGCTTATTCCGGCCTACAGGACTATTTGCAAAGCGACTCGCACGGCACACCGTCATGGTCTCTATCCAGGCGGCTTAGGCCGCAGTCGTTCAGGTAATGCTGAGCCTCGGCGCAAGAAGCCATTTCCCCGCATTTGCTTTTACCGCCGCACGAAGCCTCGCTCTTGGCGGTCTCATCCTCGCTTATTGGTGTGTCGCCATCGCTCGTGTCGGTATCGCTTCGTTCGGCGGCAAAGGCGATGAGTGGAAGTAAGAGTAGAAGGGGGATGAGTTTTTTCATGGGGGATTTTTCTTATTTGCCTTCATTCTTTGGGTGTAGAGATTCCGGCAATCCATATTCCGTCGTTATTACCACAAAAAACAGTCATGTCTTTGATTCGCTTAGATAGCGCCCCTGTCTGGCCCGTTGCATAAATATCAAGACAAAGCTTTTCAAGCTCACCAGCTTCGGAACTGGGGCCAAAAACAGTAGCTCCAACGACAGACCTAACTGCAAATAAACTCATCTCATCAGGTGCGCCGGATGAAGTTGAATAGACCCCCAGCGAATAAGGCTTGCCAGTCTCTTTATCAATAGAAATATCAATCACGGCATTTGGCAACACATAATATTGCAATGTCCTGGAGTTTTCGTTCGAACCACCATCATCCATGGATTCTTTAGGTGGCAGTGTTTTCATATCGGCAACTTTCGACGCTAACGCATTATATGCGCCAATAAGCTGCTCAACGGACATATTAAACGTCGATCTTTTTGCAATTGGAGGAACTACAGCGGCCGGGCCGGTCGCTATTGAGGAATCGCGCTGTCCAAGGCGGCTTTTAACCGCGTCAATCAAAGCCATTCCCGAGAAAAATAAAATGAAAAATATCGCGTACTGCTGCCATTTTGGCAGCTTTCTAGTAGGGTTAGCATTTTCCTTGGTCATTCCTTATTTCCTTTGTGGGTTGAGTCGATTAGCATTTCATTAGCTTTTGCCATAAGCCGCAATACAAGCAGTTCATCTTCAGGGGTTGGTTTCCAAAAACTTGCCATCGCCTTAATCAAACCGTGCGCGGTCTGGCTTGTCGCGTAAATATCGCCTTGGGTCAGGCTGTCTTTGCCGTAACATTCCTCAATTCGCTGACGCTCAACATCGGTAAATTCGTTAAGCCACCAGTCTTCCAGGCCAAAACACGCAATTAACCCACCAACCTTTTTCATTCCTTTTCTCCTTCGTTGATTGAATCGTTTTGTTCGCCTGTTTGCATGGATTGATACACTTCTGGCATGTCCGACCATTCGATGCCGTTCGACGACCTTAAAAAATCCAGCCCATCAAGGCCTTGCTTGGCTAGTCCCTTAGTTGCCAAAACGCGGCATTGGCGCAAGTAGCCAAGCTCCATCGCGTTGTGGGCTACGTTTTCCGCTCTGATCCCTGTAATCACATAGGCCGTGTCAACTCCATACGTCGCGAGTTTCGCTAGATAATTGGCTTTAGGCGGTGTTCTATTTTTTTCATAATCAATTTGTGTTTTTTTTGTTGTTCCCGCCGTCTCTGCCATAGAGGTTTGGCTTAATTTTAGTCGTTCCCGCTCTTCTCGTAGTCTGTCGCCAATGGTCACAAAATATTCTCCAAATATATTGACAAGGTAACTATTTTGTTACCATAATAAGTCATACCGTATAGCAACAAATGATAACAAACGATACTAAATAGACAACAAAGGAGATTAGCAATGAACGCAGAGCAAGTAAAGAAACGCTTTGAGAAAGAAGGAAAATCCTATTCAGCTTGGGCTCGGGAGCGTGGCTTTAAACCGGGAACCGTGATTGCCGTACTTAACGGTGTTAACAAGGGACGGCGCGGCAAGGCGCACGATGTCGCCGTTGCGCTCGGCCTTAAATAAAGAGGAGCAACACTCATGAGTATAACCCTTGGATACGAAATCCCCGGATCACACCGAGGTGGCGTGTTTACCCTGCCGGACGACTGCTTTAGCTTTGTCACTGTAGATGATGCAAACCGCATCTCCACCAAGCTACGCAGTCAAGGCGGTGAGCCCTCATGGCAAGCTGTGCGTGGAGCCGCCCTTAGGTTGGCGCGGTTACGCCGCGCAAAGAAAAGCAAGGAATAACAACATGGCAGCTAAAACAAAAAAACCTGAAATCGACCTGGGCATAGGCAGTGCAATGGCCGAAATTGGCGATTGCGATGACAGCCTTCCCGGTATAGACCTGTTTGAAGCCGGGTCTATCAATACGGCCAGCACCGAGTTGATGCCTGTTAGCGATACGCCGAATCAGCTTATCGAGCTGGCTAATGAATTGGATTACGAAGGGGAATTATCGGTTGGAGCGCTGGAAGATGGCATAAGGCTGTACCAGAGGCGCACCGTTGAGGACTTGTTAATGCTGGGTAAGTATTTGCTATTGCTAAAGCAAGCTTGCAAGCACGGTGAGTTTTTACCCCGAATCGAATTGTTAGGGGTTAGTAAGCGCACGGCGCAAAGATTTATGCAGGCGGTGCATAAAATTTCCAAAAGCGACACGGCGGCGCTTTTGACCACCAAAGTAAAAGACCAAGGGCGTCTGCTAGAGCTTTTAACGCTGGATGACGACGAAATAAAGGGGCTTGTCGACGGCGAAGACATTGCAGGTGTAGAGCTTGACGAGGTTGATAGCATGTCGGTTTCAGAGCTTAGAAGAGCTATCCGCGCACATAAACAAGAATCCGAAGAACACGCCAAGCGCATCCAGACCGCGCTAACCGAATCGCTGGCAGACAAGCATGCCAAGGAAAAAGCCGGGCTGGAGGGCGAAATCAGAGATAAGGCGGCCGACGCCAAAAAAGCCGAAGAGCGCGCCAACCGTCTGCAATGTCAGCTCGACGAAAAGGAAGACTTGATAGATACGTTGCGCAACGCGCAAAACCTCAATCCTGAATTCCGCCTGGAAACCAACATCATCCGCGAGCAGTCGGCGCTGCTCGATCAGCAGTGTGCGGTAGCGCTGGCGGCGCTGGGCGATATGGCCGACGCGCTGGATAACGAAGACGGCTCCGAGCCGGAATGGCCGATCAGATTTCAAAGTGTCTGGTTTGCTGCTCATGCCGCCCATGCCCGCGCCTTGCTGCTGGTGCAGCGCTTGCGCAGTATGGATGTGGATGATTTGCTGATTCCCGCTGATCCCGGCGAATTCCAGGCGGGTCTTTTTACTGCACAGGAGGCCAAAGTATTTATCGACGAGGTGGATAGCAACCGCATCGTGCTGGCAGAAAAGCTTAAGCAAAAGCGCGACAAGCTGGAAGAGGACGCGCCGCGCGGCCCCGGCAGACCGAAGAAAGTAAAAAACCAAAAATAGGAGGTCATTATGTCCCGAAGAACCTTTAACTACACGCCAAAGCAACTTCAAACACTGTTGGAGACCAATCGGTTTGCATTTTTATCCCATGTCGCCCGTGAAAAGATCGATGCACTGATGGAGGTGGTGAGTTTCGACCACGCGGCTTACCAAAAAGATAGAGACATTGAGATGCGTTGGTTTGCGTTGCCGGAGGCCGAAAAAAAGGCCGCCAGACATCGGTTTGCTGTGTGCTGCGCCGTTTACTGCTTGATGGTGGATGGCATGAGCGAGAAGGACGCCATACGGCACTTGCTGGAACGCTGCCAACTGGCCTACAGAAACAGCGGCATCCGTAAAGATTGGCAACAGTCGGTGCGGGCATTGAACTTGCTGCCCGATTTTACCGGCATCCGCTCGATAACTTGTTGGAATGAAAAGCTGGAAGGCGTACCGCAAGGGCTAGAACAGTATTTGGCGCTAGTGCCTGATGAGGTGATTGCAGCTAGCCAGGACACCTACCTGGCCTATGCGATGGAGGGTAAAGCCAATGGCCGGGCATGAGCTATCTATTAGACCAACCACCCGTAGCGAGCTGATTAAAACCAGTCCCGATGGGGCGCGCAATTTGACCGCAAGAGCTGCGCAGGTGGGCAGACAGAAAAAACTGGTCGTGGATGCAATCAGAGCGCTGGCCGTGCCGGGCGTGTCGCTGGATGCGGCTATCAAGGCCTTTGGTCGCCGACTCAAAAATGGGCAATTGTCTCCGGGCGTGATGGATGCGCTCAAGGCTGTCACCAAAGAAGGGCGAGATATGCCAGGGCGCGGCACCTTGTTCGAGTGGATTAAAACGGATAGAGATGGCGGCAAAACGGCGTTAGCGCCTAATCACAAAGGCCGCGTCCGCGTCGATTACGGCTGGGAGACGCTGGCGGTTGATCTATACAACCAGCCTAGCAGCCCCAGCATGGCTTCGGTGGCGCGGGATTTACGGCGGCTCTATGCGTTCGATTGCAGCTACGATCAAGTCGGTAGTTATTTGTCCGCGCTGCCGACCTCGCTGGGTAAGTTGTCGCCCGCCCGCTTGGGGCCTCGCCTGCATAAACTGCAACAAAAACCGTTTGTGCAGCGGCATACCCGCAACCTGAAACCCGGCTCGATCTACATGGCCGACGGCTATCGGCTTGATGTGTATCTGGCGCATCCGGTCACCGGCAAAATCTGGCGGGCCGAGATCATGCATGTGATTGATTTGTACAGTCGCTATCTGGTGGGCTACCGCATCATGGCCAACGAACGCGGCTACGACATCATGACCGGCTGGGCTCAGATATTCGAGCGCCACGACCATGTGCCGCCATTGCTGTATGTGGATAACGGTTCCGGCTACAAAAACCAGTTGGCAGACGACAAAATGAGCGGTTACTACATCCGTGCCGGGGTTCAGTTTGTGATCCATTCCCTGCCGCGCAATCCGCATGGCAAGGGCCATATCGAGCAATATCACCGCATCGTCCGGGACGATTTTTTAAAGTCTTGGAAACCGCAGTTTTATTGCGGCGACGATATGAGCGACGAGGTGCGCAACCACATCGTCAACGAGTGCAATAACAACCGCATGACGCCGCCGAGCGTGGCCGAGTTTGTCGAGGCCTACGATGCCTGGATTAAAGACGACTATCACTTTGGCCGTCCGCACCCGGAAGACAAGCACGTTACACGCGGTGCAATGTGGGCCGGATTAGACCCGATCCCGCCGCATGCCACAGCCGAAGAAATGGCCCGGCCGCAGGAAGCCCGCACCGTGCAACGCGCCGCCGTGCAATTGAATAACCGTCGTTATCGGCACCCGGATTTGTACGCCTGGAACGGGCAGGATGTGTTTGTGGAGTACGACGTATTGAATCACGCCCTGGTTACGGTGCGGGATGGTGTCGGCCGCCTGATTTGCGATGCGCCGATGGTAGAGGCTATCGGCGTGGTGGGTGATTCGTTCTTGGCCGATATGGAAGTTAAGGCTCGGGATGCGGCTATTGGGCGCCTGGAAAAGAAAATAGCAGAGCAAAAAGCCCGCGCCGGTTTGGTTATTGATGTCGATGCAGTGGTTGATGGCACCAATGCCCTAATACAAACACCAGCAACAAAATCATTGCCAGACCCTATTGATATTGATATTGACCTTTTTACATTTGAGTAAGGATTAAAAAAATGAACGCAGAAACTTTGATTAACCCCAGTCAGCTATCGGAACAACAGCTCAAGACTTTGCTCCGAACTGCACGGAAAAAGACAGAGGCAGACCGTAAGGCTTATAAAAAATTGGTTGCCGAGACAGTGCCCAAGGTGGTGACCGATCTAGTAATGGTGTCGCGTGACCTAGTGGTCGCCAAAAAAAATGTATTTGCTTATTTTGAGGATGTTTTAAAACTAAAAGCCGAGGCTTTTGGCGTGACCGGCGATCAGCAGACCCACACCTTTTCGACGGATACATGCGGCATCACCATTGGTTACAGGGTCAGCGATGGCTGGGGCGATACAGTAACGGCAGGTATTGCAAAGGTTGAAAATTTTATCGCGTCAAGGGCTAAAGATAAGGAGTCGTCGAAACTGGTCAACAGTATTTTTCGATTGCTGAAAAAAGATGCCAAGGGCAACTTGCAAGCAAGCCGTGTTCTGGAGTTAAAGCAAATGGCCGATGAATTTGACGACGCTAATTTTAGCGATGGCGTCAATACTATTTTGGACGCTTTCTCACCAGTCCGTACTTGCTGGTTTATTGAGGCCTATTACGTCGATGAAAATCAGGAAAAGGTATCCATCCCTCTGTCGATATCGGCTGCTGATTTTCCCGATGGGTTTGTATTTGATTTTCCGTCAGCCAAGCAGTCATCCGAGGAGGAAGCATGAGCCAGCCAGAAAGCGTCGTGCAATATCCAGAACACTATACGCCGGAAGATATTCAGTTGATTGCCGAGGTCAAAATTTGGCTGGAGGCCCACAAGTACAGCCAGGCGGCATTAGCAAGATTGACGCGCATGTCGCCAAGCACGTTGAGTTCTATTCTCAACGGCACCTACACAGTCTCGCCCAGTCCGATGTTGGTCAGGGTCGAAAACGCTATGCGTAATACAGACGATACAGAGTCAGGCTTGTTGCCCCCGGTGGAAACCAGTGTGTACCGCTTAGCGCTGATGTGTTTCCAGATGGCCCGCCGCTATAGAAACTTTGCGGTGCTATCGGCCTATGTCGGCACCGGTAAAACCTTTGCCGCCAAAGAATACCAGCGCACTACGCCTAACACGTATCTGATCGAGGCCACGCCGTTTATGACTACCCAAAGCCTGGTTAAGCTGCTGGCAAGACTGGTTACCGGTGTGGATGGAAAAGGCAGCATAGACGATAAGTTTCGGGCCGTGATTAATGTGCTGGCTAACACAGACAGCCTGCTCATTATCGACGAAGCGGAAACGCTAACGCCGCATGTGCTGCATACATTGCGGCGGTTGCGAGATATGTCAAATGTTGGTATTGCGCTATGCGGCACTGAGTATTTGACGTCGCTGATTAAGCCGGAGCACGGCCAGTTTGACCAAATCCGCAGCCGGGCCGGTTTTTGGCCGGAGACGATACGGATGATTAGCGCCGATGATGCGGCGGCGCTGGTACAGGCGGCGTTTGGCGCTGAGGAGGTGGATGACGAGGTTGTTAATCGCTTGTATGCGTACTGCAAGGGCAGCGCACGCATGCTGGTAGAGGGTTTGATTGCCTCAGTCAGGCAATTTCGGAATGGCCGCGAGCTGAATGTGGGCCTGGTTGATGCGGTTGCCAAGCAAGCCTTGTGCTTGCAATCCATAGCGTGAGAGGGTGTAAGCCATGAAGATATCAGAGCGTAAGATAAAAACTGAAATATCCAAGATCGTAGCCGACTGCTGACAGTACAGTTTTGATCAAAAAGACCTCCAGGAAGTAAGGCGGGTTCTCGATCATGCCGCGGCGCAACTGTCAGGCATCGCCCTGTTGTTTCCAGAGGGCAAAATGTGCAGATTTATTAAAACGTATAGTGACGAGTTATCCAGCATTTGCAAGGTGTCCGAGCTTGGGTGGCCAAGCCCGCAAAACACATCCTCCGCGCCTGGAGGCGGAGATGAGTAAGTTTATCATCGAGCTGGAAGACAATGACGAAGGCGTAAAGATTAACGCCCGCGCCATCCATAGCACTGAACAAATAGAACGTGGCCAAACCGTAACCCTCGCTACACAACTGGGCGATTGTTTAGTCATGCATCTTACACAACGCATGTCTACAGTCGGCTTAGGCCCTGTAGCGCAATCCAAGACCAAGCACTAAAAAGGGGGGTAGCATGATAGCAGCAAGACAACGGATAAAAATAAGCGACTTGAGAGAGCAGCTGAAAGTACATAGCAAGCTATTTGAGCGGCAAGCGCGCGAACTGAGTGAAAAAGACCGGTCGTTATTAACCGCCCGCATTATTGCTGTCGTCGCTGTAGTGGCCCAGTTAATTACGCTGTATCAGTGGTTGGTTGTTCCAGCGTTAGGGTGCTACAGATGAAAACGCGCTGCCCATGCTGCGGCGCCACGCTGTCGCTGGATGTGCTGGTGGCTAACGAAAGCACCCGTGATGCGTTACAAGCCCTGTTTAAACTGGCAGCGCCACTGGGTCCCGCCTTGTTGCGCTACTTATCGCTGCACAGGCCCCAAAAGCAAGATTTATCAATGGCGCGAGTCGGCAGGTTGTTAAATGAAATTATGCCGGATATACAGGCGCAGCGTATCAGTCGAGACGGGCAAGTATTTGAAGCGCCGCTGGATGCATGGATATGGGCTATCGATCAGGCGGTTGCTGCTCGTGACGAGGGGCGACTGAGGACGCCGCTAAAAGGACATGGCTGGCTGTATGAGGTTATCAGTAATTGGCGTCCTGCGCCCAGCCAAATCCATGTCGATTCAACAACTGTAATGACCGGTACCGGTGGCAAGCTCTCAAAGACAATGAGCGGGATTGCTGCTCTGGAGGCTATGAAAAATGGATGAGTGGTTAAGAGGTGAAATTATCACCGGACTGCAAAAGTTGCTGGCTCTGCGCCTGCCCGGCACGCCACCGGAAGACGCTATTATCGGCACGGCCGAGGTGTGGATAGAAGGTATTGGCAGTAGCCGCATCAAGTGGGACGAGCGGCTTGATCGTGATCGTGTGCAGATTGCGTTTGCGACGTTGTTCCGCAGTTGTGAGTACTGGCCATCGCCAAAGTTGTTTTTAGATCGTCTTGGCAGTCGTGCGCCGCCTAAGGCTTTACCTGAACCCCCTTTGACCCCGGACGAACGACAACAAGTAAAAAACAAGCTGCGTGTAATCGTAGAGCAGCTGACCAAAAGCCAAGCAATGCAGGCAACAAAGAGCGAGCGCGAACAAGGCTTGGCGGCGCTAGATGAAATCATAAATCCGAAACCCGAAAATCAACAAAGCGAGACCGATAACAATGACCGATCTACTAAAACACTACCGCCAGTTGGTGGGCATTGCCAAAGGCTGGACGGAGAAAAACCTGCCCGGCTGGACTGATGATATTCATCGCGCACTGTTAGAGAGACATGGTGCCGCTGTGATTAATGACCGCATCTCAGCCAGTAGTCTTAGCCTGCCTCAACTGGGCGCGGTGCTGGACGATTACGAGTCTCGCGGCTGGGTGCGTCAAAAAACCTTTCGTCGCGGCGATCAGGCGGGCAAGCCGAAAAAGGTATCGGCTCAAATCGGGCTGATGGTTAAGTTGTGGGGTAAGCTTGGCGATGCAGGTAAGATAAAAAAAGCCACTCGCTCGGCGTTGTTGAGTTTTTGCGCCCGCCAAACCGCGCATGATGTTGTAGACTTGGACAGTCTGACAACTGAAGAAGGTCAGGCGATTATCGAAGCCATTAAGGCTATGTTGGGCCGTTGATATGGACATGGAATATCCCGAGGTTGATCCCGAGCTGCTGGCTACGCTGCCTCTGATAGTGAGGCAGGTTGTTAAGGCTCTTGGGTTTTGTCGTGCTCAAGAGTGGTTGCGTGAGTACGGTGGGCGCAATGTCTATATCCCTGCCAAAAATACCAAGGCGCTGGGCCTGCAGGCGGATGAGCTGGAGCGCTTGCGTCATACGCTGGCGGCGCATTTGCCGAGCAATAAGCGCATTGCATCCGCCAATAACCGGATTACATTGCCCAAAGCCGACAAGATGTTAAATATGCACCGTAATGCGGCAATTATCGCTAATGCTCGCCATGAGAGTATAGCGCGGCAGGTGCAGCTCTATGGCCTGTCCAGCAGGCAGATCACCAATATCCGCGGAAAGGCCGACAGCGGCCAGATGGATTTATTTGGTGAGTAAGCAATACTGATTAACCACCTCATCCAGGCCTCAGCAATAGCCCATGAAGCCGTTTAAAAGCCCGCCCCAGCGTTCGAAGATTTTTACTAATGCCATTGTGGCGGTTATTGGGTAAAGCGCCCAAAATCGCCTCTAGTTCGTCCGTCCCTCCTACACATCTCCTATCAGCTGGAAACATTTCCAGCGCTGCTTATCTTTGCCGTTTCCTCGAAAATAACCTCAACACGAATTACTGAGGTTGTTATGCCTAAACCCATTACCAAAATCGCCGCACTGGTCTTCGAGATTGTCTCGGCAGCAGATGCGCTTGTTCCAACCGAAGCGCATCTGCTGCCTCCTGGCCCCTTCCGTTCGACGGACGGGCGTCCGGAAGAATGCGAAGCTTGGCAATTGGATGCAGCCATTGCAAGCCAGGTCATCGCCCGGATGGCGGCGCAAAAAAACGATACCTTAATTGACTACGAACACCAATCGTTGCGGTCTGAATGGAATGGCCAGCCGGTTATTGCGGCAGGCTGGTTTCGCAACATGGAATGGCGCGACGGCAAAGGCTTATATGCGGTTGGTGTTGACTGGACCGATAAGGCTAAGGGTCACATCCAGACAAAAGAATATCGCTATATCAGCACGGTGTTTTTTTATTACGAGCGCACCGGCGAGGTGATCGAAGTCGTATCGGTCGCGCTGACTAATACCCCTGCTTTAGACGGACTGGATGCGCTGGATATGGCGGCTCTGTCCAAACGCTTTAATTTACCCACGGAGACTAACGATATGCCGATAGCCGCACTGACCGCCGAACGCGACGGTTTAAAAACCAAAATAGCCGCGCTAACCACCGAACGCGACAGCTTGAATGCCAAGGTGGCCGCATTAACAACGGAGCGCGATACCCTGAAAACCAGAGTTGAGGTGCTGGATCAAGAAAAAGCTGCGGCCGCTCTGACCAAGGAGACGGAAGATCATAAGGCGTTGCTAAAGGTCGCATTGACAGATGGTCGATTGACGCCGGCGCAAAAACCCTGGGCCGAGAAACAAAGCTTGGCCGCCTTGACCGAATACCTTGAAGCGACATCGCCGTTAGCGCTGCTCAACAAGCAAGCGGATGGCAAGCAGTCCGTAGCGGCATTGACCGCAGAGCAGGCGGCGATGGCGAAAAAGATGGGGGTGTCCGAAGAGGATTACCTGGCCGCGCAAAATTCTAAATAACAAAGGAGTAGTTCATGACAACTAGAGTACTGACGGCCGGCGAAATAGCCGCCTTTAACACCACCCTGAAAGCAAGATTTAGCAAGGGATTGGCGGTCACAACAGAAGAATGGAAGCAGCTGGGCAAGTCTATCAATAGCAACAGCGCATCCAACACTTATGCTTGGCTATCTCAATTTCCGGCGTTTCGGGAATGGGTCGGGACGCGTCTGCATAAGGCCGCAAAGAGCCAGGCTTATACCGTTGACAATCGAAAGTTTGAGAACACGCTGGATATTCCTCGTGAAGCGTTTGAGGATGACAACTTCGGCATGTACGGCGATATCGCCGAAAGCTACGGTCAGTCTGTTATCGACCTGAAAAACGACTTGATGTTTAGCGCGGTGCCTGCCGGGTTTTCATCGATCTGCTACGACGGCCAATATTTTTTCGATACCGATCATCCTATGTATCCCAGCGAAGACGGTTCCGGTGTTGCTACCGCTTTTAGCAATATGCAGGCGGGAATTCTTGAACCCTGGGTGCTGCTTTGCACCAATCGAGCGCCGCAACCGTTTTACCTGCAAGAGCGTATTGCTGCTGAATTTCAGGCCAAAAACAACGCCGCCAACAGCGACGGCGTCTTTGAAAACGACGTGTTTTCTTATGGCGGTCGCTGGCGCGGTAACGCGGCTTATGGCTTTTGGCAGCTTGCCTTCGGCAGCAAAGCGGAGCTGACCGAAGCTAATTTTACAGCCGCCTTTACCGCAATGATGAAATTCAAGGGTGACGGTAATCGTAAGCTCGGCATTGTGCCGGACATACTGCTGGTGGGTCCCGACAATATGGCGGCGGCTGAAACCTTGCTTAAGGCGGTGCAAAAAGCCGGAGGTGCTAGCAACACCAATTACAACAAGGTCAAGCTGGTTATTAGTCCTTGGATGGCATTGTAACCACTCTCCCGCTGGCAACGGCGGATGTACTAACTAGAGCGAGATTTAAATTATGGCGACAGTAAAACTTTGGGGGCGTATTCAGCCAAGACAGGCTACGCAAAAATTTTTCCGTTGCGGCATTGAGTTTAGTCGCGAATGGTCGCAAGAGCCTGTTGAGGTGGACAAGGTCACCGCCGAGCGACTAGAGCAGGAGCAGATGCTGGAGGTTACCTATAACGACCCTCATGCTAATCTCAAAACGATACCGGAAGCGGGTTTGCCACAGGGAACCAAGGTTGATGACGGTGGCCGTGTCGCAGGGAGTGAGGGTGACAAATCCATGATGCCTGAAGATAAGGCTGCAACCGAAGCCGCTAATAGTGTCGTGACTGGTGGGGATGGGCCTGCCGCAGTCGGTAAAGTCGCACCTCTTGACGAGGCTGAGCGCTATGCCGCTATTACAACGGCTATGTTAGGTCTTGATCCTGCTAATGCTGATTTATGGACAGTGCAAGGACTGCCTAAAACCGAATCCCTGGCTGTGATTACCGGCTGGCCTATTTCTGCGGGCGAGCGCGATTCGGTGTGGTCGTTGGTTCTGGCCGCCAAAGGTAATCAATAATGCCTTTCGCGACCAGATCCGATCTACTGGCGCGTAGCAATGCCCGGCGTTTGGCGCAGTTGGCGGTACCCGCCGACAAGGCGATGCCGCCGGATGATGCGCTACGTACTGCAATTTCCGGGGGTGACATCAGTATCTATACCACTGACGAACAAGCCGTCCTGGCCTTGGCGCTGGATGCGATAGACAAGGCGCTGGCGGATGCTCAAGAGCTGCTGTTGAGCTATGGCATCCCTGCAACAACACACACAACACTGTTGGCCAGGCTGGCATCGACTGTAGCGCTCTACTACCTGCAAGGCGCTGAGCGCATGACCGATGAGGTTACAAAAAACTACGAAGGCGTGATTGAAACGCTCAAGTCGCATAGTCGCGGTGTTATCAGTCTGGTGCCGGCTGCGCCAACTGATCCGGTATTGCCTGATGATGTGGCGGTCATCGCCAGTTCGCCCCGCCGTTATGGAGCGCTAATCCCATCGGATAACGGGTAATGATCTCGCTGACGCCGTTGATTACACACCTGACACCCAAGCCCGCAGACTTTGCGCGCTTGTGGTTTCGGCAGGTGGCTGGTGCGGCGGAGTTTGCGCAGATACGGCCAGAGTCTTTGCCGCTGCCGGCTTGCTGGGTTGTCCGCGCCGCTGACAAAGTTGAGCATGCGGGCGAACGCGCGGAAGACGTGGAGCTAGGGTTTGATGTGGTGATAGCGATTGAAAACGCTAGATCGCATCGGCCCGGTGAAACCGATGACATATTGCTGGAGTATCGGCAGGCCGTTAAAGCCTTGCTGTTGGGCTGGCAGTTTGAACCTGACGTAAAGCCAATCAAGTTTGGCGGCGGTCAGGTGCTTGAATACACGGACGCTGATATTTATTGGCGGGATCGCTACACGTTTGATGCGTTAGTGACTAATTATTTACCCGATCCGCCGCAATTTAGCGGATTGGTTCATACAGGAGACAGATTATGATTTCGTTCCAACAAATCCCGCAGGCCTTACGCTACCCCGGCGCATACGTCGAGATAGACGGTTCGCAAGCAGGACTGGGCGGCGATATACCGATTGTGTTATTGGTCGGTCAAAAGTTGGCGACAGGGACCGCTCCGGCTGGTGAGATTGTGCGCTTGTCCGGCGTTGAAGACGCCAAGGTCAAAGCCGGGGCCGGGTCGATGTTGGCGCAAATGGCGGCACGCTATCGCGCTATTGATCCGGTGCTTGATTTGTTCATGCTGCCTTACGCTGACTTGGCGGCCGGTGTGCAAGCTACCGCGCCCATTACCGTTACGGCGGCGGCAACCGGTAGTGGAACCTTGCCGCTGTATGTGGCCGGTAAGCTGGTCAGTGTGCCGGTAACGGCCGGACAAACAACCGCGCAAATTGCAGCAGCCATTGCCGCCGCCTTTACCGATATCGATATTCCGGTCACGGCGGTGGCAGTCGCCAGTGTTGTGACCTTGACTGCGCGGCATAAAGGCACCTGTGGCAACAATATAGACATCCGTCTTGGGCTGTATGGCGAGGCTATGCCAGCAGACCTGGGCTTGACGATTAGCGCCATGTCCGGCGGCAGCGGCGATCCTGCACCGGGCAACTTGGAGGCTATCTTAGGCTCAAATCGTTGGTATCGTTATGTGGCGCTGGGTATTAATGATGCCGCCACGCTGGCCGCGTGGCATACAGAAAGCCAGCACCGCTATGCTCCGCCTGTACAAGCTGGATTCCGGGCTTTTACCGCGTTTCGAGGTGACTATGCGACTGCGGCGGCTTTTGGCGAGACCAAGAACTACGAGCACATCTCTGATTTGAGTTTGGAACTAAACCCGGCTCCGACCTGGGAGGCGGCGGCCATACTGACCGCTGCCGCCGCGCCTAAGCTGTATAACAATCCAGTGGAATCATTGGAAGGTATCCAGCTGACCGGCATGATTGGCGTGAGCAACCATGACTGGACGCAAGCCAATAGCCTACTGTTCAAAGGCATGAGCATCATGCAAGTCGGTAAGGATGGAACCTGCACAATCAAACGTTTGATCTCGATGTATTTGTACCGGCCCGATGGTAGTACTGATGATGCCTATCTCGATATCAATACGGCTGAGGTGATGGAACGCATCCGTTACGAGCAACGTATGGGTGCGGTTAAAAAGTTTGTCGGTACGGCGGCGGCTAAGACCAATGAGGGTTATCGCCCTGGTCTGCGCATTACTACAGAAGACTCTGTACGGGCGTATTTACTGACTTTGTACAAACACACATTAATGCAAGAATTCGGTTGGGTGCAGCAGTACGACTACTACAAAGCTAATCTAGTTGTTGAGCAAGATTCGCTCAATCCCAGCCGATTCAATTATCTAGATACTCCGGTACTGCTGTCGCCATTCTATATCCTGGCTGGCCGCAGCCAATTTCGTAAGGAGGTTTAACTATGGCTCGATTGATTAACATCAGGACGGTATCGGTGCCGTCTATCGGCAAATTGCCGTTAGCCGATAAGCCGGGTACCTTTACCCCCTCCGGCACCAAACGCGAACATAAAGCAGGGCGACTACCGGAAGATGGTGGCTATATTGAGTCCGGCTTTCCCGCCAAACTGGAGATTAATATCAACCTGCAAGGCGGCATCGATCTGGCTGCGCTGAACGATATTAGTAATGAGGACATTACTATACGATTGGCCGACGGTCATGTGCATATGATGAGTCAGGCATTTATAACGGAACCGGTTGGCGTGGGCGATGGTGAAAGCAAGCTGACCATTATGGCTAACTCTTCTGAGCAGATTAGCTAATTTTTTAACTTTAATCATAAGCAGGACAAGCTATGCCAACTCTTGATCTCAAATACCCTTTAGTTTTCGGAAAAAAAACCATTACCCAACTGAGGTTTCGCGACTACACAACGGCGGGCGATTATTTGTCGTTTGATAGACACGGCGGCGTGGCGCAACGGATAGCGATGATTGCTAGCCTGACTGGAACCGATGAGTCGCTAATTGAACAGTTGCGCGGCCCCGACTACGTCGCCGCCGAGCGTATAGCCGACGCGTTAATAGCGTCGGACAGTGTCAATAATAACGATGACGATGACGATGACGATGACGATCCTAATAGCGAGGAGGCTAACGAAAAAAAGTCATCAGAATAATGGCGGCGGTCTGTCTAGTAATGAATGTCATGCATCAACCATTACCGATAGTCAAGGGGTTGCCACTGACAGAGCTTTTTGTCTATGCCAAAGTGGCTGCTGAAATGAGTGGCCGGGAGTTTAATTAGTCCGGCCCTCTATTAGCTGGAAACATTTCCAGTCTGATTTAAAACCACTGTCTTCATTAAACTCCTGTTACATTTCGTAATAGGAGTTTTTTTTATGTCCTCTGCCGCCGCTAACGTTGAGGTCAGGTTAAAGTTTGTCGACCAGGATGCCGGCAGTGGTATCAGTCGCTATCTACAGCGCTTTGAAAGGGCCGCAAGACAGTCCGAAGATACCGTCAATCGATCTAACAATCAGCAGCGTAGTAGCCACGAACGCTTGTCCCGCGCCCGCGAGCTGCTGGTGCAACGTGCCGAACAAGCCGCGCAACGCGCCACCCAACAAACCGAAACTACGGTTAATCAATCCAACAGCCAACAACGCGGCAGTCACGAGCGCTTATCCCGCACCCGTGAATTATTGGCTCAACGCGCGGAACGCACGGCGCAACGTGCCGAACAAGCCGCGCAACGCGCCACCCAACAAACCGAAACTACGGTTAATCAATCCAACAGCCAACAACGCGGCAGTCACGAGCGCTTATCCCGCGCCCGTGAGTTATTGGCTCAACGCGCGGAACGCACGGCGCAACGTGCGTCTCAGCAGACTGAGACCGTAGCCAATCAATCCAATAGCCGGCAGCGCAGTAGCTACGAAAGGCTGGCTCATGCCCGCGAACAGCTCGGAGTGCGCTCCGAAAAAGCGGTAACCAACGAAATCAAGCAAACTGAAGCCGCTTACCGACGACTCGCATCCTCCGGCACCATGAGCCAGGACGCACTGGCCAAGGCGGCTGAAAAAACCAAGGCTAAAATCACCCAGCTGACTAACGAGATGGGCAAGCTGACAGCCGAACAAAAAAAAGCCGCGCAAGCTGCGGAACAATACGAAAAAATCCAAAAGAGAATTAATGGCGGCGTGGCGGCAGGCGCTGGGTTGGCGGCTGCCGCCTATGCCCTGAAAAGCCCGGCGGAAAAGGCGATTGCGTTTGATGACAAGATGTTGAGTATGTCAAACACGGCATATCCTGAGCGTGATGCCGTTGGGCGGGTTGCAGGCAGTAAGGAGCTGGAAGCGGTAATCAATAAATCGGTTGACCTCAAGCAAGGAGGCGGTGGTACGCGAGAGCAAGCAGCTGAGGCGCTAGACGCCATGCTTGGCAAAGGAACGTTGGGGATTCAGCGATCAAAAGACTTTTTACCGACAGTGATGCGTACCGCGTCTGGCAGCGGTGCAAGTCCTGTGGATATCGCCAATCTGTCAAGTGCTTTGGTTGGCCAAGGTGTCGTCCAAACCGATGGCGAACTGAAAACAGCGCTGAACATGGTCACCGCCTCCGGCCAAGCCGGTGGCTTTGAAATTAAGGATTTAGCAAAGCATTTGCCGGGGCAATTGGCCATTGGAAAATCTGCCGGTATGACCGGGCTTGAGGGACTTAAAAAAATCCTGACGATGAATCAAGCGTCGGTGTTAACCAGCGGAACAACAGACGAGGCTGGTAATAACGTCAAAAACCTACTCGCTAAAGTAGCATCAAAAGATACCGGTAAGGATTTTGAAAAAGCGGGCCGGGGCGATCTGGCCGAGTTTCTTGTTAAGCAGCGGATGAAAGGGGTTGATGCGGTTGATGCCTGGCTAAACCTGATTGACCATGAATCCGAAAAAAGCCCCCTACTAAAGCAGGCCATGCAAAAACTGAAAGCGTCGAAAAGTAAGCCTGAACAGACGGCGCTAATCGAGTCGATTTCGCAATTGTCCGAAGGCGGCGTTATCGGGCAGTATTTTCAAGACATGCAAGCGCGTGGGGCGCTCTTTGGCATGCGTAATAAGGACGTAGTGGACCGGGTGGGTACGGCTGTCGAGCAGAATCGTAAGGAATACGGTGCTAATGATGTGAACTGGCAAACTAAAGCACAGGGGGCATCTGCCAAACTGGTCAATGCTGGTCAAACTGTCGACATGGAGCAAAAAGCGGCGATGGATAACCTCACGCCGGCAATCAGCCGCGTGGCTGACGCGTTTGTTGATCTGTCGAAAAAACATCCGCTGTTAAGCACTGGCGTAGTCGCTACTTTGGCTCCATTAGCGGCGCTATCTACCGCAGCAGGATTATCGGCATTGGCATTAGGGGGCGGTAAGGCTGGCGGAATTGCGGGGTATGCGCAAAAAGCAGCAAACAGTCAAGCAGTCAAGATGGCCGGCAAGGGCGGCTTGATTGGTTTGGCGGCATTGGCTACTGATAATGTTTTGGAGAAAACGGCAGGCGAAGGGTCGGCAATTAGCCGGTACGGTTCCAGCGCGGTTAACGGTGCTGCGCTGGGGGCGTCCGTCGGCAGTATTATTCCGGGCTTAGGTACAGGGGTTGGTGCGCTGATCGGCGGCGCTGGCGGCGTGGCCTGGGAAGGTATTAGTGATTTATTAAAAAAATCAGAGCAAAAACCGGTTGAGGCCAGCGCTAACCTGACCGTAGGCTTAGCGCCTGGTTTAGTCCTGCAGCAACAAACTACGCAGTCTAATGGTTTAAATATGCAGATTACTTCAGGCAATACCGGCAATGTCTGGAATGGAGCTCCTTAGTGGCCGATCAGCAAACCTATTATGACCGCTGGTTCAAGGCGTCTTTTCGCGGCTTTGAATTCTTCACGGACAATCATGATGCTAAGGGTGGCAGGCGCTTGGTGGTGCACGAGTTTCCAGGTGCAGAAGAGCCACAGGTTGAGGACATGGGCGGCAAATCTCGTGAATTTCAGATTAACGCCTATTTCATCGGGGCTAGTTACGATCTGGAGTGCAACGGGCTGATGGCCAAGCTCAACCAGCCGGGTGCGCGCTGGTTGACTCATCCCTGGATTGGGCGGCTCTGGGTTAGAGCCCTCCAATGGTCCAGACAAGAAAGCAGCGACAAAAACGGCTACTGCACACTAACAATCGCTTTTGTTCCTGGGGGTGAGCAGCCATACAGCGCCGAGCCGGACAAGGTCGATATTGCTGTTGATCGTACCCATAAATTAGCTGACGCGGCACAGGATGATTTTGATATGGAGCCTATGAGTGCCGACGGTTTGACGGCATTTGTCGCCGCTGTGCAGGGAGGATTGGAGGTTGTGCGCAATGTCATATCGCTAGCGACGCTGCCACTAACATGGGTGCAACAAATAATGGGTTTGGTTGCAAGTGTGAAAGGCGAGTTGACGACGCTGGCCGGATTGCCCGGCGAATATGCAAAGGCGTTGAGAGGATTGACCGATGCTATTGGTCTTGGTTCTGATGCTGCAAATTTTTCCGATGTTACCCAAGGCTCGGTTACACGCTTTGCAACCATCGGCGCCGGCGTGGCCGCTCAACAAGCGATATTTTCAAGCACGGCTCGGGGGCAACGGGTAAGAGGCTTGACCGGCGCAGTCGCTCAACAGGCAACATTTTCGGATACGGCTCGGGTTCGGCTAGTGTCATGCCTTGCAGCGCAGGCGCAGCAAACAAGTATTGCTAAATTGAGCGGTGTTGCCGCTGTTGATGGCGCAGTGCGACGCAATTTAATCAAAGAGCGAGCATTGTATTGCCGATTGTTTCTTGTTGTGGCGGCGCAGGTCGCCTTGGCAGATTATCATTCTGAAGCGGATCGCGATGCCGCACTGGCAAGTGTGATAGCTGCATTTGATGTGCTGTTGCCTAGTTTGCCTGATCCTGTTTTTCAGGCCGCTGTGTCGGCCCGTACTGCATTAATTGATGCGCTAATGGCTCAGGACTTGAAGCCGCAAACGGTACGTGATGTGGTGTCGTTACTCCCCGCTACGTTGTTGGCTCATCGGCTGGATGTGGATGATGCAACGTTTACAGCGCGAAATAATGTGCGTCATCCGCTATTTGTTCGGGGGCGTATTTATGGTTGAGATTCGTTTTGATGGCGTGCGCTATGGCCGCTGGCAGAAAGTATCGGTCAGTGAGTCTGTTGATGATCTGTGTGCATCGGTGCGTTTGTCGGTTACCCGGCCCGGAACTGGCGACTCGCTGGGGTTGTCTGCCAATACCGTTGTTGAGGTGTTTGTTAGCGGCATCCTGGTTTCGACAATTCGGCCCGATGTCATTCGCCGATCAGTGGATGCGGAGAGTCATAGTATTGGTCTTGATGCTCGATCATTGGGCCGCGAGCTGGTCGATTGCCAATATTCCAAGTCGCTATCGGGGTTAAGGTTAAGTGAGATTGTAAAGCGGCTTTGTAGCACGTTTAAAGTGCCTGTCACGGTTGCCGCCGAAACGGCTGTTGTGCCTGATTTTGCGATGCAATGCGAGTCTCCGGCAAATGCGCTGATCAATGCAGTGCGTGCATCTAATCTGATGTTATACCCGCTTCCTAACGGTGGGCTGATTCTGACTGGCCCTACCGCTGCCGCGCCCGTGGCTACTTTAATATATGGGTCGCATATCAAGCGTTACGATGTGGTTGATGAATTTAAATTGCGGTTTTCTGACTACTGGGTCAAGGGCTATGACTATGAAAACGATGCGGCGCTAAAGGGCGCGGCCAAGGACGACGGTATCGGTTATTTTCGGCCGATGCACATCGTTGGTGATCGTCATGGGCAAGGGTTGGGAGGTTGTGATCGTCGCGCCCTGATGGAGCGTAACCGACGCTTGGCCAGAGCGCATCGTATCGATTTGGATGTGGTGGGATGGACGCATACAGGCGGCTTGTGGGCTATTAATACCCAGGTTCGGGTGATTATTCCACAGGAAGACATTGATGGCGTGTATTTAATCGGTGAGCGCGCTTTTACCCTGGATGATAAAGGCGGCAGCATAACGCAACTGCAGGTAATGCACCGTGAAGCATTCCTGGGCGAAGAAAAAAAGCCCGGAAAGCGCGGCGCTGCTGCGAAAAGGAGTAAGCGATGAAGGATGTATGGAATCGGTTACGGCTGATATTTGCGCATGGCGTTGGTACGCTGATCGGTGCCGATAAGGTACAGGCTCGGGTGCTAGATGACGAACCGTTAAGTAATCTTCGGCGGGTAGAGCCCTATGGTTTTAGTTATCGGCCTAAGCCTGGTTGCCAGACCTATTTACTGTTCCCTTCGGGAGACCGCTCTTATGGTGTGGCTATCGTGATCGGCGACAAGCGTTATCAGATGGAGCTGGTTGAGGGTGAGGTAGCGCTGCATGACGATGAAAATAATTATGTGCATATCAAACGCGGCGGAATTATCGAGGTTAAGGCTGCAACTAAGGTCATTGCTGATGTACCGCTGTTTGAGACCACGCATGATGCGAAGATTGGCGGCAATGTCGAGATAGTGGGCGGGTTGAAAGTTAGGGGCAAGGATGTCAGCGATACTCATACCCATACCAGTACTGCACCCGGCACGCCGACTAGTGGGGTTAATTGATGTTAAAGCTGGTACAGATTGATAACGGTGTGTTTGACCTGGTGTTTGATGATCCGGCGCTAAATGATGCTGATGCGGCGGTGGCGACGTTGGTCTATGCCGCGTTATTTACCGACGCCGAAGCCCCGGTTGAGCGTGAGCCTGATCGCTTTAATCGGCGCGGATGGTGGGCCGATCCGCAAGCGGGTAGCGGATTATGGCATGTACGTAGACAGCCGCTAGGTAGTTCGGCTCGCCGTGAAGCGCTGGCGATGGTGCAATCGGCGTTGACGAGTCACTCTCCTGCGCTGACAGGCGTGGCTGTTACTGAGCGCACCATTCCCACTGGAAATGTTTCCAGTGTATTTTTGGAGATTACCGGCTTGCATAATAGTCGCAAGTTTATTTTGAGCGTCCCGTTGTGATTACGTACTCCCGACCCAGTTACCTTGAGGTTAAGACTCGCATCGAAACCGATCTTGCGGGTGTCCCTGCGGTTCTGCGCGAACCGCTGGCATCGGCGTGGGCTCGGACTGATCATAGTCAGCACGGTTTTTTAGAGTGGATTGATGCGCAGTGCTCGCCGTTAACCTGTGAGCTTGAGCGTTTATATGACTGGGCTGCGCTGTACGGCGTGGATCGACTGCTAGCAACAGCCGCTATCGGCAGCGCTATGGCTATCGGCACTGTCGGCACCCTGTTACTCGCCGGAACCCTACTACGTGGTCCAAATGGGCTGGATTACACGGTATTAGCTGCTGTTGAGCTTGGTCCCGGTCCTACTCCTGTTTCAGTGCGCTGTACTACTGTGGGGAGCGGTGGAAATCTAATTGCTGGGCAGGCTTTAACGCTGATTGATCCTGTGCTCGGTTGTGCTGGCGCTTTGACTATAGGTGATGCGGGTATTACTGGCGGTGCCGAAGATGAGTTGGTGGATTCATGGCGGGGGCGCGTGGCTGACGAATGGCGCACTGTAACGACTCGCGGCGCGCGATCCGGTAAGCCTGATGATTACCGGTGGTGGTCAAAAAGCGCTCATCCATCTGTTAGTGGTGCGTTGGTTCAGTCGCATGCGTTAGGCATGGGCACCGTTATCGTGCGGCCTATTTGCAATGCGCTGAGTAATCGCTTGCCGACACCGGTGGTTCTTGATGCGGTGACGGCATACTTACTTGGTATTGCTCCTGCAACTGCTGATTGGCGAGTCGTTGCGCCGATCATTAGGGCGGTGACCATATCCATCCATCTGTTACCTGGATTCGACACTCTGGCACGCAGGACGGCGATTGCTGCCGCACTCAGTTCAGCTGTTCTATCGGAATCCAGCGAAACTGCTGTGCTGGCAATGGCTGAGATTGATGCTGCTATTGCTACTGTGACAGATCAGTACACTCGGCTATTGCCGCTTGCCGATACAGCGGTGGCGGCCGGTGAATTATTGGTATTGAATCCAATAGCGTGGGCGTAATGGATATTGAACAGCATACTCCCAGGCAATTTGCTGACTCTATTAAATCGTTGCTGCCGCCGGGTTCTGCGTGGGATTGGCCCGTGGGTGGCGCTGGTGATGCGCTGTTGTTGGGTACGGCTCACGAGTTGGCGCGTGTTGAGGCGGGCGCTCAATTAGTATTGGATGCGGCTATTGAAATGCATCGACCAAAGCACGGTAGCTGGCATATCAGCCAGTACCGGCGCGTTGCTAATGATGCGATTGCGGGAGTGGCCGAAACAATGCCGCGCCGTCCTTTTGCTGTTGGCAGCACCGTTGGCCAGCGGTTATGGAGTCATGCTGCTCCTGGTTTGATGTTTCCTGTGGCTTTAGTGCAGATCGATCATTTGATCGGCCCTTTACGTGTCGGTAGTCGTGTTGGTGATCGTTGTTGGGGTACTCGGAGCCGCTATGTGTTACGGGTACGCTATTACCGCTCTGTTGTTGATCCATTGTTATTGTGGGAGGCGCTGATGGCTTTTAAACAAGCGCATGTTTTTTTGTGGTTTGAGGATATTACGGGTATAGGTGGAGAGGTGTCATATGCATAGAACTAATGGTGCTGGTAATGTTGGCGGTATGTTTGTGGCTGAGGATGCGGCAATAAATAGGCCGCCGACCGAGGTTACGGCAGATTGGCTGAATACACTACAAGAAGAGCTTGCTGGGTTTGTTGAGTGGTCCGGACAGGTCTTAAATATTGCCGATAATGCCCAGTTGATAAAGGGCTTGGTCGCTAAGTTCGCGACACTGGTTGGGGTTCAGACTAGCGCTTATAGCGTCGCATTAGCGGCTGGTTCCGCTGATGCGATTATTGCGAGTTACACTCCGGCCATTACTGCGTTGGCTGATGGCATGGTGCTTTATGTACGTGCGGCACATGCTAATGCTACGGCCGCGCCAACATTTTCTCCGGGTGCGGTCGTCCCAAAGGTGATCGTAAAGCACAATGGTTTGGCTGTTGCGGCCGAGGATATTGCCGGTGCTGGGCACTGGCTTGGATTGCAGTTCGATGCGGCGCTGGATAAATGGGTATTGCTTAATCCGGCTGTAAAGGTAGTGACGTCGGCAAATGATCCCACGGGTGTGGATAATAGCTCCAAGGTTGCGTCCACCGGCTGGATACGCGGCTCTATGGAAGCTCTCGCGGCATCAGCGGGATTTGTGATCAGCGCGACTCCTAACGGGTATATAAGGGCTCCTATATGGTTTGGTAGTCTTATTGCACAGTGGGGTACTGTCACCATAAATGGCATTACGCCGGTCACTTGGCCGGTTGCTTTTCCGAATACATGCTGGGCGCATGTTTTTAATAGTTTTGCAGCCTCCGGTCCCTGGACAGGTAATGGCTACAACGCGTCGGCAAATGGATGTACGGCGCATTGCAGCAATTCGCCGTGTGGATTTTTTTTCATTGCGGTCGGTAGGTGAGTTATGTGGTTTAGCCTAACAACCGGTAATTTTTATTTTCCAGATTCCAACTACGGCGCATTACTGCCCAATGATCTGATCGATGTCACGCCTGCTGAGCGTCATGCGGCTTTGACAAGACGCAAGGACGAAGCACTGGATGTTGTCGACGGTAAGTTGGTTGTTGTTCCGTTTTCCGATGAGCGGAAGATGCTTATGGCTCGGGCCGAGCAATTTCGGCTGGTGGATCAGTCATGCAAAGATGCTATTGTCGCGGGGTTTTCATCGGCTGCACTTGGCATGGTGTGTAACTATCCCAGTAAACCAGAGGATCAGACAAATTTGATAGCGGCAGTAACTGCAAGCCAGTCCGCTGCATTACCGGCTGACTGGGTTGTGCTGTTCTTGTGCTCCGATAGCAATGGTTTGTGGGATTATCGATTACATACGGCCGCTCAAATTCAGCAGGTGCTGGCTGATGGAGTGGCGCAACGTATAGCTTATTCCCAAAAAATCGCCCGCTTGGTTGCCGAAATAAACCAAGCCGAATCGCCCTTGGAAGTTCAAACAATAGTTTGGTAATTTTTATTAGACGGTGCGGCCGCAAAGAGTGGTGAGACACTTCTTGCGGCCACTTTCTGCAGATATACCCTGCGTCTAGCCTAGGCACCGTGCTGTGCACACAGCGGTTCTAGGCTATCACGCGAGTACTTAAATGCAAATCGTTCGTTGTGGTAATTGTCAAAAGAAACTGGCAGAAGCGGAGTTTATACGGTTGTCAATCAAATGCCCTCGATGTAGGGTAATCAACCAACTGAGGGCCATTGAGCCTCTAAATCAGCATGCCGAGAGCATCTTAGAAAAAGAGGTTTTATATGGTAAATCCAATCATTCCCTGGATAGGCGGTAAAAAACGCTTGGCAAAGCGTATCCTGCCACTCTTTCCAGCTCATGAGTGTTATGTTGAGCCGTTTGCGGGAGGGGCGGCTCTTTTCTTTCTTAAGGAGCAGTGCGGCGTCGAGGTACTTAATGATATTAACGGTGAGCTGGTTAATCTATACTGCGTGGTTAAACATCATCTCGAAGAGTTTATCCGGCAGTTTAAATGGGCGTTGGTTAGTCGGCAGATGTATAGTTGGCTCAAGGTTACGCCCGGAGAAACTCTGACCGATATTCAGCGGGCGGCTAAATTCTACTATCTGCAAAAGATGGCATTTGGTGGCAAGGTTACTAATCAGACCTTTGGAACTGCTACTACTTCAGCCCCGCGTCTTAATCTGTTACGCATTGAGGAGGATCTTTCATCGGCTCATTTACGGTTGTCTCGAGTACTTATCGAGCATTTGGCTTGGGATGATTGTGTACGGCGATATGATCGGCCTCATACTTTATTTTATTTAGACCCTCCCTATTGGGGTACTGAGGGCTATGGTGTTGATTTCGGACTGGACCAGTACGCCAAGATGGCTGAACTGGCTAAATCAATTAAAGGTAAAATGATTATTTCAGTTAATGATATTCCTGAGATGCGTCTGGCGTTTGCGGGCCTTGAAATGGAGAGTGTTGGCATCAATTACACGGTAGGTGGCAGCAAGCGGAATAAGCCGGCAAATGAATTGATTATTCGTAACTGGTAGTGATTATTTCCTGTCCTGGATTCAAGGCATTTATGTGATTATTCCTCGTCCGGAATTCAAACGCCGTTTGTCCGGAATTCAAACGCGCTTTACTCTGCAATCAATTTGTCGTCAATCAAGCGGAGTGTCATGGTATGGGTCAGGTCATGCTCATTGAGCAAGCCCGCTATCTGCCCTTTATCGTCAACCACAACCAGATGGCGAAGCTTGGTTGTCAGCATCCGTTCGGCCGCTTCGTTAACGGGGTTTTCCAAAGAAATGGTCCGCACCGGCGAGGTCATGACCTCACTGACCGGCATATCGATTCGCTCGGAATCGCCGGCATAAAGGCGGACGATATCGCGCTCGGTAATAATGCCTATCGGCCGTTTATGTTCGACGATCACCACGCAAGTATCCCGATGCGAACGCATGAGGTTCAGCGTATCTCTGAGCTTGGCTTCCGGCGGCTGTATAAATACCGACCGGCTCATAACCGACGCCACTTGGCGGCGTCCGGCCAACACCGAAAGATTGATATGCTGGCGAAAATCCGTATCACTGACCACGCCGAGCAGCAGGTTGTCCCCGTCCACGATCACCAGATGTTGAATGCCGTCGCGCAGTCCGACTTGATAGGCATCCAGGCAGGTAATCGACGCCGGCACGGTAATGACCGGCGCGGACATAATCTTTTGAAGCGTCGTTTCAGGCGGGCATTCCGACTGCATCGCATGCAGCATATTACGTTCGGTGATAATGCCCGCCGGATGTCCGGCCTTATCCGTTACCACAATCGAGGAAATCTGCTTTTCGGCCATGATGCGGGCGGCCTCGCCAACGCTATCGCCGGGGGCGAGGCGGATGACGTTACGGGTAGCGATGTCAATCAGGAGGGTGTCGTGTTCGATGTTGCCGAGAGGAATAGCGTGATGATCCATACTAAATTTTGAGTGCCAATTAAATGCAAGGCCGTGTCGCGAAAAACCGGTCGGCGAGAATCTTATCAACCTGAGTCCGGAATAAGAAAACTGTAGATGCCTCTTTGCATAATATTATGTTTATGAAGCAAATTCAGCAGCCATCGAGAGGCGTCCACGGGCCGGACAGTTTAACTGATTTTTTATTTTCCAGATGATTTTCGCCGCCGGCTTGCTAGCTTGAGACCGATACCTGCTGACGTCAAAAGCGAAAAAGCTCAGACGGCGAGGCGAGTTGTAAATTGTTGCAGAACTAATCACTGACCATAGGTCACTAGCCCCTGCTCGTAAGGATTGGTTTGGCTATTGTCCAAACCATAGGGCTGATATGAATTATTGAACGAACCGGACGAGTATGGATTGCCGTAAAACTGCTGTTCGCCTGCCGTATAAGGATAAATAGCTGAGTTCGGGCCGTAAGGGCTACCATAAAGGACAGGCGGATTGTTTCCGGTGTTTATGTTGTATGGATTATTGGCATCGTATAGTGCCGGATTTGAGTTAGCGTATGGATTTTGGGGGTATGGGCTAGCGGCAGTATAAGGCGTATTGGCCGGATTTGAATTTGGCCTATAAGAGTTGCCATAGATTCCATACGGAACCGCTACGTTGCCCCGCTCATACGGAGCGTCGTTCAAATCCCGTGCATAAGGATTAATATAGGCGCCATGCGGATTCGGCGTACTGTATGGAGTATATGGACTGCCGGCGGTATAGGGCGTGTTTGCCGAATAGGAAAAATTCGGATTCCGGTACTGCACATAGGGCGACGGTACAGGATTCTGAACGTATGGATTATTGTTAACAGGCGCTTGGTAATAGCCCTGATTATTGTAGATCTGAGGCGTATTTGCCGGGTATGGGTTAATGGCCTGGTTTGGCGGGCGGTAAGGATTGCCGTAGCCTGCATACGGATTCGATCTATAGCCGCTTAGGTATCCGTCGGCCCAAACCGCACCTGACAATAAAATTAAACCCGGCAAGATATAAAATTGGCGTTTCATCACTGTCACCTTCGCGTAATTACGGCGGATTGCCTAGCGGCGAATCCATCCAACAAACTTCAGTTCAAATTCTTGGATGCTGTATGTCGGTAAGCCGCATACAAGAATTTCTCAAGCCGGACGGGCTGTGTTGCCTGGTCCGAAACGTTTCTGCGCTGTTAAGTATAGCTACTTTGCTTAGGCATAGAGAAAACATAAGGGCGGAGGCAAATTCGCTTGAATTGGGCAGCATCATTTTCGCTTGAGTTTCTCTAATAGTTGCAGCGTTAAAGCATCCCGCTCGCCATTAAAATATTTATCAAGCACACGATCAAACATCGAATCTGGAGCCGTCACATAGGCAAACAGCGTCATTGAGGATTTAAGCTTTAGATTATCGGGATAAGCGAAGATTTCTGAAATCGAGCGTCCTTCAATGGCAAAAACCGCTTCCGCGCATTCCAGCAATCTTTTGCCGAGAACAGGATGATTAAGATATTGCCGAGCTTCTTCTATGCTCTTGATGGCATAGTGTTTTGCGGTTTCACTATGTCCCAGGCCATCGATTTGCGGAAATATAAACCACATCCAATGAGTTCGTTTCCGCCCGTTTCTTAACTCTGCGAGAACATTGTCATAGATGAGTTCTTGCGCAATCGTGAAACGGCTTAAGTCGATGTTTATCATGCTTGGCTCCCGTTACTCTATCCTCAACAAGAAAGTCAGTCATCTGCTCAAGAGCGCCTGTTATACAAAGCCAGCACTGTTTTGACGTAATTTTGGGTTTCGGGATAAGGCGGAATGGAATTGTTGTATCTGATCACCGCGCCTTCGCCGGCGTTATAGGCGGCAACGGCCAAGTGCAATTTTGAATCGAACATTTTCAGCAGGTCTTTCAAATAATGGGTGCCGCCGTCAATGTTCTGCACCGGATCATTCCTGTTAACAACGCCGTAGCGTCTTGCGGTATCGGGCATTAATTGCATTAAGCCGACGGCTCCGGCTGAGGATATTGCGCCGGCATCGTAAGCGGATTCCGCCTGAATAACAGCATGTAGCAGGTTCACATCGACTTGATGCCGGGTGGCGGCCTCGGCAATCAGGTCGGCGAATTTCTTTTTGTTAACGCCGATAAAAGGCACTGCTGCGGCGTAATTTATCGGCCTCGTCCGTATGATGCGCTTATACAGGCTGTTTTTAGGTTTGTCGGTATAGTAGATGCGGCCGTCATTATCGATAAATTTATAGATGTCGGCCAACGCTTCGTTTGAGATGAGTAAACCGGTTAAAACAACGGCACAAATCCGTCCGGAACGGATTTGCATTAACCCGAAGAGCGGCAGGCAGGATGGCCTGGCGTGCATTCTCATCATATCTTCTTTCCTTATCGGTCAGGTTTAATAACGATCATCGTTGCGGCCTTGACCGCCCTGTTCCTGGCTTCATCGACAGTTTCAGCGGTAGCTAACGCAACACCCATGCGCCTGTTGGTAAAAGCTTCAGGCTTACCAAATAATCTGACTTCGCTGGCCGGGACGCTAAGCGCTTTATCCAGCCCTTCGTAAATGACTCCTTGTGCATCCAAACCGCCTAATATAACGGCGCTGGCTCCTGTACTGTGCATGCCGGTATCGACGGGCAAGCCTAAAATGGCCCTGGCATGCAATTCGAATTCGTTTTGTTTCTGGGTGACCATGGTCACCATGCCGGTATCGTGCGGCCTGGGGCTGACTTCGCTAAACCAGACGCTGTCGCCCTTGATAAACAGTTCGACGCCGAATAGGCCCAGGCCGCCGATTTCATTGGTGATTTTAAACGCAATGTCTTGCGCCGCTTTGATTGCAGCATCGCTCATGGCTTGCGGTTGCCAGCTTTCCCGGTAATCGCCGCTTTCCTGAACGTGGCCTATAGGCGCGCAAAAGTGCGTTTCGACTTCGCCTTGTTCATTTAAGGCGCGTACTGTTAATAAGGTAATTTCAAAATCAAAGTCGATTTTTGCTTCGACAATGACTTTGCCGGTATCGACACGACCGCTGGATTTGGCGTAATCCCAAGCCGCTTTAAGTCCATCTGCGCTTTTGACCATGGATTGGCCTTTGCCGGATGACGACATGGTCGGCTTAATAAAGCATGGATAACCGATGCCACTATCAACCGCTGCCTGTAATTCATCAAAACTCTGCGCAAATGCGTAGTCCGAGGTGGGGATTTTGAGCTGCTCGGCCGCTAAAGTCCTGATGCCTTCCCGGTTCATCGTTAATTGAATGGCCCGGGCGTTGGGCACAACTATACACTCACCTTCCGACTCTATGTCAAGCAGCGCTTGAGTCGCAATCGCTTCAATTTCCGGGATGATAAAATCCGGCTGCTCCAACGCAATCAGTTTTTTGACCGCATCGGTGTCGGTCATGTCGATCACATGGCTGCGATGCGCGACATGTTGCGCCGGCGCATTCGGGTAGCGGTCGACGGCGATCACTTCGACGCCGTAGCGTTGCAGTGCAATCGCCAGTTCCTTGCCCAGCTCGCCGCTGCCGAGCAGCAGGGCTTTGGTTGCGCTGTTTGATAATGCGGTGCCTATTTTCATTGTGAATCTGCCAGATAGTTGTCGATGTCTTCTTTGGAAAAGCCGATTTTTTTCGCCACGCGGTCGGCATGGCTGACGCGGGAAATGCCTGGAACCAGTTTGTAAGTCGGCGCATCGTTCGCAAACTCGACCTGTCTTGGCAAGCCGATGCCTTGCGCTGCGAAATGATCGACCAGTTGATGATTATGGGTGATCAGAATGGTGCTGTTGCCTTTGCGGTAAAAGCCGTTCAATACATTCGACGACGATTCCATTTTTTCTTCAAACGTCGTGCCTTCGGATAATTCATCGAGCACCACCAAGCTTTTCGGGGTTGCGGCCAGGAAAATCTCCTTGGTTCTTTTCAATTCGGTACCGAAACGCCCTTCGCCGTCATCGAGATGGCTGATGTCGGGCGCTTGATAGAAGATACGGTCGGCGACGGTCAGTGTTGCCGATTTGGCCGGAACATAGCAGCCGATCTGCGCCAACAGTTGGATTTGGGTGACGGTTTTGCAAAAAGCCGTCTTGCCGCCGCTGTTCGGGCCGGTGATCAGGACCAATTTGTCATCTTCCAACACAAAATCGTTGCCGACATAATCCGGGTTTTGTTTGCCTAATACCGGATTTCTCGCGTCTTGCAGATTTATCCGGTGATGCGGCGCATCAACCAATTCAGGCAATACTTTACTTCCGCCGAAAGCATCGGCAAATTTTATAAACGACAGTAATTCATCGAGCTGGCCCAGCGCATCCAAGGTTTCGCCAACCGCAGGCGATTTTTTGAACTCCTCTCTTAGCGGAATAATGCAGCTGTCCCGGTCAAAGCCGCCGACGATCGGGTAATAAACCAATAAGATAGGCACTAAAAAAATGCTTGCTGTCGGGATCGCTTCAACTGAAACCTGGAACATATCGGTTGGGAAAAAATGCGCCAACGCCCAGACGGCTGCGAAAAACAGGCTGATCAGCAACGGTTTGAAGAGCCTCGGCCTAAAGATAACCGCAAGCGAGAAAGAGCCTTTCCGTTGTTCTTTGCACTGAATATTGTTTTCAGTAATGTAGACAGGCCCTTCCATCAATGAGTAAGGACGCGTTTCTGCGAAGGCTTTTATTTTGTCGCAAATGCCTTGTAGATAGGCGCTTTGCGGAGCTTCGACGGATTGAATCCGGTCAACCAGTTCCAGCATGAAACGGATGCCGCGCTTATATTGCAGGTAGCCGTAACCTTCGATTTCATGGTCTTCCCTGGCGGTGCCGAAAGTGCCCAGAAATTCTCCGAACAATAATAAATAGAAATTTTTTTCGTTGGCTACGGCTTGTTGCACGATCTGTTCAAGCTGTTCTTTGAGTTCCGGGTTATTGCGCAACTCTTCAACGGCTTGCTGCTTGGCCTTAATAGCATCAGAATCGTCCAGCGGCTGGGCTAAAGATCGATATAACACCGCCTGCCCGGCAATTGTCGAAGCGTGATTGACCGCGTCGAACAGTTCATCGACTTCAATGGTATTGAAAGTTCTTTGATCGATAACGCCGTCGGTTTCCAGCGGTTTGCTGGATTTGATGGTTGGCCAGCTGCTGTCTTGCCAATCTTGCAATAATGTATTTTTCATTTCTTTAGCCTTTTTTATTAGCGAGTTACGCTTTTTTTCGTTCCCAAACTTTAGCAGGAGTGCAAGCTCTGCTTGCCTACCGACACCCAAAGTAGGCGCTTTACGACTGCAAGGATGCAGGATAGAAATGCTCCTCGGCAGCGCCATGCTTACAGCGTTTGAGTACATCTTTGGTGGATGCGCGTTGCTTATCCACCCTACAAGCGGCGCCTACTTCAACCAAGAATGAAAACGGTGTAAGTGGTTTTGGCGTTCAGTCTAAAGCTTCCGTTCAAGCAGATTAACTATAGCATCAACATGAATTTCCGAATCATTCAGCGCCGCGATATAACGATATTCCTCGCCGCCGGCTTCCATAAAAACAGCCTTGTTCTCGATGGCTATTTCTTCCAGCGTTTCCAGACAATCCACCGCGAAACCGGGGCAAACAACATCTACTTTCTTGATGCCTTGCGCCGGAAGTTCTTTTAGTGTGTCCACGCAATAAGGCTTTAGCCATTGCGCCTTGCCGAAACGCGACTGGAACACAATCATCCATTGTTTTTCATCGAGCCCTAATTTCTCGGCGATCAAGGCCGCGGTTTTATGGCACTGATGAAAATAAGGATCGCCCCATTGGGTAAGCTGCTCGGGCAAACCGTGAAAGGACATCAACAGCAGTTCGTTTTTGCCGTGCTCCCGCCAGCTTTGCTCGATAGATTCGGCAACTGCGGCAATATAATGGCTGTGCTGGTGGTAATCGCTGATAAAGTGGATGTGCGGCAGGTGTTTCCAGCGGCTCAGCTCTTTGACCATATCATCATAGATGGATGCGGTGGTGGTCGAAGAATATTGCGGATATAGCGGCAGGACGATCAAGTTATCAACGCCTGCCTCTCTGAAGACTCTTAGCTGCTTCGCTATCGAGGGTTCGCCGTAGCGCATCACATGTTGGGTAGTAATGCCTTTGTGATTCAGTCTCTCGGCAACCCGCTCGCTTAATTGCAGAGTCAGGAAAATTAACGGCGAACCTTTATCAGTCCAGATGTTGCGGTAGGCTAAGGCCGATTTACGGGGGCGAAACGGGAGAACAAAAAAATGCAGTATCACCCACCACAGCGGCCTGGGCAGGTTGACAACACGAGGGTCCCACAGAAACTCTTTAAGAAACCGCCTGACCGCTGGCGTTGTCGGGGCGGTAGGCGAACCCAGGTTCGCCAATAATACGCCGGTTTTCTTTGCCGTCATGAACTCGATTTCGCCCGCCACAAGCTTAGGTTTGACGATTGATCAGGTTCAAAAACTCCGAGCGGGTGCTGATTTCCTTACGGAAAATCCCGGTCATCACTGAAGTCGTCATTACGGAGTTTTGCTTTTCAACGCCGCGCATCATCATGCACAAATGCTTGGCCTCGATAACCACCGCCACGCCTCGGGCGCCGGTTGCGAGTTCAATCGCGTCGGCTATTTGTTTGGTCAGTACTTCCTGGATTTGCAGGCGGCGTGCGTACATATCGATAACGCGAGCGACTTTGGACAAGCCCATCACCTTGCCTTTCGGCAAATAACCGACATGACATTTGCCGATAAACGGCAATAAATGGTGTTCGCATAAAGAATACAGTTCAATATCCTTCACAATGACCATGTCTTCGGTATCGGCGGTAAAAATAGCGCCATTCAATACTTCTTCCAACGTTTTTTCGTAACCGTTGTTTAAAAATTTGAAAGCTTTGGCCGCGCGTTTTGGCGTATCGAGCAGACCCTCGCGATTTAAATCTTCACCGACTGCCTCGATAATCTTGGCAAAATGCTCTTCCATTGTTTCAATCCCAGTTATTAAAATAGTGCGGCAGTATACCGTATTGGGCCTTGAATTTTAAAGCTTCGCGCTTTACGTAAGCCGTATAGGCAAAGCAGCCAAAATCACTTTGATGTCCGCATCGGGTTTACAGGCATTCTCACTGAGATGCCGACGCCAACCCCGCGCTCCCGGTTCGCCATGAAAAAGCCCCAGAATATGCCGGGATATGCTGTTTAAGCGGACGCCCTCTTTAAGATCGAGCTGCTGCTGAATATACGGGATCAGCAAGCGCATAATCGTTTCCCGAGACCTCGGCTCTTTAGATTCGCCAAAAAACCGCCGGTCCACATCGGCCAATAGATAAGGATTGTGATAAGCCTCCCTGCCGACCATCACGCCGTCAACATGCTGCAAAATTTCTTCGGCCTGAGCCAAGGTCAGGATGCCGCCATTCAGGATGATTTCCAGCTGCGGAAAATCCTGTTTTACTTGGTAGACCACATCGTAGCGCAACGGCGGAACATCGCGGTTTTGCTTGGGCGACAAACCGCTCAACCAAGCTTTTCTTGCATGGATAATAAAAGTTTCGCAACCGGCATCGGCAACCGTCGAGACAAAATGGACCAGCTCTTCGTAAGAATCGCGCTCATCAATGCCGATTCTCGATTTGACCGTGACCGGAATTGATACCGCCTGCTGCATCGCAGCCACACAGTCGGCGACCAGCCCGGGTTCGGCCATCAGGCAAGCGCCGAAACGGCCGTTCTGAACCCGGTCGCTGGGACAGCCGACATTCAAGTTCACTTCGTCGTAGCCATAGTCCTCAACCATCTTGGCGCAAATGGCCAACTCGCGCGGGTTGCTGCCGCCCAATTGGAACGCAACCGGATTCTCCGTCTCGTTAAATTGCAAAAACCGGTGATGGTCGCCATGAATCAACGCGCCGGTTGTCACCATTTCGGTATACAAAAGCGCATGTTGCGAAATCAGCCGATGGAAATAACGGCAATGCCGGTCAGTCCAATCGAGCATCGGGGCAACGCAGAATTTCCTGCTGAGGTCGGAGTTTTTATTTGTGTTATGTATCAATTTATTTGAATGGGTTGGTTACGAATAAATGCAGGCATTATGTGGCTTAGCAATGAATCATTATAACGGGAGCCCATTGATAAACAGAAATTAGACGGACTTTCACAGCAGCTTTCACAATACCATCGAATGCCGATCAAGGTAAAATAAGCCAAAATCTTAACTATTCAGCACATAGAAAAATGGAACACGGATTAAACGGATAAACACGGATTTTAAAAGCGTCATCGAACTTAGCTTGGGCTAAAAATCCGTGTAAATCTGTACTATCCGTGTCGCCTAGAGGCGCCTACTTTTGGCATCCGTGTCCATTGAGCATACGCTGAGTAGTTACCCAAAATCTAAATAAGGAGCTTGTTTTGAATACACATTCTTTCTGCCGTTGCGGCTCGGGCATCGAATACGCGCAATGCTGCGGCCCATTCCATTCCGGCGAAAAAAAACCGGTCACTGCCGAAGCCTTGATGCGTTCGCGCTTTACCGCTTACGCTTTGCATAATGCCGACTATTTGCTGGCTACCTGGGATACCACTGTACGGCCTGAATTGATCGACTTTTCCAAGGAAAAAGTCGATTGGCAGCGCTTGGAGATCGTCAACAGCAAAAAAGGCGGAGCCAAAGACACTAAAGGCGTGGTGGAGTTTAAGGCGTATTATTTGCAAGATGGCGAAGAGTACGTGATGAACGAAATCAGTCAGTTCGTTAAACGCGCGGGCGGCTGGTTTTATTTGGACGGGCTGGTTAAGTCCATCGGCAAAGTGGGCTTACAGACTAATCTGGGCAAGAATGCGCCGTGCTCTTGCGGTAGCGGCAAAAAGTTTAAGCGGTGTTGCGGGGCTGGATAATAGGCAAAAGCCAATCAAGAGCGATTCGGACGCTTGCCCTTGATTGACTGTTTGCGTTCAAACTACAACTCAGCGTTATTTTTCGCCTTTTGTAGGTTCTTCCGACTCCCCGATCAGAGCAGATAAACAGTCCATCTGGCTTTCGGTATAGTTGGCGCGGGCTTCTGCGAATTCTTTCGGCGAACCGAAATCAACGTTTAGTTCTTCAATGGTCTTTTTAGGATCTTTAGAGGAAGACAATGTTAACCATTTTGTATAGTTACGATAAGCAGTCAGGCGTTTGGGGTCGAGATCAATAACGCCGGGCATGTTTTTCGAGGTTGTATCCACGATGCATTTAGCCATGCGTTCGGGGGATAATTTATAGTCCTTAATATCTTTTTCCAACTGCATTTGATCCAATACAGTCTGTTCATATTGTTCTTTATCCGCGCAACCGGCGAGTAATAATGCAGACAGGGAAATGAGCAGTAGTTTTTTCATGTGAGTGTTACCGTTATTAAGTTGAAAAGCGCCATGCGGCATTATACGCATATATAAAGAGCGAAAGGCACAAGAGGCTGCTCTTGTTTTCGCCTTTAGCCTAAAATCAATCCATTTCTTTGAGCGCCCGTGTTATCCAGGCTTCCGCGTCGGCATTGATGTCGGCGGCTTTGCGTCTCTTGGTTTCTATGACCGGGCCGATTTTCAACTTGATCACGCCAGGATATTTAAAAAAGCTGTAGCGCGGCCAAAAATCCCCCGCATTATGAGCGACGGGAACAACCGGAAATCCGGTTTTGTGCGCCAGCATTGCGCCGCCGATATTAAATTTCAACATTTCCCCCGCTCCGGCGCGAGTGCCTTCCGGAAAAATCAGCACCCATAAACCTTGGTTTAAGTATTTAGTTCCTTGCTCAAGCAAAGAACGTAATGAAGCGCGCTGGTTTTTCCGATTGATGACGATCGATTTCAGGGTCAGCAATGCCCAGCCCCAAATCGGCAGATACAGCAACTCACGTTTTATGACCACTGAATGCGGTGGCAGAAGGTATCTTAACGCCAGCGTTTCCCATGCCGATTGATGATTGCTGAGGATAATCGCCGGCTGCCCGGGATTAATGTTTTCCAATCCTTCGACTTCATAAGTGAGGCCACAGAAAACTTTCGTCATCCAGCCGACAATCGCACACCAGGCATGGCCGATTTTCCAGCGTATTTTGAAGGGCAGCATGCAGCCGACAATCAGTAATGCTCCGGCTATCGTAGCTGTGGAGAAGATGCCGACAAACAACAGCGTCGAGCCAATATAATTTTTAGGTCTAGGATCTTGAGGTGAGGTATTGGGCTGCGTCATATAAAGTCTCAAAAACAGGAATATCGAGATTAGGGTTTTCAGTTAGGGTTTTTCGGCCTTTGCCGGTTTTGACCAATATCGGGCTTGCGCCAGCGGCTTTTGCTGCCTGAAGGTCGCGCAGCGAGTCGCCGATGGCAGTCATGCCGTCCAACTTGATATTGTTGTCGGCGGCAAAGGCTTCAAACAATCCCGGTTTGGGTTTGCGGCAATTGCAGCCATCGTCCGGACCATGCGGACAGAAATAGATCGCATCGATTTTTCCGCCTTTCTCCGCAGCCATTCGCTGCATTTTTGCATGGATTTGTTCCAGCGTACCGGCATCGAATAAACCGCGAGCCAGGCCGGATTGATTGGTAATCACAACGACTTTATAACCATGCTGATTAAGCAAAGCTATGGCTTCAAGGCTGCCTTCAATCGGCAGCCATTGTTCCGGGGATTTGATGAATTCATCGGAATCGTGATTGATGACGCCGTCACGATCCAGCAATACATAGCGGTTTTTGGGCATGCTTTATATCGTGTTCCCGCACCGCTGGAGCGGTGCTGACTGCACGCCCACGCTGAAACCCACGTCGTTATACACATCTCGACGTAGGCCGGAATAAGCCCGTCCTCGCGTTAAGCGCAGACAGGTGTTGCCTACATGGATGTAGGTAAGGAGCGTGAGCAGGAGCGGAAGCTTTTCCGGCGCTCCGATTGCCGGAAACATCCTCCCTTGCTGGTGCCGGGCGGACTTATTCCGGCCTACATTCGGAGCCGCCGTTTCAGCCTTCATGCCAAAATGACGGTCTTGAACAGACTTGTGTATAACGACGAGCGCTGAAATCTGAGAACCATGGACTAAGCAACAGATTCTTTACGATTGCAATTTAGAGATGTCGGCACAGGTCAAAAACTGCTCGGACAACAGGTTCAGCAATGCCAGCCGGTTGGCGCGCAAGTCGAGATCGTCGGTCATCACCATCACATGATCGAAAAACGCATCGACATCATTGCGCAAACCGGCCAAACGATTGAGCGTCGCTTGATAATTGCGTTGCGCCAGTAACGGCTGAATATCGTCTTCGGATTGCAGTGCGGCTTGCAATAACTGTTTTTCTTGAGGCTCAAGCAATTCGCCGACCTTGTCGGCCGGTTGGGTATCCGACTTTTTCAGGATATTGCGGATGCGTTTATTCGCCGCCGCCAGGCTTTCGGCTTCCGGCAATTGCCTGAAAGCTTTAACCGCCTGCAAACGTTGCATGAAATCCAACGGTTCCGCGGGAGTCACGGCTATCACGGCATCGAATTCATCGGCGGTATAACCCTGCTCAAGGCAATAGCCTTTCAGACGCTCAAAAATAAACCCGATAACCCGGTCAGCTGTTTCGGCTTGATCGGCAGCGGTTTTAATCTGGGCGCTGGCGAACTCAGCCAGCTCAACGATATTAATGTTGAGATTGTTCTCTATAACGGTCCGCAAGATACCCAATGCGGCGCGGCGCAAGGCATAAGGGTCCTTATCGCCGGTAGGGATCAAGCCGACCGCAAAAATACCGACCAGCGTATCTATTTTTTCCGCGATAGCCAGAATTTGCCCGGTTACCGTACCGGCAGTCGGACTGCCCGATTGTTTAGGAAAATACTGTTCCTCAAGCGCCAGCGCGACCGCTTTCGGTTCGTGCTCTGCCAACGCATAGTAGCGCCCCATAATGCCTTGCAGGTTACCGAACTCGCCGACCATTTCGGTCATTAAATCGGTTTTTGCCAATAATGCGGCGCGTTCGGCCAGTTCAACATCGGCGCCCAAATGTCCGGCAATAAATTTCGCCAAGTTTCGAACCCGTATGGTTTTGTCGTAAACCGTGCCCAAATTCTCCTGGAAAATAACGCTGGACAGGCTTTCCACGCGATCTTCCAGCACTTTTTTCCGATCCTGGTTCCAGAAAAATTCCGCATCGGACAGGCGCGGAGTGACCACGCGTTCATTACCTTGTTGTATCGATTTGGGGTTGGTGCTTTCGATATTGCTGAAGGTGATGAAGTTCGCCAGCAAACCGCCTTCGGCATTTTCAACCGGAAAATATTTCTGGTTGGTTTGCATCGTCGTAATTAAAACTTCCGGAGGCAGTTCCAAATAGCGCGGGTCGAAAGTTCCGGTGATCGGCACCGGCCATTCGTTTAACGCGGCAATCTCTTCCAACAAATCGTCTTCGATATGCGCAATGCCGCCCACTGCGTCGGCAGCTTTTTGTGCTGCGTCGCGGATGATGGTTTTTCTTTGCTCGAAGTCGGCAATGACATGGCCTTGTTGGTACAAAGCATCGGCATAATCTTCCGGCTTGGTCAGGGTGATTTTTTGCGGCGCATGGAAACGGTGGCCTTGCGTGGCTGCACCGGTTTTGAGGCCCAGAATTTCGGTGTCGATAACCTTATCGCCATAAAGCAAGACAGCCCAGTGTACAGGCCTTACGAACTCGGTAGTGAAACTGCCCCAGCGCATACGCTTTGCTATCGGCAAACCGGCGATGCTTTGGCGGATGATGTCGGGGATCAGGTTTTCAGTCGCTTGGCCCTTGACGGATTGAGTAAAACTGAGCCATTCGCCCTTGTCGGTAAGCAAGCGTTCAAGCTGGTCGAAAGTCGTGCCGCAACTGGCCGCAAAACCTTGAGCCGCTTTGCTGGGCGAGCCGTCCGGCGCAAATGCCGCCTGTATGGCCGGACCGCGTTTTTCTACGGTTTTGTCGGGTTGAGCGGCGGATAGGTTTTCGATAAAAACGGCTAGACGTCTGGGCGTGGCGTAAGCTTTGCTGCCGGTAAACGTCAGTTCGGCGGCGTTAAGGCCTTGAATGATGCCGTTCAATAAAGCGTTGCTCAGTCTTAGCAGGGTTTTAGGCGGCAGTTCTTCGGAGCCTAATTCAAAAAGTAAGTGTTGTGCGGTCACGATAAAATGCCTTTATAAATTTATTAATTCGAGTTTATTTGCATCATACGGATGCTTTTTTAAATATCTTGTCCAATTTGCCAACAAATTAATGCCTGGGGCATTCCGTTTTTGTAGATTGCGGAATAAGCGTTTAAATTCCTGGTCGTTTTTACTGAGTTGATTTTTAGTATCGTTCCTTAACCTTTCCAGTATTTCATTATCCAGAATAAAGCCTATCTGTTTAGCTTCATCCTCAATCCATGTTTCTAATTCAGGATGAAATATCAAGTAATGATTTTTGTCTTTATGTTTATATAGTTTTAACTGATGTTTTTCGGATACTAATTCAAAATCAGAAGTGCGCGATAATGGCCGTTTATCTTGATCGACAATACCTAAAGCAAATCCATCTTTTAACTTACCCATCATTTCGCCGACGACTTTATTGCAACTGTGCTGATGGTTGTAACCACAAGTACCGCCAATCTTTTCCGGTGGAACAATGGTTTCAACCAAATTAGTATCGAGATAGCATTCCGGCAAAATACATAAATTAATATTACATTTCATCCGTAAATAACTCGGCATTAAAAAACAGGTCTAATCCATATTCGTAAACATCATTTAATTCAGCGTCCGTAAGCCGTTTAATAACAGTTTGTCCATCTTTGAAATCAGCCATGAAAATTGCTAAATCCGCACGCGCATTTTCTAAAAAAGTATCCAGAATATACGGGCTGTGTGTTGCAATAAAAAACTGGTTGCTTTCCGAATTAATTATTTCTTTAGCGATATGTGTAATGTAAGGCGGAAAGCAGTGCGCTTCAGGCTCTTCAAAAAGCAAGATTGAATTTTTGTTAGAAGCAATGGCGGTTTTAAAAAATATTATTCTTTGCAGTGTATCGGCAATGGAGCTATAAGGAAGCGAAATCATTTCGTTATTATTGCTCAATGTTTTCACTATTCTTAATGTATGGTTTGTCTTATCAAAAAGAAGCCTTAGACCATATTCTGAAAACAACTTAGATAACTCATTTTTAAGTAATTTATTATCTTCAACAACGTCAAGTAAATTAACACCCACAGGTGGCATCAAAAATGAAGGACCAGTAGATTGCTTTTTGGATATAAGATCGATTGGAAATTTATAATATTTAATTTTCAGCGGTAAGTAACTATCTTTTCTAACCTCCCCAACCGGAATTTTAATATTAAATCTACTATCTACATGTATATCAGGTATAGGTATATAAAATAGACTACGCGGCAAAGAATTTTGTTTTAAGTCTATTTTAATGTGAATTAGATTTTCATTCCTAGGTTCTTGAAATTCTAAATATTTAAGAGCACAAGAGCTATTATCGTCAGCTTTGATAATAATCTCATTTTCTATATCCCCATCAAAAAACAATTCAGCAATATTTTCTAGCCTGACAAATTGGGTTAATTTCTTGCTCTTATTATATTTAAAATAAGGCAAACTAAATAACCCAATCGCCTCAAGAATATTGGATTTTCCAACATTCGGTTTACCGATCAGCAGATTAATCCGCTTGCAATCGTTTAAAGTGACATCTTTAAGCGATTTGAAATTGGTAATATGTACCGAATTGAAAAACGTGGACATGGATTACTCGGCCGGATTCTGACACATCGGAAACCCCAGCGATTCCCGGCGTTGGTAATATGCCTCAGCTACGGATTTGGCTAAATTCCTAACCCGCAACAAATAGCGTTGGCGTTCGGTAACCGAAATCGCATGGCGCGCATCCAACAGGTTAAAAGAATGCGAGGCCTTCAATACCATTTCATAAGCCGGTAACGGCAAATTCAATTCGATCAGCTTGGTGCATTCGCGCTCATAAGTCTCGAAACACTGAAACATAAACTCGACGTTGGCATGCTCGAAGTTGTAAGCCGACATTTCCACTTCGTTCTGATGGAATACGTCGCCGTAAGTGACGATGCCGAACGGCCCGTTAGTCCAAACCAAGTCGTAAACGCTTTTAACGCCTTGCAAATACATCGCGATGCGTTCCAGGCCGTAAGTGATTTCGCCGGTGATTGGCCGGCATTCAAGGCCGCCGACTTGCTGGAAATAGGTGAACTGGGTCACTTCCATGCCGTTCAGCCAGACTTCCCAACCCAAGCCCCATGCGCCCAAGGTAGGCGATTCCCAATTATCTTCGACAAAACGCACGTCGTGTTCGAGCAAATCCAAACCTAAATGGCGTAACGACCCCAAATACAGTTCCTGGATATTATCCGGCGACGGTTTTAACACCACCTGGAATTGATAGTAATGCTGCAAACGGTTGGGATTTTCGCCGAAACGGCCGTCGGTCGGCCGGCGCGACGGCTGCACATAGGCCGCGTTCCAAGGCTCGGGGCCTATCGCGCGCAAAAAGGTGGCGGGATGAAACGTCCCCGCGCCCACTTCCTGATCCAGCGGTTGCAATAAAATACAACCCTGATCTGACCAGTATTTCTGTAAGGCCAGGATGAGTCCCTGAAAAGTAGATAAGTCGTTGTTTATGCTGGACACGGTTTAATGCTCTTGGGCAATAAAAAGTGGAGGATTATAACTGAAAAGCCGACATCAGGCATATCGTTAGATTCCACCGCACAAATTTATGCCGACGAACTCTACAGCGTTTGTTATAGGTAGCATTGCTGATTTCCCGTAATTAATTACCTCTCTAAAATGCATAAGCTTATATTCCAATAAGCAGTGTCCTATATCGTTATCAGGGCTTTAATAAATATCTTAAAAATGGCGTACTTACTTTTTTTTAAACAAAAGGAGAATCGACATGAACGATCAACAAAAGCAACGAGCGGTAGAAATTCTTAACCTTATTATGGAGCTTGAATTAGCGGGAGTTGTTCGCTACACCCATTATTCGCTTATGATTTACGGCTACAACCGCATTCCTATTGTGTCCTGGCTTAAGGGCAATGCCGACGAAAGTCTTGCTCATGCGCATAAAGCGGGTGAGCTATTGACCTTACTGGGCGGCCACCCTTCCCTCAAAATCGGTCCTTTATTGGAAACGGCAAAGCACGATATTGGCGACATTCTAAGAGAAAGCCTGGAACATGAAAAAGCAGCGATAGCCGCCTATTTTGACCTGTTGAAAGCCGCCGAGGGCGTTTCAGTGTTGCTGGAGGAATATGCGCGGGAAATGATTGTAGATGAAGAGATGCATCTGGACGAAGTGAATAAAATGCTGCGGAAACCGGGCGATGTTCAGCCGTTTAATTTATAAATCGACCAACCATGCGCACAGACTCCACGAAGGAAGCCCTAACACAGTTTGATATATTCATTGCCATAATTTTTTCTTTATTTAGCTTTCGCGAAAAATTTTAGTACGCTGAATCTAAACAGTATCTTTAGTCGAGTAAACAATATTTAAGGTAGAAAAAATGGCTGAAAAACGTTTCTTGGAGTTTGACGCGCTTACACCGGCAAACTTAGATCTTCTTATTTAAGGAGTTGTGTAGTTCATGATAGTGAAGATTGAACTAAAAGTTTTTGAAAAATAAAAATGCCAGTACGTATTTTCATTATTAGTAATTTTGGTCTTTTACTTCAGCCGATTACGAATCTAATCGAATCCGGGCCACAACGTTTTTCTCTGGCGGACTCAGCTGACAAATAGGATCAGGCCGCCAGCGATTTGGCAATCAATATGAATCTTGCTTGATATTGACAGCTATCCTGATGAGGTTGTGCCGCTAATTAATACTTTGCGTGAAGTTACCAACGCAACAGTCCTGCTTATTACCCGCCTGTCAGACTTGGCCCTTCAAGATAAAGCTATCATAGCGGGCGCTCGCGGACTCGTCGACAGAAGCATCGACGCTGAAATGCTGCTTACCGCCATTGAGAAAGTCAACGAGGGTTCACTTAATCACTCCGCCCATCATATCGATTAAGAATTCCGCCAAAAACAACTTGTAGGCTTTGGCTGAACGGTTGGGTTTGGAAATCCGCATCGCGCACTATCCGCCTTATTGCTCCAAACACAACTCGATCGAACATCGCTTGTTTCCACACCAAGCCCGTGCCTGTCAGGGCGTGATTTTTCATACCGCCGACATTGCCGAACAAGCAATGGAGAAGGCTAAGACGGCGACCGGCTTGAAAGTCTCTGCGACGATTTTGTCCGGCGTTTACGAAACGAAACGGGAACAAAGTGTGCCGCGGATTCTATCGAAAATAGGCGCATCGAGTTCGATGAACATCTTCCACGCTGGAATTTCCTCAAGGCCGGTAATTTCGGCATCCTAACCCGCTTAAAAACTTACCAAAGTTCTTAGAAAACCGGTCACGTTGATATTGCGCAACCAGCAGGTAATCTTGGCAAAATCATCCCAGACACTGTCACTGGTAATTTTTTTGATTCGCTTCATTCACAACTTTGGGTTTCAAGCGTCTAGTTTTTACCTTTCAATTTCTTACTGCTACTGGGAACCATGGTCGTAATCAAATTCCCCATTCGAAACGAACATTTCCATGAATCCGATGATCCGTCGACGGATTACTCTCCGTACCAATTCAAAGATGGCAACGAGTTAGAGGACAATCCGGAATCGGAATTCTGGCACGATGCTTACGGCAATAGCGAAAAACACTCCCCTCCTAAAAAGCCCTCCGAACAAAAAAAAAGTTTGTCGCCCACGCAAATTATTGCCCAATCCTTAGGGACTTCCCGATCAGGGCATACGACAAAAAAACGCACGCCAACCCCGGCAGAAATTATCGCCCAATCCCTCCAGCCCAAAAATTTCGCTGTCAGCGGAGAATTACTGCATGACACTTTTTGGCAAGGCTGGATAGAGCATGAAGAATATCTACGCAAGAAATGTCTTTATTTGCTAGGCCGCAATCGAGAAGAGGTCGAAGACATTATGAGCGGGGCGATGATCCAGGCTTTTCAAAATTTCACCAACCAATCTTGCGGCGTCGGCAACATGCGAGCCTGGTTATCAACCATTGTCCATAATGCGTGCATGGACGGGTTTCGAAAATCCAAGCGTCAGAACAACTTCTTCACCGACATTGAAACGTCGGAAATTGAGAATATACCCGCTGAGTATGGCGCACCGTCGCAATCACCGGAAGATATCGTGAGAGTCAGGGAATCGCTTGAAGAACTTTACCAATTGATTTTGGAATTGCCTGAGACATTACGCGAGCCTCTTTTGCTTAGGACAATAGAACATCTTTCTTACCCTGAGATCGCAGAACGCCTCAATCTAAACGAAGCAAACGTGCGTAAACGCCTGCAACAAGCGCGTGACCGGCTTCGCGCCAGTAAATTGGGTGACGACCGCTTAACCGAATATACCGCTAACCAAACACGTAACTATTGATTAAGGCCGCTTACTTAGGCCGTACGAAGAAAGGCGGCACAACTGGTCGCCAATACCTCGTTAGCAACGTATTGGCAATTGCCCGTTCTTAACCTATGGTTTTCATACCGCGTTTGTATTCGACCCAACACCTGAAATTGTAGCCTCCAGAACTGCGATTATCTCAGAGGCAAGCTTCTCTTTAAGCAATCGAGAGACTTCTTCGGCAATGGCACCCTTTAAAGCATCAAGGAATTGCTGTGTTGCCACAGCATGATGCGCGGCAGCGATTTTAGCGGCATCTTCGCTGGGAGTCGTTAGCATGCGCAATGCAGCGACCATTTTTTCAGTAGATGTGGAGTTATCAAGCGTGTTGTCCGCCTGAGGCACGTGACTATCGGACTGGATAACAGCCGCCTCGGAATTTGCTTCAGGAACAACCTCAACTTTTGAGGGTAAGGCGATGTCTTGAGGGGCGGGATTTTTTCGGGTATTGGCAACAGCTTGGTTTACCGCCTGACGCTGAGCGGCAATAGCCTTGATAAGAGTGTCTCTTTGGGCTTCGAAAGAACTTTGAATTGATTCGCGATGCGCCATTGCGGCTTGCAGTATTTCTACCGTCGGATAGGGCGCCGCTCTTGGTGGAGGCTCATTCGGAACATCGGTTTCATTAGAAATATCAGTCATGCTCTTACCGATCCAATAATTGGTTACGAAATTGAAAAATTAACGCCTACGCACTTGTTTTACAACACTCCGGTTTGATTGTTTTCATCCAATGTTGCGATTCATAGAATCTTATCAATACCAGTTGCACCAATTAATTTTCTGAGTTTTCAAATGTGTTTTCGCCCGGACAAAGCTTTAACAATCGCATTCCACCAAACACTGCCGAAACTCATCTTTACACTTATACCGCCCATCAACGAGGAAACTCATTGGCGACCGTAGTGGCGCTCATTCCAACTGCTTCAAGATTTGTTGCGGCCAAAGTAACGGCAGTCTGAGCTTGCGTGAGAATCTGGGAATATAAAGGATCTTTGGTCTCGAGAAATAGCTTGAGAGCCATACCTTGGGCAGTGGAGGAAATAGACATAATATTACGTAAATAATCGGTTGCATCCTGAACCGCAAAGGCCGCCGCTTGGCTGGCTTTTTGATAAGCGATGCCGGAGTCTATAACTTTGGAGGTATCATCGCTATTAATACGGACAGCATTCCGTGTTTGCTTGACCGCATCGACAATCTGCGAATTGACCAATACCTTATCGCCATCATTCGCGCCATTATCAGCTGACGCAGCAGTATTATTAGTTGCTGCATTATCGGTTGAACCACTATTATCTGTATTGGGTTCAGTTGTGCCGGATGTATCGTCACTCATATCCAAAATCCTCGCTTAATTTGTTAAGGTTATTATTTATCCGATTTAGTCATGCCGCCGGAAGAAAGCTCCAGAATTTGCTTACAGGCAGTCGAGGTAATGGCGTTGCTGATTTGCTGTAGACCGCCTTGCGCCTGCATCGAGTTTTGCATCGACAGACTGACCGAATGAACAAGCGTCTGGTACAAGACCGCCATGGCCTGAGCGGGCGCCTCGCCTAACACCTTGACATTGGTCTGTGTTACCGCGTCGGTGATTTGCGAATTGACCGGTGTATTGTCTGCCATGATTCAATGTCTCTTAGATTAATTTGGCTTGATACCGTTAATACCTATACTCAGTTCTTGGTTGCCAACAGCGCCACCAGCAATGCCAGCAACACATCGGCATTGTCGCTTCTTCCTATCTTTGCCGTGGCTGTCGCCCCTGTCATCGTATTGACATTGTACATTTGGATCACTCCGAGATTAGTCGCCGCCTGGCTGGAAATCGACGCTTGCTGCTGAGCCATAGTAGAGTTCTGGTAGAGAATGCCCATCGAATGGGCCATCGTCGTGTACAGCGAACTCATCGCCACAGCCGGCGCGCTGCCGAGAACTGAAATATTAGTTTGCGTCACCGAATCGGTGATCTGTCCGTTTACGGCGGTTGGGATTGCCATTAAAGTTCTCCGAAAAATAGTCTGTGTAGCGACGCCTCAGGCAGTCTAATTTATTAGACGTTCCGCCAACGGTTTTGTGAACGGCTACCGGCATCGCTGATGATTATTTTGGCTCAACCTTCAACAGCATGGTGCAAATCACCGATGTAGCACTATTGCCGATTTGTTGCATCCCGCCTTGGGTTTGCATGGCGTTTTCCATCGCCAAGCTGGTCGAATGCGCCAACGCTTGGTAGGCAACGCCTAATGCTTCCCACGGCGACTCCCCAACCACCTTAACGTTGGTCTGGGTAACGGCATCGGTAACCTGCTGATTGACCTGTGGCTGCGGGTCTGCCATAACTTAAGCCCCGCTCATGTGACCACCGGCCCTTGGGGAGCCGCCGTTTCCATCGTCATTCGAGATGTCGTGGTCCGCACATTGACTGTTTTATTTTGGCTGGGTTTCGCTGCCAGAAGCTTTGCGACATTCCGGGTTGTAGCAGATAAATCCAATGTCGCTTGGTTTTGTTGCTGGTTAACCATATTAGCAAACAATACGGACAACGCTTGCGTTTGTCCAAGATAGCCATTGATCGCCGCCGACGCCGGCCCAAGCCCCAGCACATGGCTGCTGGCTTGAGTAATGCCGTCGGTAACCTGTGGATGCACTTTTTCTACCATGACTTTTCCTCGCTATGCTGTTAATGCTGACTATGCCGTCATACTCATTACTCATCGTCGCCTGCGCTAAATAATTGCGTAAGCTCCTGGGTCAGCGTGGTTGCTGCGATAGTAGCCTGCTGCGCCTGTTGGTTGACCGTATTAGCGAACAGGATACTCAGCGATTGCGCTTGACCGAGATAGGCATTGACTGCCGCCGTTGCGGGACCCAAGCCCAAAATATGGACGGAACTTTGCGTGACACCATCAGTGACCTGAGAGCTACAATAAACCTCCTCCTCTCCTCTGAGATTACGAGCTTTTCGTTCCCCTGTAGGATCTGAACTTTTTTCAGTACTCATTTGCTTCTCTTATCGCTAGTGAGAAAAAGGTGTTATGCCAGGGTGATCCTAACGACCACCCCTAACATTAGCCATTAGCCTTGCGTCGCTTTGAGGGCGGTCAACAAGGACAATAATGTGCTAGGCGTGTCGCTTTGCGACACCTTGGAAGTCGCCACCGCGCCGGCCATGGTGTCGACACTGTATAACTGAATCACGCCCTGATTAGTCGCGGCCTGCGCGGAAATAGCCAACTGTTGCTGGGCGCTGGTGGCGTTTTGGTACAAGATGCCGGTTGAATGCGCGAGGGACTGATAGATCGCGCCCATCGCCATGGCGGGGGCATCGCCTAATACTTTTACGTTAGCTTGAGTCACTGCATCGGTGATTTGGCCGTTGACGGCTGTTGGGATTGCCATAATAAAACTCCTAACTGGATTTACGATAAATATTAATTTTTACCGCCGAGCTTGCGGCCTTAGGCGGTGCTTGTTTAACTAAGAGCGAAAGATTTGCTTTTGCGCCAAATCGCCTACTAACCGCTGGTGGCCTTAAGCGCTGTCAACAAGGCTAACAAGGTGTCGGGCGTATCGCTTTGCGCTACCTTGGAGGTCGCCACCGCGCCGGCCATGGTATCGACGCTGTACAGCTGGATCACGCCCTGGTTAGTCGCGGCCTGCGCCGAAATAGCCAGCTGTTGTTGGGCGCTGGTGGCGTTTTGGTACAAGATACCGGTTGAATGAGCGAGAGATTGATAGATCGCGCCCATTGCCATGGCAGGGGCATCGCCCAGCACTTTGACGTTGGTTTGGGTCACGGCATCGGTTATTTGATCGTTGACGGCGGTAGGGAATGCCATAATCGAGTTCCTTATTAATATTGATGAAAACAAGGTGGCGTCGAACCACCGATAAAGCCCGGTATCTGTGGATTGTCGGTCTCTGTAGTAATAGACGGTTCAGTTTTGCATTTGTGAATTGTCAGGAGGGATTTTTTTAAAAAAATTTATAATCTCCCAGCGACTAGAAAAACAGGACTCGGCAAATGCTCCCGCATCGCATAAAGCGCCTGCGTTTTAGCAGTCTATCTCCAACATTCATGCAAGTCGACAGGCGACACAAACCGGACTGATGATCACAGGCGAGTTTATTTCGATAGATGGGATGCGGCTGTCGGCAAGGATGCAGTATGAGAGCCACATGGCTACGAATGGAGGAAATTGACTCGACGATATGTCTGGCAGGCCACGATCCCTGACCTCTACGCACGCTCCCTGCCGCGCTAACACACCCATTGTATAGAGCGCGCCCTAAGATTTACCGGTGCTTTTGGGTTTCGATGTCCCTGGAATACTGCCCTGAATGGAGTCGATCGCTTCAAGCGTCATTTCCATGACACGTTTTTCAAGCTTCAACATTTCTTCGCGCATTTCCGGATAAAGCGTGTTGTTCTGCACCAGCACCGAAAGCTGAGTGGCGGTGGCGTCGGTAAATGTCTTAAGCGCTGCCTGTATAGCGGCCTCAGTCGCCTTGACCCCGGTAGACCCATACATTATCCGGTCAATCAATTCTTGTTGGGAGGGTGTTTCATTGGGCATATTCTCGGCCTCAATCTTAAAGAGGGTAAATGACAAATGCTTTTTGCAGATTAGTTCTTGGATTTCGGCTATTGATTGTTATCGGCTTCTTCGTTTTTATCCGAGGCTGCGGAATCGGCGTTTGAAACAGCCGCTTGATCGCCGGCGGACTTATCGTTCGATTTATCGTCCTTAGCGCCGGAGTTATCGCTGTTGCCTATATCATTGGCATTATGCTGCGAGGCTGAGGAATCGTTTGCCGTCGCATCTTGATCCGCCTTGTCCATGCCGCCGGCGCTGCCGTCTATTGACTGATCAAGCTTCAATCTCTCATTTTCTAACGCTTTAGAGCTTGCCTCCACGCGCGCTGCCTGCAACTCAACTTTTTTGGCCGTATCTAATTCCGACTCTGAGGAAACTATAATTATGGAAATCGAATTCAATAATGTCTGTAATTCAATTTTCTTGGCTATGTCTAATTGAGAAGAAACGATCACCGTGGCAATTGAATTCAAAATTGTCTGTAATTCAATTTTCTCCGGCTTATCCAACAGAGATATGTCTGTAGTAATTGATTCCAGGAACACCTGTAATTCAGTTTTCTCTTGCTTGGCCTTGTCTAATTTAAATAAGGTCCCGTTAATTGATCCCCATAATTCAGCTTGCTTGGCCGTATCCGATTCAGAAGATATTATTATCTTAGTAATTGACTCTACAACAGCAGCCAATGGATGATGAGGTGTATTATCAATCGTTGTCATAGGAAGCTCCGTGGTTTCTCATTCATTAGCCCATGCCGCCGGAAGAAAGCTCCAGAATTTGCTTGCAAGCGGTTGAGGTGATTGCATTACTGATCTGCTGTAGGCCGCCTTGCGCCTGCATCGAGTTCTGCATGGACAGGCTAACGGAATGCGTAAGGGTTTGGTACAAAACCGCCATAGCCTGAGCAGGAGCCTCGCCTAACACCTTGACGTTGGTCTGTGTCACCGCGTCGGTGATTTGCGAATTGACCGGTGTATTGTCTGCCATCGTTCTATACCTCTTGGATTAATCTGACTGCACTTAGACACTCAGGAATTTAGCGTTTGGTCACTGCCAACGCCACCAGCAATGCCAGCAGCAGGTCGGAATTGTTGCTGTTGCCCGTCCTTGCGGTCGCCGCCGCAGCCGCCATCGTGTTAACGCCGTACATTTGCATCACTCCGCGGTTGACCGCCGCTTGGCTGGAAATCGCCGCATGTTGCTGAGCCATTGTCGAATTCTGGAACAAGATGCCCATCGAGTGGGCCATCGTCGTGTACAGCGAACTCATTGCCACAGCCGGCGCATTGCCGAGAACTGAAATATTGGCTTGCGTCACTGAATCGGTGATTTGCCCGTTAACACTGGTCGGAATTGCCATGAATGTTCTCCCAATAAAAGTCCGAGGTGAATATCTAATTTACATAGACGTTTCACCGCGAATTTTGTGAAAGTTTCTACATTATTTATAGACAAAGGGCATAAGTTTCGTTTGAGCGGACCAGCGGCTCAACTCAGCTTTACGACTCAACTTTTAAGATCATGGTGCAAATCACCGATGTTGCGCTGTTACCGACCTGCTGCATCCCGCCCTGGGTTTGCATGGCGTTTTCCATCGCCAAGCTGGTCGAATGCGCCAACGCTTGGTAGGCGACACCCAATGCTTCCCACGGCGACTCCCCAACTACCTTAACGTTGGTCTGGGTAACGGCGTCGGTGATTTGCGGATTGACCTGTTGGGGATCTGCCATAATTTAACCTCACGTTCAATGGACGGGCAGTATCGGCAAAAGCCAAGATTGCCCGAAACCGGCCTTGCCAATTACCTGCCTAGGCATGGCTATGATAAGCCGCACCACGGCTAACATGGCTTTTCTCTCCATGCTTGTAATTAAAGCGCTTATTCTTTGTCATCCGCGCCCGCGAACATTTGCGAAAGTCCACGGGTTAGCGTAGCCGCCGCGATAGCTGAAAAATGCGCTTGCTGATTGTTCATGCTGACGAACAAGGCGGTCTGCGCTTGAGTTAAACCGAGGTATGCGTTGACCTCCGCCGTCGCGGGTCCCAACCCCAAAACCATGGATGCGCTTTGCGTAACTCCATCGGTGATCTGCGGGTTGCAACAAGAATTTCCGCCAGCCTCGCCACCATCCGTTGCCTGATCGTCCGGTGACGTTGAATTTCCGGTGTCTGTCATTTGCTTCTCCTAAATTTTAAGCCAAAAATATCCCCCGCTGCCGGGAGATGTTTTATTAATCCCTCTTTATCTCTTCATACTTGCCGCATTGCCGGACCAAGGCCCACACGAGAAAACCAACTGCGCTTTTAACGCGCCCAGCCAAGCGCTCCCAGGTCGCTGACGCCCAGAAACCCGAGCCTTCCACATGCGAGGACTTGGCAGCCTATAAATAGGGGGGACGAACCTCCCCCCGGCAAGCGTTATCCACCCAACTTCTAATTGCTGGTAGCTTTGAGGGCGGTCAACAAGGCTAACATCGTATCCGGCGTATCGCTTTGCGCCACCTTGGAAGTCGCCACCGCGCCGGCCATGGTGTCGATACTGTACAGTTGGATCACGCCCTGGTTAGTCGCGGCCTGCGCCGAAATAGCCAATTGTTGCTGGGCGCTGGTGGCGTTTTGGTACAAGATGCCGGTTGAATGCGCGAGGGACTGATACATCGCGCCCATCGCCATGGCGGGGGCATCGCCTAATACTTTTACGTTAGCTTGAGTCACTGCATCGGTGATTTGGCCGTTGACGGCTGTTGGAATTGCCATGGTTATACTCCTTAATTAATTTATACAATACTTTTCAGTGGTTAATTGCCGCTGGGGACATCCCCGTTGGCGGAATGCTATCCAGTCTTATACCCGTTTCGTTGAGCAGACGCGCTGCTCAGCTTTAATATTTAACGGATAAAATACCCGGCATAAAACTTTTGGACTAATAAGAGCCTTTGGTCGCCTTAAGAGCTGTCAACAATGCCAGCAACGTACTCGCCGTATCGCTTTGCCCCACCTTGGAAGTCGCTACCGCACCGGCCATGGTATCGACGCTGTACAGCTGGATCACGCCCTGGTTAGTCGCGGCCTGCGCCGAAATTGCCAATTGCTGCTGGGCGCTGGTGGCATTCTCATAAAGGATGCCGGTGGAGTGCGCCAGGGATTGGTACATTGCACCCATTGCCATGGCAGGGGCGTCGCCCAGCACTTTGACATTAGCTTGGGTCACGGAATCGGTAATCTGATCGTTAACGGCCGTTGGAAATGACATTGTTGTTCTCCTCTCAATTGAAATCTAAGCTGCGGGTTTATCCGGCAACCTATTGTTCGGCATCGCCGAGTTTAATACCCCTGAACTGCTTTTAAAGAAGTCAGCAGAGACAGCAGGTTATCAGGTACGTCGCTTTGACTGATTTTGCCGGTAGCAATCCCACCAGCCACGGTGTCGACACTGTATAGCTGGATCACGCCTTGATTGGTCGCTGCCTGCGCCGAGATAGCCAATTGCTGCTGGGCGCTGGTGGCGTTTTGGTACAAGATGCCGGTAGAGTGAGCAAGCGATTGGTAAATCGCACCCATCGCCATGGCGGGAGCATCGCCCAGCACTTTGACGTTGACCTGGGTCACGGCATCGGTAATTTGATCGTTAACGGCGGTAGGGAATGCCATAATCGAATTCCTTATTAAACTAATAAAAACAAAGCGGTAGTAATGTACCACCGGTACTGGCCAGGCGCTTTTCAGGTTACTGGCTTCTGTAGTAATAGACGATCCGGCCCGGCTTTTGTGAATCGGTTTTAGGCATTTTTTTACTTTTTTACGGCAATTAATTTACAGGCTATCGCTGTTAACAAAAGATCACTGCATTATTGCGCCAAGCCGGATTCCTACGGGGCCTTCGTCAGCCATTTCGATAAAAGCGAATAAAAACGCCGGACCTTGACCCTGTTTGCTCCGGCCAAAGCCGAAGCTTGAAGCGGCCGGCGCCTTAAGCACCGTGGGACTGGTCATCCAGCGTCCCGCGCCGAGGCCGTCCGCAGGCCAATCAAGTTTTAACGTTGCCCCTGCCCTGTCGAACAAAATGAGTTGCGGCGCCGCATCGGTCGCCGCCAAGAGACAATAAACGCCGTCCCGGACATCGACATCGAACTCCGCAACAGTCGGCTCGGCTACAATAGGAATGCTATAACCGAGCGACTCCAACGACGCGTCGAATGAGGTGAGCTTGATTGATCCTAACACCGCGCCATGGGCCGACAAAATGGCCGCCTGCCTGCCACCTTCCCGATAAACAACCCGCAACGCCGCCTGGTCCGATGGCTCCTGAAACACCACTCCCGAAAGAGCCGGAACCAACTTGACGCCTTGCGCCGGCCAGTCGGCAGCCGCCAGCGGGAACAGCATCAGCATTTCGCCGTCCGCCACGGCGGCAATAACAGCTCGATCCGCGGATGCCGGAAGCGCGCCACGTAAAAAGCGCGGCTGACCATAATCCGCATTGTCCAGGATATCCGGAATATCCAACGTCCCTTGTTTTGCAACGCCTGCCAATAAAGCGTGGCTCACGCCCCCGAACGCTTGGATAACGCCCGCGCAACTTCCGTCGGCGACTTTAAGCACGGCCCAGTCAGGCGCGGCGGCCAACCACTGCGGTACAACAATAGTTGGCCAAAAATCGGAAGAAGCAGCCAAGACTATTTCATCTATGCGCAAATTCGGAACAGGCATCAACGTAGTTTCGTAAGGCAGATCATTGGCAACGCTGATTTTGGCGATGCCTAACCCTGTTCTCGCCATATAAAGCGCCGCCCCCGAGGCATCGCCGGCCAACCGCACCAGTCCGGTCACGTCCAAATCGACCAAGTTCGAAACAACAACTTTTCCATACAGCATGGACTAACCTGCGCTATGTAAAACTGCGCCAATAAATGTTCAGAATCCGGATGAGCCGGCGGCCCGGCCCGAAAAGACGACCGGAAGCCGGTTAGCGTCTTGTTTGACGAAGCCGGCGTTAGGCTGTTTCACGGCGTTGGGCGGCGTAAGAAAACGGTACCAAGGCCCGGCCGGTTTGTAGATGCTTGCCTTTGCCAAGCCGGCAATCGACACGCTAACCCATGACAGCCAATTGGCAAAAGCAGCGGAACCGTAGGCAGGATCGAAAAATATATCGAGTCCAATCTGTTCAAGCCTGACCAGGACATGGTTTGCTAACGCCGGCGGCGGATTTAGACTATTCTGCCCGGCGCCGGGAGACCAGACCGCCCAACCGGCGGCAGAACCGTTTGCCTCTCCGGCCTTGCCGTCGTTATTCATAAAATGACTATATGCCGTGCCGTTGGCATAGGGCGGTGCATTGAAAGTCCAATTACGCATCAGGAATCGAATGGCTTCCGGCGATACCTCGGGATTCGGTTTAACCTCGATCAGCTGCGCCCCGGCAATGCCGTGCATGCCGAACATCGACAGCAGCATTTGGGCAAAGGGCAAACTGGAACCGTTGCCGTTGGCGTTAAGCAACTGCGGCAGCGCAATACCGCCGGCGGCGACAGTCAAATGCCGCGCCGGTTCCCGGCAAGGATGCCAATATTTAAATACGATGCCGTCATGCTTACGTTTCAGCATAGGATTCGAATATTCCGGCCGATCTTTCGAATATTTCGGTTGGAAGGCCTGGTAAATGCCGAATGCCGCTTCGGCATCCTCGCCTATCCCGTTACCGGCAGCGCAAGAAATATCGAGCATCGACCAAAGCGTATAGGCGCAATTGGCGGCAGCGGGATCGTTAAGCGCGTCCTGTCCGGTCGGGATAGGGTTGCCCAGCGTTACATAGAGACAGTGCTCGGTGACATCGAACAATATCCAACTTTCTTCGTCTATGCGAAGCTCCCAAAAAATCAGCAGCCGATCTTCATGCAAAATAACATTGGGCAAGTTGGCGCTGTCGATCGGCGGAAAAATAACGAGGCCGCCGACAGCCGGAATATTCACCTGCTGCCGCCAGCTGAGTCCGCTCACCTCACCGCCGGCCTGGCGTAAAAAGGCGCCGGCCCGGATCGTTGCATTATTTACCGCCCTATCCGGACGCCGGTTGACAGCGATTGTTGCGGCAATACCGACAGGCGTATTCCGGGTATAGGCTTGCGGAGGCTGATACAGGACCGGTTGCGGATATTCCTGCACCGTGCCCGGATTGGCGCGATGCCAAAGCCGTGGAAAATGTTTGCAATAGCGCAAACCGGGCAGCGAGGAACCGGTCGCATAATCGATAGTCACAGGCCGCCCGCCGCTGAACTCAATAGTGTTAACCGCTAATTGCGGGCCGCTGCCCGGCCATTGCCGGGCTGCCCGAATATCGAGTCGCGCCTGGATTTGCCGGTCGCCGAGCGTTGCCGTCAGGATGACCGTATTGGCCGCATCCAGCCGCACAGTGCGCAGACAGGCCTCGGCACCGGCCTCAACCTGATTGGGCTTGCCGTTGTCAGTCCAGACAAGATAAGCCCAAGCCGCCGCCGTGTTCGGCACGGTCACCGCCTGGGCAACGGCTTTGGGGTTTAAGTTGGATATATTGAAGCCATCCGGGCCGGCCAATCGGTAGCTGTACCATTGCTGGGCAATCCCGGTAGCGAAAGCGTACAGCGGTATCGTCAGCGCACTAAGGCTTGGCGTCACCTTAATCCGGGCAATCAGGGCCGTCTCGCCCACGCTGGCTTTGACCGTTCGCCCCGGCTGACCGAACGGAGTCAGGACATTGCCGGCCAGCGTCCTGCAATTGGCCTTGCCGCTTTTAGCGCCGTCGCCGGACCAAGCGATATAAGCCCAGCCGTCCTTATCGTCGGGATCGGTGGTGACGGTTACCGTGATCCGTTGCTTAAGCGCAAAACCGGCTGAATAATCCGAAACGTTGCCTGCCGTCACGATCGCATCCAAAATGCGGTCTATTGTCGACACTTGCATGGACACCAGGGTCGGCGTTATTTTGATTACCGCGGTGCGCACCGTATCGCCGACAGTCGCGGTAATCGTGTAGCCGGCCTGGCCGAAAGGACTTAACGCATTGCGCGCCAAGGTTTTACAGTTGGGACTTCCGCCAACACCGGCATTGCCGGTCCAGACAATATGCGACCATGCGGCTTCGTTATCCGGCTCGGTGACGGCATTGATGAAAATCCAGCCGCTGCCATAGGCAAGCGTATAGTGCGCAGTGTTTCCCGAGATTGCCGTCGGGGTCATAATCCCGGCCTCGGTGGATACGGGCAAAGCCGTAAATCGAGGCGCCACCTCAATGCGGACCTCGTACTTCGGCGTCCGGCCGAGCGTCGCGCTCACCGGCAGCGGATAGCCCGGCGGCGTCATCGCATTGCACGGCACCAAGCGGCGATCGCAGGGATGATCCGAATCCACATCCCCGCCGTCCCAACTGAGATAACGGAAAGCCTCCGGAATATCCGGCATCATCGCCGCGCGCACCGTAACCGGATCGCCGTTAGCCGAATAATGGGCGATCCAACTGTCTCCTTTTTTTACCGCATTGCCGACATCGAGACCGCCCAGCAAGGGCCGCACCGTCACCAAGACGCGCAAACGCGTGTTGCCGAGCCATGCGGCCACCGGCTGCGGCTGGCCGTAGCCGCTTATCCGATCGCAGGACAACAAGCGGCAATCGTTGTCATAACCGGGTTCCCCGCCATCCCAAATCAAGGAGCCGAACACGCCTGGAACAGACGGTTCGACAATAGCCCGTATCGTAACCGAGCCGCCCGGCGCATAATCGGCGACATAGCGGCCGTCGCCGATCTCGTCCGCGCCGCTGACCTCAAGCCGCAACAAACGTCCATCCACCGGCGGAGGCGGAGGCTCCAACGCCGCCGCTAAACGCGCCGCCAACGCCTGCACGGCATTTTGCAAAGCTTCCAGATTGCTGTTGCACTGCATCGCCTGCATCGGGGAAATGGTGCGCTTGGTGTTTAAAGGCCCCATTTTGCCGATCGCGACATTGGCTAAAATCAATTTCCCCAGCAGCGGCAGAACCGCGTTCCCGGCGCTGTATTGCAGTTCATAGACTTTCTCCAGCGGCAAAGTAACGGTAGCATCCAATAACAATTGCTTGAACTGGATTAACAGCGTGATGTTGGCGGCGAACGACGGATTCTTGTTGTAATCCGGCCGCGCCTGCAGATCGCCGATGACGGCCGGCAGGCGCTCAAGCGTTTGTTTGATGGCTTGGTTTAGCCTGGGATTGCTGGGCATCTGTTAACTTTCAGTTCGAGTGGCGAACTTAATGGCCCGCCACAATATGTTTCGCTAACGTTCCTTATGCCTGCTAGTTGTTGCGGTGCTCGATCAGATAGCGTGGAAAATTATATTTGATGAGTATGGGTGCTTTCATCGTATCCCAGCGGCCTTCCCAGCGGGCGATAGAGCCTTTATTTCCATAGTTTCTCTTCAGAAAAACAACCTCATCCTGGGGGAGTTGGTCTATGGTGGCTATCACTTTAGAGACCTTAGGGACCCCACCGATTGCTACATAGTTTTTTATATAATCATTAAATTCTACGCATGTTTTCAGAAGTTCGGCTCCGAACGCTGTAACGCTCGGCATGTTGTAGCTCAGGAAATCGTCCCAATCGTAGTCGAATGGCTGGTTATTCGCCTTGGCCACCCCATAGTACCAACCCAGCAAGCTAAGATTGGCTTCCAGTACGGTCGTGATGACATAAGCAACGTCGTTTGGAGCCAATTTTTTGAACCATTCGCAAAATGTCAAAGCGTCTTCCTCTCTGTCAATGACATCCATCAACGGCGACTTGAACCAAAGCGGAGTAAGGTCTTTCAGCGCATAGTGGAAATGGAAGAATGCTTTGCCCGGAAAAGCACTTAGAATGTCGTCCATGTCCATGTCTCCGTTCAACTCCATGACTCTTTTTTGGGCGATTCCCTGCTGTTCTTCGCTCATTTCGCTGAGCGTGCCGGAGACCAGTTTTTGTATCGAGAGATAAGTGAGTTCGTTGCGCACCGTCAGAGGTTTAGGAAGCAGCTCAATTTCTTTTTCTTTGATTTTCTTTTGGGCTTCTTTCAGGCTTAGAAATTTACTATTTTTTATCAGACTGTCGATGTCCCCTTTATATATATTTGCGTTTTCTTGCAAATTCTTGTCTCCATAGTAAAGCTGCCTCGCGCAACCATCAAAGGTATTCAACCATAGCCAATACCGGTGCCAGATCGGCGTTTTTGCGTCGATCTGTGCATCCAGGTAGTCGTCATTCAGGTATTTGGCTTTCCATACCTGACTGCTGGGGGAATTGTCTGCCAATCCGGGATAAGCTTCTTCCAGTTTTTTCTGCATATCTTTTTTATAGTCTGGTTTTTCCACCTCCTCCTTCAGCAAGCGACTCCATGCCTTATCCGCCTTGTACTTCCCGACATATCGTTCATATAAAAATAGCGAAAGCGGCAGGTTCATCTGGCTGCTCGGCAGTCCCCCATGCTTACGGCTGGGAGTCAGCAAAATGCTATTTAAAGTGTTTGTCCAATACTCTTTTTTAACGCCCAGAATCTTCTTCGCCGCTAATACCTGTTCCAGGTTACTGTCTTCGTCCCAGTTAAACCAATTCAGACTATTGCTGCCCTCGTTTTCGATCAAATCCTCTGCCGTAATAAATTCAGAGCCTACGGAAACTCTTTTGCGGCTATTTTTATCATATTTCCAAAAACCACTGACTGTGTCATATTGGAAATCTCCCACTAATAAATCTTCAATTTGTTCGATCAGCTCTACCAGCAAAGTGCCTTTCTGAACGAGCTCTTGCAGTTTTGCCATAAGATCTTTTTTATATTCACGGGCAGCCTTTTGATTTGTAAACTGAAGAATAGGCGAAACAAGCTCCAGGGTGTAGTCGGCATCGGTTTCTATTTTCCAGCCGTTCTTCTTACATTTTTCAGAATCTCCTCCATTATCACCTGGCTTAGGATAGAGATTCCAAACCTCGATATGCGTGAAACTCAGCATTTCGCAGTCGTGCGTCGCGAATTCGATCTCGATCCCGTAGGTGTTGTTGGAGATATTTTCTATTTCGTCTTTTCCGGACATGATGTATTAAACCTCTGGCTGGATGTTGTTAGGGGGTTTTTGGCGCATTGACGGTCAAAAATTTTGCGGGTCTTCGAGCAGGTCGTCCAATATTTCCCAATCGATTGCCGATAGCGACTCGCCGCTTTCCGATGGCGAGTCGCCGCTTTCCGCCAGGCCAACCGTGAGTGATTGGCAGGTCTGTTGCAATACCAGCAGTTTCACATTCTGGGCTAGCGCGTCTTTAGGTTCGATAGTCCGGTTGAGGTTTAAGGGTCCCATCTGGCTCATTTCCAGGTTGGCGGAAACCAGGTTTTCAAGCATGGGCAGGATGGTGTTTACCGTTGTATTGCGTAGCGCGGCCAACTCGGCCGAAGACGGAGACGCGGCGTCGTTAACAAGCATCATTTGCCGTTTGAATTCGTTCAAGCAGCCGACGTCCGCTACGAGCTTCGGTTGTTTGGCGTAGTCTCTCCGTTGCTCAATGTCGCTGATAATAATCGGCAGGCATTCGAGCACTTGGTTTATCGATAGGGCCAGTTTTTGGTCGATCGGCATTCTGGTAACTCCTTTCAAGTCGTGGTCTTCATAAGGTTTTCGGTCAATAAATGCGCCGGCAAATGCGCGGCTTCGATAGCCAGCCGGTTTCCGTTAAGCGGAGCGGTTCGTGACGCATGTATGTCATCGGTTAGATTTAAGGAATATCTTGCCGAGCCTGGCTGACCGCCTGCCGTTGCGGACGGCGTGAAAAGGATTTGCCGGTGCAGTCGCCATAACGTTGATCTTCGCCTTTTTTATCTAACTGATATGCCATGCCGTCTCTTTACGCCGAGCCATCCGGCTCCTGTATCAGCGACGAAATCGCCCAATGTTTTTTATCTACGGGGATAAAGACGATGCTCGGCGGATTTTGTGAAAAATATCGGGTAATGGGTCAAATATGTGATTTGCTTATATAATATCGGGTATGACCTGTTATCAAGAAATTACCTGCCCGGATTGCGGCAGCAGCGACATTATGAAGTCCAGCCGTAGCGCATCGGGTACACAGCGTTATCGCTGTCAAAATCCGGATTGTGAAACTAAAACTTTCATGTTGGCTTACCGCTATAAGGCTTGTAGACCCGGTATCAAAGAGCAAGTGGTGAAGATGGCCATTAACGGTAGCGGCATCCGTGATACAGCACGAATTCTCAAAATCAACAAAAACACAGTGATTAGTACGTTAAAAAAAGTCGAGCCGCATCGTCCAAGTCTTAAATCCGTCATGCCAAATTACAGATTTAACCCACCACCCATTTTTTGAATGCGATAGGAACGATCAGTGAAGAGAACCTGCTGGAAGTTAATGCCTGGCTGGCTAAGCGGTAGGAAGCAATAACCGATGCAGGCCGGAAACGCCAGTCGACAAGTTTATCCGGACCGTCAAATACTACCGGCCGGCTTTCGGTATCTTTGGCCCTATACCCTGTGCCTTTCGCCTTATCTGTTTAATCTGTGGCTGAATAGTCACACTATTTCATGCTTTCATTAAAACCAACTCATTGCCGTTGATGATAATTTGAGCTTGCTCGGTATTACCAGGCCGGTGCATTGGTGGTAGATTACTTTTATTGCGGAATGAGCGCGATCGCCATGCAATCGCTACGCTCAAGTGGTTCGGTTTTAGCGTAGGCAAAGACCGGTCAGCTTTGTTTGTTAATACGGCCCGGAGGAAAAAATCATGAAACTCTATTACAGCAAAGGCGCGTGTTCGCTCTCGCCTCATATCACCGCTTGCGAAGCGGAACTGCCGATTGAATTGGTTGAAGTGGATTTGCAAACCAAGCGCACCAAAGCCGGGGAAGATTTCCAACTGATCAACCCCAACGGTTATGTCCCGGTGCTGATCCTCGACGACGGCAATAAGTTGACGGAAGGCCCTGCTATTGTCCAGTATCTTGCCGACCGGGCGCCGGATAAAAAATTAGCGCCGCCTGCTGGCACATTCGAACGCTATCAGTTGCAACAATGGCTGAATTTTATTTCAACCGAAATCCATAAAGGCGGATTTTCGTCTTTGTTTAATCCTGCCACACCTGAAGCCGTTAAACAGATGACAATTGTCACGTTAACGTCGCGCCTGGAAAGCGTTGCCAAACATCTTTCGAACCGGGCGTTTTTGCTGGGGGAGCATTTTACCGTCGCCGATGTCTATTTATTCGTCGTTCTGCGCTGGGACGCTTATATCGATGTCGGTCTTTCCCGCTGGCCGGTACTGGTAAACTACGTTGCTAAGATTTCCGCACGTCCCGCAGTGCAAAAAGCATTGAAGGAAGAAGGTCTTGATTAATTCGTTTGAATCCGAACAACCACCAGCTAAAGCGGGTGGATTCATATAATTTCAGATACGGCTCATAAGATCCGTTTAAGCTTCTGCTAATTAACTGCGCTAACAACCTCAGCATTTAGGTATTTCACGATATACCAATAACTAACTATTTAACTTAGTGTATTTCTCCACAAGTATTCGTTTAACCACTTAGCGGAGAATCGCCCATGACACCGAGAGAATTGACTAAACAAGCTTTTAAACTCTACAACAGCATCAGGATTAAAAGTTATACTGCGGCACAGCATCCGGACCATGCGATGCGTTTATACTCTTTACAAACACGAGCCTTTTTCAGGTATAAACGACGCCTGAAAGCCGAATAAAGCAGAGACTGTAAAGTATTGCATCGGCGCGGTTCAAGCAATCACGTTGCTAGCGGCTGCGCCGGATTGCACGCATGGCCGTTGCAAGCTATATATCGTGAGAATCCGGCCGGAACGATGGCCCCGATGCATGACAGAAAAGAAATAATCTCTATGAGTAACCCGGCATGACTCTATCACCGCCGCCCGCAGGAACTCTGATGCTGTTCAACAAGCTCTCAATCCCAGTCATAACATTAACCGGCGCACTATTCTCGATGCCTGCCGCCGCGGAAGAAATACCTGGCCCGCAACAAGCTCTACAAAGCCTCGGCATTGGCGCCCCACAAATCGCCCAGCTTGAACGCGGCGAAATTGTCACTTACGCCGTCAAAGAAACCAGCCAAAAAGAGTTGGCTGTCGGTGTCGCGATGATATTGCCGGTGGCGTTGCCCCAAGTTGCCGATTACATCAAACACAGCAGCCTTGGCGCTAGTGAAGCTAACATCCTTGCTTCCGGCCCACTAGCCGGCAACGCCGATATTAATACCTTTGGAAAATTTGCTTTTACCGATAAGCAGCTTGATGAAGCCAAAGCGTTTTTGGAAGCCGAGCCGGGCGAAAAATTCAACTTGTCGAAACCGGAGCTGGACAGCCTGAAAAACCTGCACGACAGCTTAAAAGATGCCGACGACAAAACGTTGTTAAAAGCCGCCAACCAACAATACCGGAAAATCCTGTTACAACGTTTCCAGGCTTACCGGAAAAGCGGCTTGACCGGAATTGCAAGTTACAGCCGCGGCAAAAGCACTGCCGATCCTGCCGCGGAACTGCGTAGCGACGCCATCAACAGCAAAGCATGGATACGCTATTTTCCTGAGCTGCGGCAAGCCTGGCTTAACTATCCAGCGGCATTGCCGGCCAATACCAGCGAACAGTTTATGTGGGCTAACCGTGACATCGAAAACCGGCCTACTGCGATTCTCAACCATCGGATTATGCTCACCGCCAACGCGAGCTATATTCTTCTTTCACGACAGTTTTATGTCGGCCATTCCTACAATTCCAGCCATATGGTTGCCGGAGGCCTACCCTATAAAAACGGCACGCTGGTGTTTTATTCGACCCGCAGTTCAACCGACCAGGTAACGGGTATAGGCAGTAATCTGAAACGCTCTATAGCACGCGAGCAAATGGAAAAAGAAATGATCGACCGTCTGCAACGGCTTAACAAAAACCTGACGCGCAAGAGCACGGCAGTTAACGATCAGAACAAAGAAATATAACCCTCAACCCTGCCGGATCGCTCCGAAAATTGGAGGCGATGCAGGCATCTATATCATACTTAACTTATAGAATACTTCGCGCCTCTTATCTTTTCAGGTAGAATAGTGCTAGTTTAAATCCAGAAAAAAATCAATCATGCCTGTAGACAGTTCCGTAAAAAAACTTTTGATCGTCGACGATAGCAAGGTATCGAGAATGTTAATCCGCACGCATATTCTCGCCCGACATCCGGAATGGGTCATTTCTGAGGCCGCGTGTGGGGAAGATGCTATTGCACTTGTCGATAATGACCTTCCTGATTATTGCACTATGGATATTAATATGCCGGGCCTTTCAGGCACCGATGCAGCCGCTCAAATCCTGTCCAAGTATCCATCAATTAAAGTAGTTATTTTTTCGGCAAACATTCAAGAAACCCATCAAAACCGCGCCCGCTCGCTTGGAACCGTTTTGGTTGCAAAACCGGTTACTGAAAAATCAATTGCCCTGACGCTAAACTATTTTACAAATTGATAATGAACGATCTCAGCGACCTTCATCTTGATGCCTTGGTAGAAGTTTTTAGCATCGGCGCGGGTCGCGCCGCATTAAGCTTGAGCGAGATTGTTAATGATGAAGTGCGTATTTCCGTACCCTCGATACAAGTCATTAATTCCGAAGACATCAATTCAACAACATTGCCTCTGAATAGCGGACGATTCGGCTCGGTAAATCAGCATTTTCACGGGCCGTTTAATGCCGAGGCGGTACTTCTGTTTACCGAAGAGCAAGCATTAAAAATTGTCAGCGATATGATGGGTTCGCAAATGAGCATTGACGAACTTGCGGAATTCGAGCACGAAGCCATGTGTGAGTTAGGCAACATCATTTTAAACGCTTGCCTGTCCGCGATGGCCGACGTATTCAATTTTACCTTGGAAAGCTCCTTGCCTGCTTACGCCGTAGCCTCGGCCGAGGAAATATTGCTTCGACTCAAGAAAGACACCAATCAACATGTTATGGTATTGCATATCGATCTTTCGATCGAAAAACGGCACGCGGCAGGCAGCCTGATGTTCCTGCTAAGTTCCGCGTCGTTGACCAATCTTGTTATCCATATCGATCAATTTCTTGGCCGTATTTCATGAATAAAATCCCGGTTGCGCCAGGCACGACCCTATCTTCCGACCTGACTTCCATGAATGTAAGCAATGGCGCAAGACCGGCGGGAACAAGCACGGCCATGCCGCCAAAGGTCAAGCATTTCGATATGGAAGATATATCCAATGCGCTTAACCTCGGCGTCTGCGTTGTCGACGCCGGCTGCAAAGTGTTGCTCTGGAATAACTGGATTGCCAAGCATAGCAACATTAAAGAAGCCGACGCCCTTAATCGGCAATTTGACCAGGTGTTTTCGGAACCGGTGTCTCCCGCGTTCCTGACCGCGCTCAAAAACACCTTGACCTACAGGCTGCCTGTGGTTTTGTCCACGGCCCTGCACCGTACGCCGTTGCCGCTGTATCACACATACGAGACTAACCGGCAGAAATCCAGGATGTACCAATCGATCACCATCACGCCGATTCGGTCGCAATTTAATGAATCGTGCTGCCTTATTCAAGTTACAGACTCCAGCACCTCAATCAAGCGCGAAAAAATGCTGCGTTCTCATTCGGAAATGCTAAAAAAAGAAGCCATAACGGACAGTTTGACCGATATTTGCAATCGCAGGTTTTTCGATGCCCATTACGAAATGGCCGTAGCGGAGGCAAAGAGACAAAAACATCCTTTATCCATTTTCATGATCGATATTGATTTTTTTAAACTTTATAACGATCATTACGGGCACATAGCCGGCGATAACATAATCAAGCAGGTCGCCAACACATTAAAGTCGCAACTCTCGCGCGCCACCGACATCATTGCGCGCTATGGCGGGGAAGAATTCGTTCTGGTAATGCCGCACTTGCCTCAGCAAGTCGCCGAGCAATTTGCTGAAAAATTGAGAATCGCGGTTTTTAATCTGGCAATACCGCATATAAAATCCCATATATTCAATCAGGTGACGATTAGCATCGGTCTTTGCACCGGCATTCCTGAAAAGGGCGACAACCTGTTAAACAAAGCGGACACCGCTCTATACCAAGCTAAACAAACAGGCCGCAACCAGTGTATCTCGCTCCCGCTTGGCGAAGCCGAAGAATATCTGCAACAATAGCAGATAGAGGCAGGCACAAGACCAGCCCCTACAACAGCCCGATTAAACCCCAGTTAAATTTTATTCCGCCGCATCGTATGAAATTAAAACCCTCCGCACTGACGCTGGCGTTAAGCCTTGCGCTCTTTCCTGCCCCACGGCAGGCCGTTGAAATTACAAAAATCGAATTGCCCGATATGGGCGACTCTTCCGGCGCCTTGATTACGCCCGCCGAAGAAAAAGAATTTGGCGAAGCCTTTTTCCGCAGTTTGCATTCGCAAATTTCCATCAACCAAGATGCCGAAATCCAGCAATACATTCAAACGATCGGCGAGAAACTGGTCATCAATAGCGACGCGCCAAGCAACCCGTTCCATTTCTTTGTGGTCATGGAAAAAGACATTAACGCTTTTGCCGGACCTGGCGGCTATATTGGGGTAAATTCCGGATTAATTTTGATGACCGAAGCCGAAAGCGAGTTGGCATCGGTGATGGCGCACGAAATTGCCCACGTTACCCAGCGCCATTTATACCGCGCTTACGAAGCATCGAGCCGGTTATCGATCCCTACCGCCGCAGCAACCTTAGCCGCCATTTTATTAGGCACGCAATCGCCCGCTCTCGGGCAAGCCGCTGTCGTGGCCATTCAGGCCGGCAACGTACAGTTTCAAATTGATTTTACCCGCGAAAACGAGGCCGAAGCCGATCGCGTCGGCATGCAAACTTTGGCCGGTTCACAATTCGATCCGCGCAGCATGCCCACTTTTTTCGAACGCCTGCAACAATCCAGCCGCTATTATGGACAGAATGTCCCTGAATTTTTAAGAACCCACCCGGTTACTTCATCGCGTATTTCCGATACCCGCGGACGCGCTGAAACTTATCCCTATAAGCAATACCCTGACTCGCTCGGCTATCAGTTAACCAAGGCAAAGATTCGGGTGCTAACCGGGACAGACCAAGCAGAAACGCTTAAATATTTTCAATCCCGATTAACTCAGGGTACGGCTGAGCAACGCGTCGTTTCCCGCTACGGCCTTGGCCTGAGTATGCTTAACTCGCAAAAATTCAAGGACGCGGAAGAGATCTTTCAACAGCTGACTAAAGAATATCCGGACCAACCGCAGTATGTCGCGGCATTAGCCCGCACGGCGCTGGAATCTAAAAATTACAGCACTGCGCTTGCCCGATACAAGAAACTAACCGAGCAATTTCCGGATAACGATGCCATTAAACTTGAATATGTCAGCTCTTTACTAAAAACAGGTAATGCCGAGCAGGCGAAGAAAATCTTATTTCAATTAAAGCCTAAAACCCAGCGGCAGCCGGTATATTCTCAATTATTGGCGCAAGTTTATAGCGACCTGAATCAACCGGCCGAATCGCATCGTTATCTTGCGGAATATTACTATGCGACAGGACAAACCAAAGACGCAATCCTACAAATAAAACTAGCTCAGAAATCGAAAGGGCTTAATTTCCAGCTATCGTCCATTCTTAATGAACGGCTTAACTTCTTTGTCAACGAGGAAGAAGAAGCCAGACGCAGCCGATAAAAGCCTGAACCTTAGCTGAACAAAAGGGCAACGACTGCCTGACTTTTTGTTTATCAGAAACAGCTAAAATTCCGTAATAGCCTGTATTTATTACGTATTTATACGATGATTATATTTTTCCCGATAAACCCCATTTTTAAATAGACAACCGCAGGGCATTTGAATAAAATTTGCCCCGGTTTGAAGGAGTAAACCCGGTTTAATGACCGACTAAGAGGGGGAATTTAGTCTTCTAGACTAGCTGATAATAATAATAAAATAAGTGACACTGCTTGGGTCAAGTTGTAACAAAAAAGCAACTCAATAACAATAATAACAGCACTCAACACGCCCGCTTTATGCGGGCTTTTTATTGTCTGGAAGAAATACACGCTGAAGAGTCTTAACGCGTCACCCAATAGACTCATATTCGCTCAATCGACTTTCTCTGCGCGACAAGAAAAGCCACTCAACATAATACTGAAGTTCGATTACTATCGATTCCCTCACCTTTTACTCGTAAGGTTGCTATAAATGTCTATATCACTCGCCGTTCTTGAAAATGTGATTCGTGAAGCCGGATCAATTGCCATGACTCATTTTAAAGATCTAAAAAATTTGGAAGTCAGCAAAAAGAGCCCCCGCGACCTAGTCACCGATGCCGACGTAGCCGTCGAAGCCTTTTTACAAGAAGCCCTTGCCAGACACTATCCGCAATTCGGTTTTTGGGGCGAAGAAAGCGGCCAAAGTGCCAATCAATCCAGCCGCTGGATTGTCGATCCGATCGATGGAACTCACTCTTTTTCGAGAGGGCAGTATTTTTGGGGCATCAGCGTCGCTCTGGAGATTGACCAAGAGCTCATCTTCGGCGCCGTCTATGCACCCGCACTGGATGATTATTATGCAGCCGAAAAAGGCCAAGGAGCCTGGAAAAACGGCCAAGCTATTACCGTTTCCAATGAAAGCAATCTTGCCGATGCGATGGTTGCGACCGGCTTCGCCTGTTTGCGCTCTTACTTAAAAGAAAATAACCTCCAACGGTTTTGCCGAATCGCCGAAGTAACCACAGGGCAGCGCCGTTTTGGATCTGCGGCAGTAGATTTATGCCTGGTTGCGGACGGTCAAGTTGATGCTTTTTGGGAACAGGAACTGAACCTGTATGACATTGCCGCCGGTGCATTAATTGCCAGTGAAGCAGGGGCTACAGTTACGGATTTTCAAGGGAACGAAGGACTCTTTCCGAAGAACATCCTGGTAACCAACGGGAAGATTCTTAATCAGATACTTCCGTTGATGTAACCTGAGTTCGGGAGAAGAAAACCGAGAGCGAGCGCCTCGCTTTTCTTCTTCCGAACCAAGTTAGCTTAATATCATCCTCGACAAGCTTTCATTAAAATTAACCTCAAATATTTCAACCACTGTTTCCGCCTCAACTTCGCGCCTCCCACGCCAGACTTTAATTTATTGACAACCCTCAAAACATTAAAAGCAATTGTTGCCAACACACTCCATCAAATTCAATATTAAAACCAGTTTATCCCTCCAAGCTCCCCATGTGTGGTTTGCTTAATCATTTTCTAACCGTGAAATGTTGAGGCTCTAACTGGCTAAAATTTGCCGACTGGACTGGCTCCAACCGTGCAAATATAGCCGCATATTTTTCAGGCTCTGCTTTAGCCATACTTTCCCAGGTATCGAATGCTGCTTTGTATCGTCCTTCATGCAGCTTCATGAGAGTCTTCATTGTTCGCACAGCATCATCAGGGCGGTCATTTAACGCATACACAAACGATATACGCATCAACACTGGCGCATAGCCAAAGCGCTTGACCACACGCTCCATAAAAACGATATCTTCAGGCGCCATGCCTGCACGTGCTGTCGTCTTACTGAACCGGAAATAATCGTAAAACTGGGGAAACACGGTAAATCCGGGAGGTTCAGTAGAACCTTCGTCAGCCTTTAAACCCAATACTTCCCATCCCAATGCCCGCAAGCCAAGAACTACCCGACGATAATCCGTAGCTCCCCCTACTAGGCCTGATGCCATCAATAGGAACAGACCAAGCAGATAACCCCGCGGCACTTGAATTGTCGTTGCCCCTATCCGCTCTTGATGAACCATACCCAGCAAGAAAGCCATTGGGACCAACACATAGGCATACCACAAGGGAAATTCAACCAAACTATGTACTAAAACCGCAAAGAGAAACAGCGTCGCAAATCCAACCTCTCTAGATATCGTTTTTTGTTGCCCCGTCCGTAAACAGCACCTGTAACACCAATAGCCCAACGCCGCAAAAACCGCAATCGTGACGAACCAGCCCAATTCCGCGGCAAAATTCATTACTATATTGTGCGCATGTTGGACATAATTACTGGGGGCAAAATCAGCGCCAATTTGCAGCTGTTGCGGCCCAAACTCATACCACCCCGCGCCGAACCAGGGATGAGACAAACTGATTTCCAGCGCCTGTTGCAGAAACACCAGCCGCACGGAACCGGTACTGACATGCTCCGCTGCGGACGCCGTTTCAGCCCCGAGCAAATTGGCCAGTGAAGGCAATGCAGTCACCCCGCAAAAATAGCTTATAACCAACGTAACCATTAATGGCAGAGGGATTTTCTTAAATCCGGCATTGCCTCGCCAAAACCAGGCACACAACGCGAATAAAGGAACAATAATCCAGCCGATTCTGGATTGGGTCAGGGTCAAGCCCCATAACAACAATAAAGCCATTCCGACAGCAATACTCGAACGCAATTTGTCAATCTGGTACAACCACCAGACCGAGGCGACTGCAAAGCAAAATAATAGGGCGAGTTGGTTCGGTTGACCGGTATTGGCATAAGGCCGTATAGCGGCATCATGCGGCATCGGCATAACAAAAGGCCGCAGCATCGCCTCTTTACCAACTAATTGCAAGGTGGCCAGACCCACGGAGACTAGTCCGGCAAATAAGTGCGCCCAAGCTAACGATTTGCAAAGCCCCTGAGAACCTTGCGGCTGCGCGCCGATTGTCGCACCGAGCAAGATAGCGATTGTTGCAGAGAGTAAATATGCAATAGGTAAAACGGCATCCCAATTTATAGTCAGCAAGCCCAGCAAAGCCTGGATGCCGATTACGGCAGCCAACCCTGCCGGAATTATCGCTAGCCAGGAAAGGCTGACAGTGAGCTTTTTTTGCTCGGAAATTAAGGCAAGTACGATGGCAACACCAAAAAGCGCCAACCATTCGTTATAAAAGGTTAGAAAAGGATATTCATGATAGGGCAACAAATATGCCGCTATCAAACAAACAGCCAACATCGGCAAAAAAAGAGAGGAGGTAGGAGTATCGTTCATGTTAACTCCAAATTTGGAGGACAAAAAAACGCGACCATAAGGCCGCGTTTTGTGGGTGTATAACCTTAAACTAGCTGTACCGAAAACCTATGCAGGCATATCAGTTCCAGCAATCCGAAATTACGATGCTTTTGTTCTGCATGATCCAGGCAGATATTTGTCTGGAATACCACCTGTAGCGGTAGGGCCGCATAGCCATGTGCCGACCGTTGAGCCCGCAGTTGGTGCGGTGCATGCACCAAATGTTGTAGCAGTTGCCGTCGCGCTGCTGCAAGGTTTGAGCAGAATTGTACCATCGATCCCTGTACCCAGATTTTGCGATTTCACAGTAACTTCGCCATTAGCAGCTGCTGTTTTGATAGACAACACATATTTGGTGGGTCCCGATCCAGCAGTATCTGATGTATTAACCTCGCATCCCCAACTGTTATCAGTACTAGGCACAACATTTGTAGTTTGAAATACTTCGGTGATAGAGGTTCGGCAGGCTGATCCGGCAAGAATAACTTCCGACACCTTAGCTTTAACTGTGTAATCCTGATAAGCAGGAATCGCAACGGCGGCCAGAATACCAATGATCGCCACCACGATCATTAATTCGATTAAGGTAAAACCTTGTTGTGCTTTTTTCATAGACAGTGAGTTCATGATTCAGTCCTCGTTAAATTAAAAGTAAACAGCAATATAACTTAAGCAGAATTCATGCCATCCATCCCAGCAATTTTCATTATGCGCATTTTGGATTTTTTTACCAAGCCGCTTTAAAAACCAAAAAACAACATTTAATTTCCACATTGAAAGAAAAACGTCTAGTTTTTTAGAATTTATACTCCACTTGCCTTTCAAAATAAGAATTACTGAAATATTCCTCCACATTGTCTTCTATTTTTATCAATGCTCTATAATCGTTATAAAATAGGCAAATAAACTAAGCCGTATTAATAAACCACCTGCTGTGCAAGGCCACAAAACAGCCAGTATAGAAATGCCTGCCAGAAAACCCTGCCAAAGCCAAAGTGCCGCCCCAAAAAACTTGCCAACACATTAAGCTTATTTGAATCTCAGGATGTAACATGCAACACATCAGCCTTCAAGCAACCATTACGTTAACCGAATTAAGCGAACGCACTATACGTCGCCGCGTAGCCGATGGTAGCTTAAAGTGCGCTGCCGATAATGACGCCCACCACAAAACCATGATCTGTTTCGACTCGATCAAACACGATATTTGCATTGATCTTGATCCAGACAATATTGAACTTATTAAAAGTGCCGACTCGGGGAATGCACAAGCTCAAAATGATTTGGCTCTGCTTTTTTTAGAGAATAACAAACTAAAAAGCGCCGTCTATTGGCTGGAATTGGCGGCAAAGCAAAATCTTACCGATGCAATGCACTTGCTTGGACGTTGTTATTTGGAGGGGCGCGGCTTACCTAAAGACGATAGCCTTGCCATCATGTGGATTGCCAAAGCGGCTTCGCTGGGCCATCCGATAGCGCTTGCGCAGATTCAGTCGATACGCCTGACTTAACAAAGCTACAACATCCTGTCCAGCGTGCTTCGGATATTGAGACAACCGAACAACCGCCTGCTAAAACAAGCGGCCGCACGATAACAGTTTTTTACAATGCTTACTTTAACTTAGCCTTAAGCATTTTATTTACTTCGCCGGGATTTGCCTTACCCTGCATTTCCTTCATCACCTGCCCGACAAAAAAACCAAAGACTTTATCCTTACCGCTACGGTATTGCTCAACCTGATCCTGATTGTCGGCAATTATTTTATCGATAATCGCTTCAATCGCACCGGTATCGGTAATCTGCTTCAAGCCTTTCGCTTCAATAACTTCATCGGCTGTAGCAGTACCCTGCCACAATTCCTCGAACACCTGCTTGCCGATTTTTCCGGAAATAGTGTCATCACTGATGCGTTTTAACAATCCCGCCAAGCGCTCGTGACTGACCGGCGAGTCGGTAATATCCAAGTCGGCTTTATTGAGCGCGGCCAAAAGATCGCCGGTCACCCAGTTGGCGCACATTTTTGCTTCGCAACCCGACTCTTTAACCACCGTTTCGAAATAATCGGCCAGCGGACGGGAGGATGTCAATATCGTCGCGCTCTCATCATCCAGCGCATAATCATCTTTAAATCGCTGTTTTTTTGCTTGCGGCAATTCCGGCAATTGGGCTTTTATTTGCGCTTTAAAGTCTTCATCGATCAGCACCGGCAACAAGTCGGGGTCGGGAAAATACCGGTAATCATTGGCTTCTTCCTTGCTGCGCATGGAACGGGTTTCATCCTTAACCGAGTCATACAAACGGGTTTCCTGAACGATGATACCGCCGCTTTCTATGACATCTATTTGCCGCTCAATTTCATGGTTGATGGCTTTTTCGACAAATCTGAACGAGTTGATATTTTTAAGCTCCGTCCGCGTGCCGAATTCTTGCTGGCCTTTTGGACGCACCGATACGTTGGCGTCGCAACGGAACGAGCCTTCCTGCATATTGCCGTCACAAATACCCAGATAGCGCACCAGTTCGTGCATGGTCCTCATATAGGCCACGGCTTCTTTAGCCGATCTCATATCCGGCTCGGATACGATTTCCAGCAGCGGCGTACCGGCACGGTTTAAATCGATCCCGGTCAAGCCGTGAAAATTACCATGCAACGATTTGCCTGCGTCTTCTTCCAGATGAGCGCGAGTAATACCGATGCGTTTGCTAACGCCGTCAACGTCAATGTCTAAATGGCCGACGCCGACTATCGGCAGATCCATCTGGCTGATTTGATAGCCTTTGGGTAAGTCCGGATAAAAATAGTTTTTTCTGGCGAACACCGAGTGCGGTGCGATATGCGCTTCTATAGCCATGCCGAAAATAACCGCCATGCGCACGGCTTCTTCATTCAATACCGGCAATACGCCCGGCAAGCCCAAATCGACCGCGCAAGCTTGGGTATTGGGTTCCGCCCCGTAAGCAGTGGAAGCTCCGGAAAAAATCTTTGATTTTGTGGCAAGTTGGGCATGAATTTCCAAGCCGATTACTGTTTCCCATTGTTGGCTCATCTGTTTGCTCCTTACTCAAAACCTTTAGGTGTATAGGTATGCCAATCGGTGACTTGTTGATACCGATGGGCAATATTCAACAGCTTGTCCTCGGCAAAATAGTTACCGATGATCTGCAAGCCGACGGGTTTGCCTCCGGCAAAACCAGCCGGAACCGACATCGCCGGGACACCAGCAAGATTGATTGCAATCGTGTAAATATCGGATAAATACATTTCAATCGGATTGCCGATTTTCTCGCCGATGCCGAAAGCGGTTGATGGTGTTACCGGCCCCATGATCACATCGACTTCGGACAATGCCTTTTTGAAATCTTCGCTGATCAGACGGCGGATTTTTTGCGCCTTAATATAATAAGCGTCGTAATAACCTGCCGACAGCGCATAAGTCCCCATCAAGATACGGCGTTTTACTTCTTTGCCGAAGCCTTCGCCGCGCGAGCGGGTATAAAGATCGGTTAAATCCGCCGGATTTTCGCAACGGTAGCCGAAACGTACGCCATCGAAGCGCGACAGATTCGCGGAACACTCTGCTGGAGCAATGACATAATAAGCGGGAATAGCCAGCTTAAGCGTGGGCATCGACACCTCTGTCACTGTCGCGCCTAATTTTCGATATTCGTTAATAGCGGCTTCAAGCGTTGCCGCCACATCGCTGTTTAAGCCTTCACCGAAAAACTCTTTAGGCAGACCGATTTTCAAACCTTCGAGACTGTTGTTTAACCCGTCCATATAATCGGGAACCGGCAAATCGACGCTGGTTGAATCTTTTGCATCGAAACCGGCCATGGTTTGCAGCATGATTGCCGCATCTTCGGCACTGCGGGTCATCGGTCCGCCTTGATCCAAACTGGATGCATAAGCAATCATGCCGTAACGAGATACCCGGCCATAAGTCGGCTTTAATCCGGTAATACCGCAAAGGGCCGCAGGTTGACGTATTGAACCGCCGGTATCTGTGCCTGTCGCGCAGACCGCAAGCCGTGCAGCAACAGCCGCCGCCGTACCGCCTGATGAACCGCCGGGAACACTATTAATATCCCAGGGATTTTTAACTGCACCGTAATAGCTGGTTTCGTTGGATGAACCCATCGCGAACTCGTCCATATTCAACTTGCCCAGCATTACCGCACCGGCATTATTAAACTTTTCCACCACTGTTGCGTTATAGGGGGCAATAAAGTTATCCAGCATTTTTGAACCGCAGGTGGTTTTAACGCTTTCAGTACAAAAAATGTCTTTTTGCGCAACCGGAATACCGGTTAAAAGTTCCGCATCGCCTTTTGCCAATCTGGCGTCGGCAGCTTTAGCCTCTTGCAAAGCCAAGTCTTCGGCGACTGTGATATAAGCATTAAGCAAGCTGTGCTTTTTAATTCTGTCTAAAAAAGCGGAAGTCAATTCCACACTTGAAAACTCGCCGGAACGCAGCCCTTTAGCCAGTTCCGCAATTGTCTTGTTATGCATAGTTGTTACTTTTCCCTTTACTCAATTACTTTGGGCACTAGATAAAGTCCCGCTTCGACTTGTGGCGCAATAGCCTGGAATTTTTCACGATTGTCCTGCTCGGTGACTACATCAACCCGTAATCTTTGCACTTGATCCATCGGATGAGCCATCGGCTCGACGCCATCGGTATCGAGATCGCTCATCTGCGTCATCAAATCCAGCATTCCGGACAAGTCCTTTGCATAGGAGGCGACATCTTGCTCCTCAATTCCCAGTCGCGCTAAGTGCGCAATTTTTTTTACATCATCCGCCGTTAAAGACACTTTTAACTCCCAATAAAAAATTTCAGAGGTTACATTCTTATTGCGTTTATAATACTTTATATCTTGCCCAAACACTCGCTTGATTGATAAAGTAGTGCAATTTTTATTCCCCAAAGGATACCGATAAAAATGTTCAAAAGAATTCGCGGCCTTTTCTCCAACGACCTCGCTATTGACTTAGGAACCGCCAATACATTGATCTATATTCCCGGTCAAGGCATTGTGCTTAATGAACCCTCTGTTGTTGCTATCAAAGAAGATAGAATCCGTGGAGCAAAAACAATTGCCGCTGTCGGTCTTGATGCAAAACTGATGTTGGGACGCACGCCGGGCAATATTACCGCAATCCGCCCGCTAAAAGACGGGGTAATCGCCGACTTTGCAGTCACCGAGCGAATGCTTAGATTTTTTATCGAGAAAGTCCATCAAAGCAAAATGCTGCGTCCCAGTCCGCGCATTTTGATCTGCGTCCCTTGCGGATCAACACAGGTTGAACGACGGGCTATCAGGGAATCTGCGGCAATGGCCGGGGCACGCGAAGTTTATTTAATTGAAGAACCGATGTCGGCGGCTATCGGCGCGGGGCTGCCGGTCGAAGAAGCCTGCGGTTCGATGGTTCTGGATATTGGCGGCGGCACCTCGGAAGTGGCGGTCATCTCAATAAACGGCATCGTTTATTCTTCATCCGTACGTATCGGCGGCGATCGCTTTGACGAAGCCATTATTAATTATGTACGTAGAAACTACGGCACCTTAATCGGCGAAGCCACCGCCGAAAGAATCAAACATGAAATCGGCACCGCGTACCCCGGCAGCGAAGTCAGGGAAATAGAGGTTAAAGGCCGCAATTTGGCCGAAGGCGTGCCGCGCAGCTTCTCCTTAAACAGCAATGAAATCCTGGAGGCACTACAAGAACCGTTATCCGGCATTGTCGGCGCAGTAAAACTGGCCTTGGAACAAACCCCGCCGGAACTGGGTTCGGATGTAGCGACTCGCGGCATATTCTTAACCGGCGGCGGCGCATTATTAAAAGACATAGACCGATTGATAGCCGAAGAAACAGGTTTGCCTGTTTATATTGCAGACGACCCGCTGACCTGTGTCGCCAGAGGCGGCGGCATGGTTCTGGAAATGCTGGACAAGAAAGGAGTCTCGACTTTTTCTTTAGAGTAATTATGCTCATCCGTATGAATCGTTTATTTTGGCAGCAGCAAGAGATAAAAAAACAATGGCCCGTATATAGCGCGGCTTAGCTCCATAAATATCAACTTAAGAATAAAAGCCACGAAGAAAACCGGCTCTTCGTGGCATATCGATAAGCCTATTTGCACTTTAATTGATTTTTTTGCTGAGGCTGAGATACTTAAAACTTACGCAACATAACGTAGCTCGACAAACCGATACCGCAACAACTCAAAAACCTGTTCCGAACATTCAATCGGCGGGACACTCCTAAACCCTACAGTTTAAGCATTCACATCGTTATTTTTACTGGATATAGAGGCATCCGCTATAAAACTTTTATTTGCTACCGGTCCGTCCATCAACACCCGTTTGCTTGTGGCAATAATTGCGTCAGTCGCTTTACTGATCACTGAGCACACCAGCCATCGTTTGGACTCGCTTCGAGCCACCTTATCCGTTGTCGTGGACCCTTTAAAATACCTGGTGGATCTACCCACGGTACTGATCGCGCAAACCGCCGACTCTGTTCGTTCATACTCCGCCCTAAAAAAAGAAAATATCCGCTTACGCGAAGAACAATTTATCGATAAAACCCGGCTGCTTAAATTCGACTCGCTGGAAAAAGAAAATATCCGGCTGCGCGCGTTGCTGGAAAACTCTTTTAAACTAGGTGAGCAACTGTTGATCGCGGAATTATTGTCGATCAATACAGCGCCCTATGAAAACATAGTAGTCGTCAACAAAGGCACCCGTTTCGGCGTTCACCCCCAACAACCGGTACTGGATGCGAACGGGGTAGTCGGGCAGGTTTTTCGCGCCCTACCGTTCAGCTCCGAAATCATGTTAATCACCGACCCGAATCATGCCATCCCGGTTCAGGTTAATCGTAACGGCTTACTGACCATTGCGGTAGGCAGCGGCCAGCTAAACCGGCTTAACTTACCTTTTTTACCTAATAATGCGGATATTCGTCCCGGCGATTTACTGATCACATCCGGCTTAGGCGGAACATTCCCATCGGGTTATCCGGTTGCCGTTGTCGATGATTTCACGCCCATGACCAACAAACCTTTCGTTAACATCACCGCAACGCCCAAAGCCATGCTGGACCGGAACAGGGAGTTGCTGATTGTTTGGAGCGACTCATCTCCTGTTTCGCTAAACACGCAATCGGCATCGAAAGTATCCGAAACACATCCTAACGATCCATCCTCCAATAGCGAATCGGTACCCGAAACGCCCCCAAAAAAACCGGCTGGAGCAATAGCCGCCGGAAGCGGGCCAACACGCAAAGCCACCGAAGCAACACCGGCGGGAACAGACCGAAATAACCAAACTACCGGGAGCGGACAGCCCCCCGAAGCGCCCAAAAGAAAACCGGCAGGAGCAGCTCATAATGATCAACCCGTCCAGAACGGACTGACACACAAAACGCCTGAAGGCCCGCAGACAGGGACAAGCCGTAACGACCCATCCGCCGGCAACAAACCGACACGCAAAGCGCCCGAAAAACCACAAGCAGGGGCAGACCTTGATGAATAGCTATTCCGGCTTTGGCCGCATTACTTTGACTGTCGGCATCGCGATGTGCTTAAGAATTGCGCCTTGGCCAGGCTTCCTGGCCGGCATAAATCCGGACTGGGTGCTTTTGGTGCTCATCTACTGGGCGCTTGCGCTACCGGAACGCGCCGGCATTTTCCATGCTTGGTCAGTCGGGTTACTGACCGATGTGCTGACAGGCAGGGTATTTGGTCAATATGCCTTAGCTTATACCTTGGTTATTTATTTTTGCCTGATACTGCACAAGCGCTTGCGCCAATTTCCATTACCCCAACAAGGCTTGTTTATTTTCTTTTGCCTATTGTGCTCCCAAATGCTGCTTTTCTGGTTAAAACACATTCAGCAACCCGCTCAACTACACACTTCCTTCTGGCTGCCTGTTTTTACCGGAACCCTATGCTGGCCCCTGGTCTACACCGCATTGCGCCGCGTCCGCTTGTCCCGCCGCAGTAAATAAAAAAACGCCATAGCCGTTATGTCCCGTATCTATACTATTAAAAACAAATTAGTAGAGAGCCGCCTGTTTCTCAACCGTATTATTGCCGCTTTTATTGTCATACTATTATTAACCTCGGGCTTGGTTGTGCGCCTGGTTTATCTGCAAATTGTCGGGCACGAACATTACGCGACACTGGCAAAAGACAACAGCATTAAAATCGAACCCCTGGTGCCGACCAGAGGGATTATCTATGACCGGCACGGCAAAGTCCTGGCCGACAACACCCAGTCGTTCAGCCTTGAGCTAATCCCCGAGCAAATCAAGGATCTTGACGACACGCTACAGCGCTTGCAAAAACTGCTCAATATTTCCGACGAAAAAATCGACCAATACCAAAAACAACGCAAACGGCAAAAGCGCTTCACCAGCACCCCGTTGTTAATCAGCATGACCGACGAGGAAATCGCCAAATTTGCCGTGGTCAGGCCGTATTTTCCCGGTGTTGACATACAAGCCCGGCTGGTTCGGCATTATCCCTATGCCGAGCTGGCGTCCCATGTTATCGGTTATGTAGGCCGCATCAACGAAACGGAAATGAAATCCCTGCCCATCGCCGAATATCGAGGCTCGACCCATGTCGGCAAGATAGGCATAGAGAACACCTATGAAGCCGAACTGCACGGCAAGACCGGCTATGCGGAAATAGAAACCAATGTCCAGGCACGCGCCATTAATACGGTGAACTCAGTGCCTCCGGTACCGGGTGAAAACCTTTACCTGACCTTGGATATAGATTTACAAAGAACCGCTTACGATGCATTGGACGGCTTTAACGGCGCAGTAGTCGCCATCGACGTTAAAACCGGCGGCGTACTGGTCTTCGCCAGCCGCCCCGGCTTCGATCCCAACCCTTTTGTCATCGGCATTGCCAATGACGCGTATCAAGCGCTGCAATCCTCCGAAAACCAGCCGCTGTACAATCGCGCATTACGCGGTTTATATCCGCCCGGTTCCACCATCAAGCCCTTTATCGGGCTGGCCGGACTTGAATACAACGCAATCAACACCGAGCACAAGCTATTCTGTCCCGGTTATTACCAGCTACCCAACGTCAGCCATCACTACCGGGATTGGAAAAAAGGCGGACACGGCTCGGTTAATATGAGCGAAGCCATTACCCAATCCTGCGACGTGTATTTTTACAGTTTGGCGTCGATGCTGGGCATAGACCGTATGCATAGTTTCCTGCAACACTTTGGCTTTGGCGAAAAATCCGGTATCGACCTGGCCGGGGAAAAAACAGGATTATTGCCGTCTCGAGAATGGAAACGCAGTCAACATAATCAATCCTGGTATCCGGGAGAAACACTGATTACCGGAATCGGCCAGGGATTTCTCCAGGTCACCCCGATACAGCTGGCCAGAGCCACCGCCACCTTGGCGAATAAAGGCAAAGTTATCACGCCCTTCTTGGTGAAACATACCGTCGATCCCGATTCTGTCGACTCCGACCCGGAAAAACACCAGGAAAACCTTGAACTTAAACCGGAGAATATCAATAGCATTACCTCGGCCATGGTCAATGTAATCCATGATCCTCACGGCACCGCCAAAGGCATCAGCAAGGACATTAACTACCAGATCGCCGGCAAAACCGGGACGGCACAGGTTTTTAACATTAAGCAGGATGCCAAATACAACGAAAACGACATTGACTTCAGATTACGCGACCATGCCTTATTTATTTCATTCGCCCCGGCCGACGATCCGAAAATTGCAGTTGCGGTTATTGTTGAAAACGGCGGTCACGGCGGCTCCGTCGCAGCGCCTATCGCGGGACAAGTCATCAAGCAGTACTTAGGAGGACTCAATGAAAGCCGAAACCCGTAGCGAACAATTTCATCCGCCGTCACTGCTCGGCAACATCCTCAGAAAACTGCACATAGATATTCCCTTGTTTATCGGCTTGTTGCTTATTTCCCTGTTGAGCTTTGTTATTCTTTACAGCGCCGGCAGCCAAGATATGGATGTCTTGATGCGGCAGGCGGCGCGTGTCGGCTTGGCGTTTCTTTTGATGACGGCATTGGCCCATGTCGACCCTTATCAATTCAAACGCTATTCCGCAATACTGTTCGGCTTTGGCATCCTGTTGCTGGTTGCGGTACTGATTATGGGCCAGTTCGGCAAAGGCGCGCAGCGCTGGCTGGATCTTGGCTTTTTCCGTTTTCAGCCTTCCGAAATGATCAAAATCACCACACCGATGATGGTCGCTTGGTATCTAGCCGAACACGCATTGCCGCCAAGACCGAAGCAATTACTGATAGCCGCCATACTAATCATTCTGCCGACCTTGTTAATCGCCAAGCAACCCGACCTGGGCACGGCATTACTGGTTGCCAGCTCCGGCGCCGCGGTACTATTTTTTGCCGGCCTGTCCTGGCGCTTCATCCTGGCAATCTGCGCCATACTGGCCGGACTGACGCCGATACTCTGGCATTTTATGCGACCTTATCAACGCGACCGGGTGCTGACCTTCCTAAATCCGGAAGCCGACCCTCTGGGCCGAGGCTACCATATTATCCAATCGAAGATCGCTATCGGCTCCGGCGGCATCTACGGCAAAGGCTGGCTGGGCAGTACCCAGTCGGAACTGGACTTTTTACCGGAAAGCTCCACCGACTTTATTTTTGCCGTCTTTGCCGAAGAATTCGGCCTGTTCGGCTGCGTAGGTTTATTGGTTTTGTACCTGCTTATCATCAGCCGCTGCCTGTATATTGCTTCGCAAGCCCAAGACACCTACAGCCGTCTATTAGCCAGCAGCTTGGCTTTTACTTTTTTTGTTTATGTTTTTGTCAATATCGGCATGGTTATCGGCGTACTGCCCGTGGTTGGCGTACCGTTGCCGCTGATCAGTTACGGCGGCACTTCCATCGTAACGTTGTTAGCCGGTTTCGGCATTCTTATGTCGATTCATACCCATAAAAAATTTCTGCCTCATTCGTAAAAACAGGCGAAAGATGAAAGGCTAAAAAATTGTGTAACTATTCAGCACATAGAAAAATGGAACACGGATGCCAAAAGTAGGCGCCTCTAGGCGACACGGATTAAACGGATAGTCACTGATTTTAAAAAAGCGTCATCAAACTTGGCTTGGGCTAAAAAATCCGTGTAAATCCGCCCTATCCGTGTCATCCGTGTTCTATCGGGAATACACTGAATAGTTACTTTTAAACAAGCTCAAACACAAGGCTAAAAAGATGCACAAATACAACCTTATGTCCCGACTCAGAAGCCTTCCCTTCCCCTTTCGCCTTTCGCCTTTGCTCTTGTGCCTCTTACTTGCTTCCTGCACCGGCAACATAAAAGACACCGAATCAGTCCATACCTTTATCGAGCAAATGGTAAGCAAACACCAGTTCAACGAAGCCGAGCTTGATAATTTGTTTGCAACAGTCGAGATCAAGCAAGACATACTTAAAAGAATCGCCTCACCCTCTGAAGCCTTGCCTTGGTATAAATACCGCAAAATATTCCTGACCGATGCCCGTATCGACGCCGGAGTGCAATTCTGGCGGGACAATGCGGCAGCGCTCGCCGCAGCAGAACAACAATACGGCGTTCCGGCCGAAATTATTGTTGCGATTATCGGCGTCGAAACCCAGTTCGGAAAAAACACCGGCAACCACCGCGTTATCGACGCCTTGTCTACACTGGCTTTTGCCTATCCGCCGCGCAGTCAATTCTTCACCAACGAACTTGAAAACTTCCTGCTGCTTTGCCGCGATGAGCATATTAACCCTGCCGACCCAATAGGCTCTTATGCCGGAGCCATGGGCATGCCGCAATTCATGCCCAGCAGCTTCAGAACCTATGCCGTCGATTTCGATAACGATAATCGCCGCGACATCTGGCACGACAACAGCGACGTCATCGCCAGCATCGCCAATTACTTCGTCAAACATCATTGGCAAACCGGCCAGGCTATTGCCGTTCCGGTTACAGCTAAAGATAAAAACTATGAACCAGCTCTCAGTAAAGACCTTAAGCCTGATTTAAGGCTAGACGAGTTAGAATCGCTCAACTTAATTATTTCGAGGCAATTACCTTTAGACAGCAAAGTGAAACTGCTTAGCTTTGAACGGCAACAAGGCGAACAAGAACTCTGGGCGGCATTGGACAATTTTTATGTCATTACCCGCTACAACCACAGTCCTTTATATGCCATGGCCGTTTATCAGTTAAGCCTATCTATCTTGAATAAAAAAGGCGCGTTCCCATGAATAAAATCATCCCGATACTTCTAACGTTTGTTTTATGCAGTTGTTCCAGCCAGCAAGTAAAAACCACCGACACCTTAAGCCAAACATCCGTCCCAACCGCTCCAACCCGGCTTCATTCAAGATTGCACATCGGCAATCATGATACGCAAAACAGCTCCGACGAAGAAGAAAGCCTGTTACCCCGCATCACCCGCTACCTGAAACAAGGCATCGCCTCATGGTACGGCCCCGACTTTCACGGCAAAAAAACCGCATCCGGCGAAATATACGACATGTATGCGATGACCGCCGCACATAACACCCTGCCGATCCCCTCTTACGCCCGCGTCACCAACCTGGAAAACCAACGCAGCGTTATTGTCCGCATCAACGACCGCGGACCTTTTCACGGCAACCGGGTTATGGACCTGTCTTACGCCGCCGCCAAGAAACTGGATCTTCATCAGGCAGGCACGGGAAACGTTGAAATCAAGGCGATAGCGCCAGACCAAGCATTAGCGCAGTTGCAAAACACCGCGGAAAAACAAGAGAAAAGCGTCTATTTACAAGTAGGTACTTTCGGCAACAAAAAGAAGGCGCTGAAATTGCAAAATAAAATTGCCGCGCATCAACTGCCTCAAACAACCATACTTCCTTCAACACATAAAGGCGCGACACTTTACAAAGTTCAAATGGGGCCGATCAAATCGCCGACAAGCGCTCATCAGCTGAATATGCAGTTGTCTAAGCTCGGCATAACCACGACTCAATTTGTTACGGAAACCGATCAAAAACCAATCACCATGATACAATAAGTCTCATGTTTTACTGAGTCCGTCGTTAGAGAGCAATGATCCTTTTTAAAAATCTCCCCGTTTTTTTATTTTTTAGCTTATTAATCGCCATAACCCCGGCAAACGCCGAAGACGCCGAAATATCGACCCCGGCAGCGCCCACCATAGCTGCCAGCGCCCACATATTAATAAACTATGACACCGGCAAAGTCCTGGCGGAAAACAATGCCGACGTTAAACTCGCCCCTGCCAGTCTCACCAAAATCATGGCCGTTTATGTGGTGTTTCGAGAGATCGCCAACGGCCACTTACATTTAGACGATCTGGTCACCATCAGCCAAAAAGCCTGGGAAACGCCCGGCTCCCGCATGTTCATCGAAGTCGGCAATCAAGTTAAGGTTGAAGACCTATTAAAGGGCGTCATCATCCAATCCGGCAACGACGCCAGCGTTGCGTTGGCCGAACACATCGCCGGCGATGAAACCACTTTTGCCGACATGATGAACCAACATGCCGAACGCCTGGGCATGAAAAACAGCCATTTCCAGGATAGCAACGGCTTACCCATCGACAATCACTACACCACTGCCCGCGATCTGGCGATACTTACCCAGGCTTTAATCAAAGAATTTCCCGACTACTATCGCTGGTTTTCACAAAAAGAATTCACTTTCAACAACATCGTCCAGCATAACCGCAATCAACTGCTGTCTCGCGATGAAACCGTGGACGGCGTTAAAACCGGATTTACCGATGCCGCGGGCTATTGCTTGGTTGCCTCTGCGTTAAGAAACAACATGCGCCTGATTTCCGTGGTGATGGGCGCAAGCAGCCCCAACGCCAGGGCCAACGAAAACCAGAACTTGCTGAATTACGGCTTCCGTTTCTTTGAAGCGCACAAACTGTATCAAGGCAAAACCTCCCTGGCCGAAGCGAGAATCTGGAAAGGCGACAGCAAAAATGTGCCGCTGGGCTTGGCGGAAGACTTTTACGTTTCAATTCCCCGCCGTCATTACAACGACCTGAAAGCCGCCATTACCATCGATAAGAAAATTACCGCACCGGTCAAGGAAGGCACCAAACTGGGTACGGTCAACGTCACCCTTAAAGATGAGCTTGTCGCCAGCAAAGACCTGATCGCCCTTAAATCGATAGAGCAAGGCAACATTATCCAACGACTCTACGACAGCGCGATGATGATGCTGGAGAAACCGGATGGACAATAAAATCGTCTATTTGAATGGTCAATACCTGCCGCTTTGCGATGCAAAAATATCGGTCATGGACCGCGGCTTTTTGTTTGGCGACGGGATTTATGAAGTCATCCCGTCCTACTCGGGCAAATTGTTCCACTTTCAAAAACACATGGAACGATTGGAAAGCAGTCTGTCTTCGGTCCGTTTGCCTAATCCTCATGACCGGGCGCAATGGCAGGAAATCCTGACGTCTTTGCTGGACGCAAATCTGGATCAATCCGTTTACGTGCAGATCACCCGTGGCGTCGCTGAAAAAAGAGACCACGCTTTTCCGCAAAACGTTACGCCGACAGTATTCGCGATGAGTTCAACCATCGTGCCTTTTGAAGGCCTGGACTCCGGCGCAAAAGCGCTTAGCGTTGATGACAGCCGCTGGGAGCTTTGCAATGTAAAAGCCACTACGCTGCTGGCCAATATTTTGCTCAGGCAACAAGCGATAGAAAAAGGTTGTATCGAAGCCATCTTAGTCAAAGACGGTTATGTAACCGAAGGCGCCGCGAGCAATATATTCGCCGTCATCGACGGCATCCTGATTACGCCGCCCAAAGGCCATGAAATATTGCCCGGCATAACCCGCGATGTGATCCTGGACCTTGCCCGGCAAAACAACATTCCTTACAGCGAAGACATCATTTCGCTGGATGCATTACAGACGGCCAGTGAAATCTGGTTAACCAGCTCCACACGGGAAATCATACCGGTTGTTCAACTCGATAATGAAACCATTGCAAACGGCAAACCCGGCCCCATATGGCAGACAATGAATCAATTATTCCAGGCTTATAAGCGATCCAGCCATGAGTGAAGAAACCCTTTTAGAATTTCCCTGCCAATTTCCGATCAAGGCAATGGGCAAAACCAATCTTGAACTTGACCTGCTGGTTGTAGAAATCGTGCGCCGCCATGCTCCCGACATTCACGAAGGCGCAGTAACTACTCGGCCCAGTAAAGACGGCAATTACGTTGCCGTGACGGTCATTGTAGAAGCCTCCAGCAAACAGCAATTGGATTCGATTTACCAGGATTTAACCGACCATCCGCATGTCTTGATGGCTTTGTAGTTAAAAAATAGCACACGGATGACACGGATCTGACTGATTCACACGGATTTTTTGTTATTACTCATTTTTATCCGTGTTTATCCGTCTAATCCGTGCCATCCGTGTTCCATTGCTCTCCCTAGAATCAATGACCAATGCCATTAATACGTAACTTAGGATTGCAGGATTACGAATCCACTTGGCAAGACATGCAGCGGTTCACCCAAAATCGCGATGCCGAAACCGAAGATGAAATCTGGATCACCGAGCACCCTCCCGTCTACACATTGGGCCTGAACGGCAAGCGCGAGCACCTGCTCAATACCGGCGACATTCCCGTCATCAACTCCGACCGGGGCGGACAAGTTACCTATCACGGCCCCGGCCAACTGGTCATTTATACCCTGATCGACATAAAACGGCTGAATCTCGGCGTCCGCCAACTGGTCACCACACTGGAACAAGCGATGATTTTCGCGTTGGCCCAATACGGCATTAGCGCCGTAGCCCGAGTCGACGCCCCCGGCGTATATGTCGATAACAAAAAAATCGGTTCCATCGGCCTACGCATTAAAAGAAATTGCAGCTATCATGGCCTCAGCATCAACAACCATATGGATTTGCGCCCGTTCGACCATATCAACACCTGCGGTTATCCGGGACTTGCAGTAACCCAACTGACCGACCTGGGCGTAACCGTCAGTAACGCGGATCTCGCCACCCTTGTTACCCAAGCTATACTTACCACACTGCAAAATTCGGCACCTCTTATCCCCTCTCCTGCTGGATGCCTACATGGATGTAGGTAGTAGAGCAATGCATGGAGCAATTGCCGAGAGGGCTAGGGTGAGGAGATTTTGATGCATAAAAACCCATACCATAACGGCATTAGCAAAATGACTTATCAAGCGCCCTCCCGCTCCACGCCCGACTCCCACCAGCGCAGCACCGAAAAGCTGGCAAGAATCCCGATCAAAGTGGAACCCGCCGAAACGACTTTGCGTAAACCCGAATGGATACGCATAAAAATACCGGCCAGCGACGAAGTCACCCGCGTCAAACAACTGCTGCGCGAAAACAACCTGCATACCGTTTGCGAAGAAGCCGCCTGCCCCAACCTCGGCGAATGCTTCCAGCACGGCACCGCCACCTTCATGATCATGGGCGACTTATGCACCCGCCGCTGCCCGTTTTGCGATGTCGCGCACGGCAAACCGCTGCCGCTGGATAAAGACGAACCCCAACACCTAGCCGATGCAATACAGGCCATGGCCTTGAAATACGTCGTCATCACCTCGGTCGACCGCGACGATTTAAGAGACGGCGGCGCCGGACATTTTGCCGACTGCATCGAAAAAATCCGCCGGCAAACGCCATCGACCAAAATAGAAATCCTGGTGCCCGACTTTCGCGGACGCATCGAAAAAGCCGTAGCGATATTAGCCGAACAACCCTGCGACGTATTCAACCACAACCTGGAAACCGTACCCCGGCTGTACAAACAAGTCCGCCCCGGCTCCGACTACCAAGGCTCGCTGGATTTATTGCAACAATTCCACCAAGCCCAACCGCAAGTGCCGACCAAATCCGGCTTAATGTTAGGTGTCGGCGAACAGCCGGAAGAAGTGCATCAAGTCATGAAAGATTTACTGGTCCACGGCTGCTCAATGCTGACCATCGGCCAATACCTGCAACCGAGCAAAGCCCATTTGCCGGTGCAAAGCTATATCACACCTGAGCAATTCGATGAATATGGCGCAGTTGCCAAAGCTTTAGGGTTCAAACAAGTCGCCAGTGCGCCGATGGTTCGATCTTCGTACCATGCTGATCTTCAAGCTAAATCCGTAATTTAAAAACGCTGTCACCGGAGTTCAAAGCTTGCTTTGAATTGAGAAAGACTGAGCTTTGACTTAAGTATTGAATGCCCAGATACACAGGTATAACATAAAGCCCGTGCATCAAACCGGAGTCCCCATCATGCCTACACGTCTTAGCGCCGCTCGTCTTCACGACGAACTTTTCAGCACCCTCGACCATGTACTCGCCACCGGCGAACCGGTGGAAATTGAGCGTCCCGGCGGCTCGGTACGGATCGTCCGCGACATTTCCGCCCGGCGGCTGGCTGGATTGACCCCACATCCCGGCACCATCAACGGCAACCCGGATGATCTAGCCAACCTTTCCTGGGAGCAAGCTTGGAAGCCGTCACTGTAAAACCGCTGTATCTCGACACGCATATTCTGGTCTGGCTTTATCAGGATGGCGCAACTCGGCTTACGCCGTTGGCTGTCCGCGCCATTGAGGAGGCGGAACAGCTGCTGATCTCACCCATGGTCGAACGGGAACTAACCTACCTGCATGAAATCTCCCGCATAAACTGTCCCGCTTTGAATATACTCGATAGCTTGCGCCGCGACATCGGGCTGGAAACCTGCAAGCAACCTTTTGCCGCAGTCATCGGCGCGGCATTAGCACTTGATTGGACGCGCGACCCTTTCGACAGACTCATCGTTGCTCAGGCAGCTCATCGGGCTTCATCGTTGCTGACAGCAGATCAAAACATACGCGAACATTATTCTGCCGCTATTTGGTAGTTTGGGAAGTTATAGCTCGTAGAACGGAGGGAGCAAAGTAAAGCAATGCGATTTGGTTTGTCCCTAGCCCGATATATGAATTACTTGAACACAAAGAAAAAATCCGACAAGGCTATTTTTAAACTTAAGCGACCTCTTTATAACGGCCGTCGACTACATATCTATAAACGTCTTAGGTTCTATATCCACCCGGCCGTCATTAAATTCCAGGCATCCCCATTCCGATCGATACGGGCAGTATTTAAAGCTTCCATCGAAACATGCTGCCCGATCAAATCGGCTAGATCAGCCTCTTTGCCCTCGCCATTTTCAAAAGTCAGCAAAAAACGGTAACCGTCGTAATGTTCAAAATGCTTAAGTTTCATTTTCTTTACTCCACAGGGGCAATAGTATGAAATTTTTGACTATCCCACATCTCGATTAATTCATCCTGGTGCAGTTCCGCCCATTCTCGGACTAACTGGCGGCACTTCTTGGGCAGACTGCCGTCAATGATATTCGGATTTATCAACGCCATCACCGCCTCATGTTCGCCGTACTTGTATGAATAGGGCGCGGCGGATGCTAACGGTCGAGCAAAAACATCCTGATGATAATTCCGTAAAATCGGCAAATTTCAGGCATTTTCATTTCCTATAAATACTGCTTCAAGATGGCTTGTTTTTTACTTGGTGCTTCGTCGATTATTTTTTGTGCGGCGGTAATGTTTGCTTCGTAGATTTGAATTTTAGCAATCAGTTCGTTTTGCTTCTCAATGGGCGGGAGAGGTATCTTAAACGCTTCAAGCTGAGCTTTTGTAATTGCTTCTCTTGTTGAACTGCCTCTTGCAATGCTCAGCAAATCACTTTTGATAGCAGGGCTTACTAAAATATGATGCAAGTAATGCGATTGCACTGCATTCGTTGGACGGAGAATTGCCACATGTTGATTAACTCTTGCGGGCAAATATTTGGTATCAACGACACAGCATCTCGCAACAGATGCGCCAGTTATATTAATTAATACATCATTGGCTTCAACAATGGCATTTTCTAATAGCTTTGCCTGTTTTTCATCAATGAAAACCAATCCTTTTTCTTTGAACCCTTCGTCATGAATATTTTGACTACGAATTAAGCTTATACCTATTTCCTTGTATGATGATTCTCCACCTCTCGGAGTCGCTCCACTACCAATTTTTGATGTAATTTCAGATAATTTCTGCATGGGTGCAGAAACATTATTTATTGTTTCTTCAATGAACACTTTCGCCCGTTCAATATTACTCTGTGCGGCTATCACTTCCGTATCAATCACTTCACATTCTTGCATAATTTGGATTTGGATTTCTAAAGGCGGTACGGGTATTTTGGTTGCTTTGACCCTTCCAGTATTCAAGTTTTGCACAACCCCACCTGCTGCGCTTTCGGTAAATTGAAGTTGTGTATCTTCATAAGATAAAACCTCGTACAAGTAATCCTTGTTGATTTTCTCGCTAAAATTACTCAGTAAAAGCCAACCATCATGAATACAACCCGATATTTTTAAAATATAAGGTCTGCCAAAACTCATTGAATTTGAAAGAACAAAATCGCCTTCTTTTACCGTCCTTGATTTTTCTGCGCCTTCTACAGTGATTTTTTCCGCTGTTTGCGTGATGTATTTTGAACCTTTGCTGACATCGCCAATTTTAATCCAGGCAATTCCGGCTTCATCATTTGTAAGGTAGTAATCTATGGGGCGTGGTGACGCCCCTCTGACAATTTCCATTAGATTTTCTAACTTGACCAACTCCCACTTGCTTTTAATGCTGACATTTTTCTTAACCGACAAACTAATATGCTTGTCAAAATCCTTACGTGAAAAGTCGAGTAAATCGACTAGGTGAGCAATAGAAGCAATCGATTGTAGGTTTTCGGGTATTGCAACCGCATTACCTAAAAAGTTCTCCTGAATCAGCGCATTAATCTTGTCAGGGTTATAACGGTTTTCGGGATCATACATCGCCGTAAAATGTTTGCCTTGGGCGTCAGTCGTCAGCTTAATCCCCTCGTTGCCTTTGGCCGCCGACCATTCATAACCTAAAAACTGCTTTTGTTCCTTGTTGTCGCTGGGGCTTTTAACGATCAACACTTGTTGCGGATTGCTGTAAGCCAACACAAAATAAAACAGCTTATCTTTTTCTATTTTTTGCAAATAGCTTAAAAAGCGTTTTTTGAGCTCATTTTTTTGTGTTGCTTTTAATTCGCTCAGTTTATTCGGTAGCGTCGCATCTACTTTTTGTTTAATTTCAGCGTCTGAAAGTTTGGTTTTAGTAGCCTTCAACTCCTTATTGATTTCAGCATAAAGAGCTTTCTCCAAGCCGTTACCTTGTTTTCGGTGATATTCAAGCAAGTTTCTAGTTTCAGTTGAATGGTCAAAATCCTTTTTGTAATCCTGAAACAATTCACACGCTAACAGTTCAGCGGACGGTTCGCCGTGTAACAGCGTTTGGTAGTGTTCAAACGGTATGGCGATATGCTGGCAATATTTTTTAATCAAGTGCAGGTCTTGATAAGTTTCCATGTCCTCATTAGGCGCGTCTTCTGTAGAGGGTTCAAACCAGTCTTCCACGCGGTTGCGGTAATGCTCGGCGGGTTCGGGCAGTTGGTGTTTTCGGCGGATAAACAGCACCACGGTATTGGTGCCTGTTTTGCCAAAGGTGCCGCTACCGAGTTCGACCAGCGCGACAATATCGAAATATTGCAGCAGGATTTCACGGCTGCCGATGTGGGTACTGTCGGAATTGGACAGCACTGACGAAGGCACAATAATCCCCGCGACGCCGCCCGGCGCAAGCAGTTGTTTGGCCCGTTCGATAAAAAAGCATTGAATGTTGCGGTTGTTGGCGACATCGGTAACGGTCTGAGTTAGAGCGTATTGTTCGCGCTGTTCTTCAGGCAGGGTTTCCAAAAAGCCTTCGACAGCAAAAGGCGGATTGGCGACAAGGATATTAAAGCTGTCTTTTTTCACTTTGGGATGTTGATCCAAAGCATCGTGATGCAAAATCTCTATGCCTTCCTGCCCGTACATAAACGCCGCGACTTTGGCGACTTTGGATAAGCGGTATTCTTTTTCAATACCTATAATTTCCTGGAAAAAAACCTTGGCGTCGGTTTGCTTGTATTGGCTGATAAAGGGCTTGAGCTGCGCCGCTAATTCATTAAGAAAGTGCCCGGCACCGCAAGCGTAATCAATGGCTTTAGGAGCTTGACTGCTGTCTTTGATGATTGATTCCAAAGGCAAAGACATCAGAATGAATTTACAAATCGGCATCGGGGTAAAAAACTGCCCTTCCGATTGTTTAATGCCCTGATCGAGAAAATACTCGAACATATCGCCTAAAAACTGGTTTTGTTCTTGGTCTTTTAGTCGCAAGTCTTGCCACATCTGCACGACTTCCAGCAGCACTTTGGCGTTTTGGTAAAACAGCGTTTCGTTGTGTACGTCGATGAAACCAAAATCGTTGTTGGTGAAAAATTTCAGCTGGCGGAAATAGTCTTTAATTTGGGCTTTGGTGGCGTTGCGTTTCTGCTTGACCGCCCAAAAGGCGTTGTCTATCTGATCGTTGCTGATATAAACAATATCCTGATCTAAAAAACGCTCCATGCCGGTTTTATAAAGAGCTTGCAGGCGGTCGATCAAGTCAAAAAATGAATCGTAGGCAATGCCTTTCCAGTAAAACTTAAGATCGGTAGTGTTTTCGGCTTCGTCAACGATTTTGCACAAAAACAGATTGACGAGCACATCAAAGGCGTTCTCGCGTCCTGAAACGTTGTGTTTGCGCAAAATGGTGCGGAATTTATGGTATTTGCCTTCCTTGTCGCTGGCATCAATAGAATTGAGATCTTCCAGTGTGTATTTGTCTTTGCCGATTTGATACGGCTGGATGTTCGGCTCGAAAATACCTTTAGTGGTGAACTCCTTTTTATAGGTGTCGCGCCAGACGATAAAACGGTTTTTTGCATCGCCGCCGTCTTTAAAGGCTTTCAGTTTTTTGCCTTCTTCTAATACTTTGGGGTTGTCTTTGTGGGAAATGATATGCGAGACGTAAAACAACTCGCCTTTTTCGGTGCAACTGGACGTATAAAGACAAAGAAACTGGGTATCGGGGATTTGTTGTGCGTAGCTGAATAATTGGTCGCCGTGCAGTTCGGTGTTTTTCCACGCTTTGTTGAATTCGTTGCCAGGGGTTTTGCATTCGATAATCAGCAAGGGAGCGTCTTGATTATCCTTAACCAGAATATCCGCTCGTCCGCCGCTTGCGCCATGGCCTAGCTTCCATTTGGGTTCAAGTTCGATGTGTTCGGGCTTGTAGCCTTTTTCTAATAGTCGATGCACACATTCGAACACGACGAAATTTTCATTAGCGGAAAAGTTGCAGGTTTGCCGTTCGTGGATTTTTAAACCTTGCTCTTCCGGGTAGATGAGTTCATTTTTATTGAAATCGACTTTTAAGAAGATGTCTGAATTAGTAATTTTTTTGCTGTATTGATTACCGCTTTTTTCAAAACCCAGGTAAAGCAACAGGGCTTTTAGATTGTCTTTGGTTATCATGCTGTGTGTGACTGATTATATAAAGGATATTGCTCTATACATTGTAGGCTGGTGAATTTGGATAACACGCCAGTCCTGTAGATTGGGCATTCTTTTATGCCTAATCTACTCGACTATTTACAAAGCTCTTTAGAACTGGGAGCAAGCAAAAAAATGCTTGCCGCCTACGGCTGATTCTCTTATTTCTTTCAAAGCCCCAACGCATCCAGCTCATCCAACAATTGCACTGCCCGCTTGGGGTTACCGCGCAATTGGGCGGCTAAAAAACGCTGCTTTGCTTCTTCTTCCGCCAAAGCTTGCGTAGATAACTCGAACATCAGCTTATTCAAGCTGATGTCGCGTACTTTGGCAATGTTCTTGAGCCTTTCCGCCATATCGTCGGGCAATCGGATGGATAAAGTCGTCATGATCTTAGTAACCTCAATATCTGTTCCGGGGTAATGACTTCATACCCCAAGCGCTTAAGTTCCGCATGGGCAAAGTCAGACACATTGTTGGTAATGATATAGGTGGCGTGAGCTGCGATTGCCAGCTCCACCAAATGGTTGTCTGCTTCGTCCTTTAAATTTGGCCGCCATAAGTAGCGTGCATCAATGGCTGTGCAAACTGCTGCGAAGCCGTCCAGAAACTCCATCAGGGATACGGAAGTCTGTTTACAGAGCACCTGTATATGCTCCCGATTCAGTAAATCCTGGTATTCAAGGTAGAGTGCATTGCCAATGAACGGTTGCAAGTCACCTTGAAGACAACGGCGGAGAACTTCCCGGTTTGGCCCTTTACCGCCAATTAATCCGGCAACCAGAACATTGGTATCGACTACTACTCTAATCGCCATGTAAGACTGCTATCATATATGCACACAGCAAAATTGTATCATAGGGTGGTAAAAATTTTGCTGATGATTTTTTTACCCCCATAGCCGGTTCAAAACGTCTGATGAGGATAAATCCAGCCTCATATTTAAGAAGTTAAACGCAAGGATAGAAAGAAAATTTAGTTCTCTGCAAACAACCTCGGAAACAAAAACTCAACCGACTCACTGCAGAAATGCAGCGATACCGGCCCTTTAGGCGTTTCAGACTTTAATATTCCGTCATTGATCAAGCTTGAAAGAACCATCCGCGCACTGCGCTCTTTCAAGCCGGTAACGCGTTCGGCATCGCCTCTTGGCATCTCGCCCTGAATCAGCACTCTTTCCAAAATATAAAAAGCCTCCGGTTTCAATGCCCGACTTTCCACATAGGCTTTAAGACGCTCGGCCAATCGGTCGAATTCGAATAGGCCCGCCATAAAATCCACCTGATCAAGGCATACCTCTAAAAACCAGCGAATGAATTCAATCAATGCCTTTTGGGATAAATTCCCACGGCCGTCCAAATCGCCTTGTCTCGGCATATCGGCATAATCCATTTTGTTTTTGTAATCTTGCCGACTTTCCAGGCCGCGAGCGAGTCCGCGCGATACCGACCAAAGCCCTGATGCGCCAATGCCGGCAGCCAATCCCATTGCATGGCTCATTAACCGGCTGACGCGGCCGTTGCCGTCCGAAAATGGATGAATGTAGGCCAGACGATGATGCGATGCGGCCATGGCGATAATCCGCTCGCCCTTACCCATATTAGCCAAGCGATAGCGTTGCTCGAAATAGCGCATAAACTCGGCAACACGACCGCTACCGGGCGGAAGATGCCTTCCGACCGAAACATTGTGTTCGGGCAAGGAACGGAACGCCCCCGGCTCCATTCGAAAGCCATGGTCCCCATTGTCCACCCAAAGCATGGCTTCCGGCGCATCGCGGTAAAATTCACGGTGCAACCGGCATAAGAACTCGGTCGATGCCGGTTCCGGCATGTTCCCTGCCGCATAGAGCCGGTCAATCGTCTGTTGCACACTGACATGGGCGCGCGCTTCGATTTGAAAATTACGGCGCACTTGATCTTTTTCCAGGTCATCCGCCAAGGCCCGCTCAATGTCTCTTGGTTTGGCATGATGTCCTTCGATAAGGTACTACTGACTGCACAGAATCCGTGCCGGTTTCAATTGAACAGCCCGCCATACCGGCATAGATCTCGACCTTTGCAATTGCCGCAGTAATCCAATCATTATTAAACCGTAGAAGCACGACATAATACCCATCATATTCAGCATCCGTACTTTCAGATGATTTACGGATTCCCGCTACCGCCCGGCACACCATACACCTGCCCGCTGGCATAACTGGATTCCTGCGAAGCGAGCGTCACATAAACGGCGGCGAGTTCCGCCGGTTGGCCGGGGCGGCCCATCGGCGTGTAGGCGCCGAAAGTTTCTAAAGCACTTGGCGGTTGGCCTCCAGTGACTTGAAGCGGCGTCCAGACAGGTCCGGGCGCGACGGCTTTGCGCCCTGCCTCGCGTATCAGTTGAATGACCTCGACAGCATCCGGCTCTTCGGCGGGCGGATAGTTAATCGCGACATCGGCCCCTTCGCGAGCAAAAGCGATGGCAGCCGCCCGCCCAATGCCGGAGTCTCCGCCGGTGATCAGCGCCTTGCGGCCGGTAAGCCGCCCTGAACCCTTGTAGCTTTTTTCGCCATGATCGGGGATTGGATTCATCCTGCCTGCCAGACCGGGCCACTCCTGTTGCTGTCGTCGGAAAGGCGGCTTCGGATACTGCGTTACCGGATTTTGCTTGACCGTTTGGTCGAGCGTCTGCCTCGAATTCCGTTGCTGCCCTTTGCCCCGCTCAGGGCGATGGACATCAAAGTTGAATGAAAGAGTATTCAGCCTATCAAAGCAGGTAAAAATGTCTGTTCGTTGTCCAACGTTTCGGCGTCTCCCACCAAAACAATATCCAGGCAATTGGCGGTTTAAAAATAGCCTTTTAATAAAGCGTTTTTAATCTTTCTCTCACAACAACATAATTGACATATTTAAATTATCTCCTAACATGGCAACATGGCTACGAAGCATTGCTTTCGCGACAAATATCGACTTGAGATAAGAGAAGACGATTCTCCGCCGGCGCATGTGCACTTGGTCGGCGGCAATTTTGATGTATTGATTAACCTGGAGAACCTGAACTGCACCGGCACCTTCCCGCGCGGACTGCGCAAAGAGGTGATGACGTGGGTTACGGAAAACCGTAATAAATTAATTGAGGAATGGAATAGTGGTATCAATGAAACGCCCCCGCTTAGCAGCGGTTGAAGCTTTACCGAATTATCAGCTAAAAATAACTTTTATTAACGGCAACATAATGACGGTGGATAAATCCGAAGCCATTTTTGCCAAACCGGGCCTGATGCCTTTACGCGATCCGGACTCTTTCGCCAAAGTTCAGCTCACCAGCAGCGTAGGCTGGACGATTGAATGGATCGACCATGACATTCAAATCGGAGCCGATACGTTGTGGCTGGAGGCCATGTATCAAGCGGCCACCGATGATGACACCCGTACATTCCTGGCTTGGCGGTTGCGTAACGGCTTGTCGTTATCCGAGGCGGCGCGGGCATTGGGCATGACCACGCGCACCATGAGTTCATACGGGACCGGCGCTAGGCCTGTTCCGCATCATATCGCCTTAGCCTGCAAGGGATGGGAAATCGAGAATAGTAGGGGCAATCCCTTGTGGTTGCCCTAATATCCCTTGTGCTTGCCCTAATCCTAATACAATCCCTTGCGGTTGCCCTGATACGCCACGAATCCTGGGCAACCGCAAGGGATTGCCCCTACGAATTCAATAATGCCGTGAAAATGATTGGGCATCACGACATATTCATGCAAGGCAATAGACGGAAAACGATTGTTTAACTCATTCCATTGGCCGGCAATCATATTACCGGCATCGTTTAATATCATGCTGTCATTGGCTATATGTCCAAACAGGCAATAACGGTTTTCGATACAAACGGTAATAAAATACAAACCAGCCCGCGAATAATCATAATTTTTAAGGCGGATTGATTTTCGATGATGAATGGCTCGGTTGAATTTCATAACATATCCCCTGAAAGCCGATCACTATTGCTTTGCCCGTTGTGGCTGGGAACCTTCTGTATTTCTACGGACTATTTGACCGCCCGCAATAAATTCCCGCAATACAGCTCCTTACCGGTTTTTGCCGGCATCCAAAGCTGTTTTATTTCCAGTTGATTTGCAGAAAAATACCGCCCGGCAGAGGCTGCCAAATCCGCCAATTCAATCTTGGGCGAATAGGTGTTAAGAATTAAAAACGCGCCCGGATTCATCAGCCCATAAGCCGTTTCTATCAAGCCGGACAAATGATTTTCCAGCTTCCATTTTTCGCCTTTGACGCCTAAGCCCCAGGCTGGCGGGTCCATGATGATGCCGTCGTATTGATTGCCCCGTTTCAATTCGCGCTGGGCGAACTTTAACGCATCCTCAAGCACCCATTTAATGTCGGAAAGATGACTGCGTTCCCTGTTTTCGTTAGCCCAGGTGATCATTTGCCTGACCGAATCCACATGCACAACTTCCGCCCCGTTATCGCGGGCAACCAGCGATGCCGCTCCGGTATAGGCGAATAAGTTTAAGATTTTTTGTCCCGCGCTAACGCGTTCTTTAATAAAACGCCAGTTTGCCTGCTGTTCGGGAAACAAGCCCACATGTTTGAATTTGGTCAGCTTTAAACCGAAGTTTAAGTTGCCGTAGGCAATAAGCCATTGTTCAGGCGCATGCGGCTTGATGTTGATCCAGCGGCCTTGGGTCGAGGATTGTTCTTCAAATTCCCAATGCGCCATGTCTTGCCATTGGGCGTTTGACCATCCCGGTTTGAAACCGGCTTGGATTTCCGGACGGATAGTGATGATCTTGCCCCAGCGTTCCAGCTTCTTGCCGTCACCAGCATCAAGCAGCTCGTAATCGGACCAAGGCTGGCCGTATTCGCGTGGGATTACTGCTATATTTTCAGGCGATTTGCGCTGACTTTTGGGCATTTTATCCTTCGTATTTGATTTATTCGGCTATGGCGTAATATCCCCTACCCGCCAACTTAAGCCATCCACACGTTTAACAGCTCAATATCACTTGAGCCGGTTCTATTTTCGCACCACGAAGAACATGAAAGGCATGAAGGACTTACAGTGTTTGCAACTTAAATTAGGAGCCTTAGGACAATCAAGTTACAACCTGTTCATCGACTCATAGACAAGATTCAATAACATCACCTGACTGGTAAGATCCAGCTCATGAAACGAAATTCCATGCGAGAACCGGGGCGGCGCATCGCTTTTCTTGGCGGGCAACTGTTGAATGCTGCGAATCGTTACACTGGTGTCTATATGCGCGCTCTGGTTGCCCGGTTTGACCGGAAAATCGAACGAAATCAAAGCGTCCTCATTAAGCTTGCCCAGCGCCTTATCGGCAATAATCGCGGCGCCTGTAACACTGATGTCGCAAATCACGCCGGCTCCGGCCACGCCATTGACTTGCACGGGCAGGTTCACCTTGGCCCTGACCGCGCCGCGCAAGGCAACGGTTTTAATATCGGTCGGAAAGCTGAGGTGCATATAATAATACGGCCCCCTGAAGATGGTTTTTACTTTACTTGTCAGAGTAAAAACATCCACTCCCGATAATATCCGCAGGGTAACCGTCTCGTCCGTCCGCATTTGGACGGAAAGCCCCTTCTCAAAAGGCGTTTTGACTATCAGATACTCGCCATCGATATAACCGATAAGTTCGGTATAAAAAATAGGCTTTTTACTGCCGCGGTCCAACGCCATTTGTAAGCGCGCACCGACTTGCAGATTCATATCTTTAAAAGTAGCCATCCTGATTTTTACTCTAAATCTAATTATTTATTCAGCGTATTCCCGATAGAACATGATGCCGCGGATAAGAGCTTAGGCGATTTTTTTACGGATCGGATTCTTGATGGGATGTTCTTTCTCGGGAATCGCCTTAAACCGGTAAAAATCCGTGTCGATCCGTCACATCCATCATCCGTGTTCTATTTCTTCATGCATCGAATAGTTACGTCATTTTTATATCGACTTTTTAATACAAGCCCAATTCCAGCTGAGCCGCTTCCGACATCATCTCCCGCGACCAAGGCGGATCAAGCACGACTTCGACATTAACGCTGGCAACACCGGGCAATGCACGGATGCGCTGTTCCACATCGTTCTGGATAACCGGCCCCATCCCGCAGCCGGGCGCGGTCAAGGTCATCATGACATGGACATCGTTGAGGCCGCCCTCTGCCGGGGTGACTTTGCATTCATAAACCAGGCCGAGATCGACAATGTTAACCGGGATTTCCGGGTCGTAAACCGTTTTCATCACTTCCCAGCAATTTTTTTCAACCGCCGCCGCATCGGTTTCCGAAACCAGCGTATGCAGCCGGTTCGGCTCCTTGCCCAAGGCATCGGCATCCACTCCGGCAATGCGCACCATGTGGCCGTGCTCGGTGATGACAGTAAAGTTGTCGCCGAGCGACTGATGAATAGTAACTATTTGGCCTTTGCTCAAGGTTCCGGTATTCCCGTCGGGAATGGTAATAATATTGACATCTCGCGTTAAAACAACGTCTTCTCTTTCAGACATAATCACTCAGTTATAAATAAAAGGTTCGGGCATCAACGATCTGGCCGGTTACGCCTATGCTTTCGGAGCCGAATAAATACAGATAAATGGGGGCCAGCGATTTCATTGAGGGAAATTTACTTTTATCTTCCGCCGGATAAGCCCGTTTCCTCAACGGCGAATCTATCGGCCCCGGTACCAGGGTGTTAACCCGGATTTTGCCGAAGGCTTCATGCTCTTCGGCCAATATGTTCGCCAAGCCCTCCAGCGCTATTTTGGAAACGCCGTAAGCGCCCGCGTAAGCCGGAGCCTTTCTGGCGGAGGAATCGGAGGTGAATACGATCGAGGCATATTCGCTCTTTTGCAGCACCGGCAATAAAACCCTGCACAGTAAAAACGGCGCATTCAGGTTGACGTTTAACGTATGCCCCCAATCCTTGGTTTTATGCGTGGCGATTGGAGAAAACGCGCTGAACTCTACCGCCGAATGCAAAATGCCTTGCAGCGAGCCGTATTTTTCCTCGATTTTGTCGGCCAATTCCTGGTAGTCGTTTTCATTGGCCCCGGCCAAGTCGAACGGGTAAAGGATCGGTTCGGGGCCTTTGACCGCCAAAATCGCATCGTAAACCGCTTCCAATTTGGCGATATTTTTATCCAGCAAAATAATATGCGCGCCCTGCTTGGCTAATGCCAAGGCTGCGGTGCTGCCGAGGCCGCCGCCGGCGCCGGTAATTAAGATGACTTGATTTGTTAACGGCATGATGAAGACGCCTCCATGGAAGGGGAAGATAGCGTAGCGCAGGGAGCGGTTGCCGAATCTATCCAGATTGAAATCTGGCCGGGAGACTGGATCAACGCGTCAGCGCCCCAGGTTTCCGGAGCATCGCCGGGTTTAATATAGCCGTAAAGCGCGGCCAAGGTTTTCATATTCGCACTTTTTCCCGCGGTAATATCATGCCGGGCATCGCCGATATAGACGCATTCCTCCGGATTGACCCCCGCCTGCTTGCAGGCCGCCAGCATCGGTTCGGGATGGGGCTTTGGATTGGCGGTGGTATCGCCGCTGATAATGCAGGCCGCGCGATCGGCCAGTTTTAACGCAGCCATCAGCGGATTGGTAAAACGTTCGCGCTTGTTGGTCACCACGCCCCATTTCAGTCCTTGCGCTTCAATCGCGTCAAGCGTATCGCTCATGCCCGGAAAAAAAACCGTGTATTCGGCAATATTGTCCTGGTAATGGTTGAGCATGGTTTCCAGAATATCCAACTTTAACCGATCGTTAATTGCAGGCAGGCTTGCGTTAATCATCGCCGCAGCGCCGTAGGAAATAAACGGTTTGATGATCTCGGGCGCAACCGCGTCGAAACCGTGGACATTTAACGCTTGGTTCAGGCACGCGATCAAATCCGGGGCGGTATCGACCAAAGTGCCGTCCAGATCGAACAATACACAGGATAATTTAAAACCGGCGGTCATGGGCTACGCGGAACGCTTAAAAGCGGCAATGTAATTGACGTCAATGTCTTTGCCGAGACTGAAATGTTTAGTGAACGGGTTGTATTCGATCCCGACCATGCCCTGCAATTCAAGACCGGCGGCACGCGCCGACTGGCATAACTCCGACGGTTTGATAAAGGTTTTAAAATCATGGGTGCCTTTAGGCAGCATTTGCAGCACGTATTCCGCCGCAAAAATAGCCAATAAATAGGCTTTGGGCTTGCGGTTGAGCGTCGAGAAAAACACCATGCCGCCGGGCTTAACCATCCTGGCGCAAGCGGAAATGATCGAACCGGGATCGGGCACATGCTCAAGCATTTCCATGCAAGTCACATGATCGAAACTTTCCGGCTGTTGCGCGGCCAAATCTTCGGCGCTGATTTTTTGATAATGCGCGTTAACGCCGGACTCAAGCCCATGCAGATCGGCGATGTCGATCAAATCTTCGCTAAGATCGATGCCCAACGCATCGGCGCCTTGCTTGGCCAGGCCTTCGGTCAAAATCCCGCCGCCGCAGCCGACATCGACAATACGTTTACCGGCAATATCCGCATAGCGCTGGATAAACTGGATACGAAGCGGATTAATATCGTGCAGGGTTTTGAATTCGCCCTGAGTATCCCACCAGCGTTCCGCCATCGAACCGAATTTATGGATTTCATGCGGATTTACATTATCTGTTGCTGTCATCGTGCTAACCGTGGTGTGAGGTTGATATAGTTTACTATATTGGTAGGTTATTCGTCATGCGTTGTTCTGCCGCACACTGCTTTTGTGCTGCTTGTTAAGTAAGCCATTATCCATCATAACGACGCATCATTCATCCCTTGATTTTTAGTGCCGTCCCGCTTCCCGCAGGACAAAAAAAAGGCCGATGCAAGCGCACCGGCCTTTTTACTCAGCCTAGCAGTTTACAGAGTATTAACCGCGTTCAATTCCTGGAAAGCTTGTTCCAAACGAGTCACCATGCCGACTTCACCGGCACGTTGCCAAACGCGTGGATCGTAGTATTTTTTGTTGGGCTTGTCGTCGCCGTCAGGGTTGCCGATTTGGCCTTGCAAATAACCTTCGTTTTGTTTGTAGTAATTCATGATGCCTTCCCAAGTTGCCCATTGGGTATCGGTATCGATGTTCATCTTGATCACGCCGTAGCTGATCGATTCCTTGATTTCTTCAGCGCTGGAACCTGAACCGCCATGGAAAACAAAGTTTAACGTGTTTGCCGGAACGCCGAATTTTTCGGACACGTGTTTTTGCGAGTTAGCCAAAATGCTTGGCGTCAATTTAACGTTACCCGGTTTATAAACACCGTGAACATTGCCGAAAGAAGCCGCAATAGTAAAACGCGGGCTGATTTTGCTTAACTCTTCATAAGCGTAAGCCACGTCTTCAGGCTGGGTGTACAGCATGGAATGATCCATATCGCTGTTGTCGACGCCGTCTTCTTCGCCGCCGGTGCAACCCAATTCGATTTCCAGCGTCATGCCCATTTTAGACATACGCGCCAAATATTGGCCGCAGATTTCGATGTTTTCTTTCAGACTTTCTTCGGACAAATCCAGCATGTGCGAGCTGAATAAAGGTTTGCCGGTTTCCGCGAAATGTTTTTCGCCTGCATCCAGCAAGCCGTCGATCCAAGGCAGCAGTTTTTTAGCCGCGTGGTCGGTGTGCAAAATAACAGGTACGCCGTAAGCTTCAGCCACATTGTGTACGTGTTTAGCGCCGGAGATAGCGCCCAAGATAGCCGCTTGTTGGCCTTCGGCTTTAAGTCCTTTACCGGCAACAAACGCCGCGCCGCCGTTGGAAAACTGGATAACGATAGCCGATTTTACTTTCGCGGCCGCTTCCAACGCTGCATTAATCGAATCAGTGTTAATCACATTAACCGCGGGTAATGCAAAGTGGTTTTCTTTGCAGATCGCAAAGATTTTTTGTACGTCATCGCCAGTTACAACACCGGGTTTTACTACATCTGAAATTTTCTGAGACATTAAAAGTTCCTGTTTCAATCTGTTACGTTGAGGTGATCAAGCCGAAAGTCATTGCGCTTGCGGAAAGCATCCGCCGCCCAATGCGGTCTGCCGGGTATTATAAAGTGTGTTCATACAATAGGCTACTGTTGCCCCAATAAGCCGTTCCGGCAGCGGAATAGAGCATTGCCGGTTCAATGCGGGGAAACTTGCGATGAATTTCAATGAGGCTCCGGGTTAAACCGGAGAATGCGCGGCGGTGCCGGGTATTAACAGCTTTGCGGTCGGCACGCTTCAATGAGGCTTCAGCGTTAAACCGGAGAATGCCAATTCCAGCCCTTCAGGCACAGCCTGGGCGACAACGCTTCAATGAGGCTTTGCGCTGGTTCCCAAGCTCCTGCTTGGGAACCCAGTGAGCAAAGCTCAGCTTTGCGAGACGGGAAGCTGGAGCTTCCTACACTGAATTCCCAAGCTGGAGCTTGGGAACTAGCGCAAACGTCCGAAACGATGGAGGGCATAACGTAAGGGCGACGATCAGGCCTAGGATGTAGGCCGGAATAAGTCCGCCCGGCGTCAGCAAGGGCGGATGTTTCCGGCAATCGGAGCGCCGGAAACACCAGTCCTGCGCTTAATGCGCGGACAGGCTTATTCCGGCCTACGTCTATGACTCGTGCGCAGTTTAGCTTCAATGAGGCCCCGGCGTTATGCCGGGGAATACCCACGTCTCGAACAGGCTCAGCCATTACCAGTTTGGCTTCAATGAGGCCCCGGCGTTATGCCGGGGAATACGGCCGGATGTTGGCGAATGCCAGCGTCGCGTCACCATGCTTCAATGAGGCCCCGGCGTTATGCCGGGGAATACCGCTATCGCCATGCAGACGAGGACAGGGGATGAACCGCTTCAATGAGGCCCCGGCGTTATGCCGGGGAATACGGACAGCGGGATACAATTAACCATAACTTACGAAAAGCTTCAATGAGGCCCCGGCGTTATGCCGGGGAATACAGGTGTCTATTTCAACAAACGCACCAGTTAAGCTAGCTTCAATGAGGCCCCGGCGTTATGCCGGGGAATACAGCCCTTGTAGCTACCTTTGCGCACCCCGTCGATGTTGCTTCAATGAGGCCCCGGCGTTATGCCGGGGAATACCTACCGTTAAATAAATCATCACTTTTATCCATAATCAGCTTCAATGAGGCCCCGGCGTTATGCCGGGGAATACAGCCCTTGTAGCTACCTTTGCGCACCCCGTCGATGTTGCTTCAATGAGGCTCCGGCATAAAGCCGGAGAATGCCGCCGCTGGTTACGCCGGTATAATTTTCCAGGCCATGCTTCAATGAGGCTCCGGCATAAAGCCGGAGAATGCCTGCCGAAACAATGTCGTCACTATATGACGTTAAAATGCTTCAATGAGGCTCCGGCATAAAGCCGGAGAATGCTGTTTCACAATTATTCCGACCATCCAAGAGTTGTAGTGCTTCAATGAGGCTCCGGCATAAAGCCGGAGAATGCGGCGCAACAAGAGAGCAACGTGATTTAGCGCACCTGGCTTCAATGAGGCTCCGGCATAAAGCCGGAGAATGCCGTATTGATACAGGAATGGAGCTTATAGTGGCACTTGCTTCAATGAGGCTCCGGCATAAAGCCGGAGAATGCCCGTTGCGGCGCTATTGCCTCAGTTGATTATAACGCTTCAATGAGGCTCCGGCATAAAGCCGGAGAATGCGCACAGAGCCAAGGCGCGCATCACCGGCCAGCGCTACGCTTCAATGAGGCTCCGGCATAAAGCCGGAGAATGCGCACAGAGCCAAGGCGCGCATCACCGGCCAGCGCTACGCTTCAATGAGGCTCCGGCATAAAGCCGGAGAATGCAGTCACACACTGGAACTGATACCCTCATCCAACGCTGCTTCAATGAGGCTCCGGCATAAAGCCGGAGAATGCCAGACGATGCCGATTGATCCAACACCAGAGCAAGTTGCTTCAATGAGGCTCCGGCATAAAGCCGGAGAATGCAAACGGGCCGGCTTTGCATTATGTGGAGCAAGGACGCTTCAATGAGGCTCCGGCATAAAGCCGGAGAATGCCCACTGCAACTACTTTCAACATCCCATTGGTGCTTTGCTTCAATGAGGCTCCGGCATAAAGCCGGAGAATGCAACGCCATGCCCATTTGATCAGCCAATGTTTTCAGAAGCTTCAATGAGGCTCCGGCATAAAGCCGGAGAATGCTAGGAGCAAAACAACTATTCACGGCTACTTACCGTAAGCTTCAATGAGGCTCCGGCATAAAGCCGGAGAATGCGCTTTAGGCGATAAGTGCATAAGTACAACTACACATAGCTTCAATGAGGCTCCGGCATAAAGCCGGAGAATGCAATCCACGAAATCGACTTATTGTTAAACCAGATCAATGCTTCAATGAGGCTCCGGCATAAAGCCGGAGAATGCCACACACCGAAGAGCGCGGCATTTGGATGCAACTCATGCTTCAATGAGGCTCCGGCATAAAGCCGGAGAATGCGTAATTAAGTCATGTAGAGTGCGCATCGCACCCCATGCTTCAATGAGGCTCCGGCATAAAGCCGGAGAATGCTGGACTATTGGACGGTAAAAGGCGGCGCATTGCCCGCTTCAATGAGGCTCCGGCATAAAGCCGGAGAATGCGATAAATTGGCCGTGTCGGCAATCAAGCGCAAGCAAGCTTCAATGAGGCTCCGGCATAAAGCCGGAGAATGCAAGAACTGGAAAAATCAACACAAAAGGTATTAGCGTTGCTTCAATGAGGCTCCGGCATAAAGCCGGAGAATGCACGCGGCTCACGTGAGCCATGACTTACGACATGTAAGCTTCAATGAGGCTCCGGCATAAAGCCGGAGAATGCGTAAACCAGAAATATCACGGTTTGATTGAGTCATTCTGCTTCAATGAGGCTCCGGCATAAAGCCGGAGAATGCTGATACTGGAATAGGCAACTCAACCCCATTCAAATTGCTTCAATGAGGCTCCGGCATAAAGCCGGAGAATGCATTTTTCCATGCTGCAAGATGCTGTTTTGCACCGTTGCTTCAATGAGGCTCCGGCATAAAGCCGGAGAATGCAGAGATAAGAACGGACACTTTTTGCCCTGTAATGGGCTTCAATGAGGCTCCGGCATAAAGCCGGAGAATGCACAACCAAAGCTGAACGAGCTGCTAATATAAAATGGTTGCTTCAATGAGGCTCCGGCATAAAGCCGGAGAATGCATGTTTTTTATTTCTAGGTTTTTATCTGACTCCCATAGCTTCAATGAGGCTCCGGCATAAAGCCGGAGAATGCATAGCTTGAAGTCCGACTTCAACTCCGTGCATAGCTGCTTCAATGAGGCTCCGGCATAAAGCCGGAGAATGCCGCCGGGAACAGCCCTTTAATCAAACCACTCCCGCTGCTTCAATGAGGCTCCGGCATAAAGCCGGAGAATGCCATGATAGAGCAATGGATAAAATCATTCGGAGTTACGCTTCAATGAGGCTCCGGCATAAAGCCGGAGAATGCCATATGACTGGGAACATGAACGAGTACCTGACGATTAGCTTCAATGAGGCTCCGGCATAAAGCCGGAGAATGCATTCAAGCCGGAGAAGTTGACGCTAATCCTGCTGTTTGCTTCAATGAGGCTCCGGCATAAAGCCGGAGAATGCCTGGTGGCACAGGACGGTGAAGAGGCTCTGCAACGGCTTCAATGAGGCTCCGGCATAAAGCCGGAGAATGCAGCCCGCGCTGGAGGCCTTGATTTGCCTGGCCTGCGAGGGCTGTTTGCGAGCGCTGTTCTACACCGCCCCGCAACTGTACACAAAAAACCGCCCGAACGATAGCCGATTTTCATAACATACTGATTTTTAAAGAGCCATTCACCCGCGAGCGCTGACGCTATTTTACGCGCCACTACAGCGCTCGACAACCGGCGGCGGAATACGACCCGCATCAAACAATCACCGGCTGACGTTCCACGGTTTCAAACTCCTTGCCCAAACTCACCACCGACGGCGTGACGGTTTCCGCCGGGCCGATGTTCATGATCAAAATATGATCTTCGCTGTGATGAATGATGCCGTCCAGCATGGCGATCAGTTCGGCATGACGTTTGCGGCTTAAGCGGCATTGAAACACCGACAGTTGCAGCCAGTCGCCGTAGCCTTTCATCAGCCGGAACACGCGCCGCCAGCGTTTAGCGTCGTGGATGTCGTAAGTAATAATGTAAAGATGTTCGTAATTAGCCATTAGCGTGTCGTGAAGTTGGGGTATTCCTGTAACTCGCCGAGCAGGTAGCGGCCGAACAGCCGCGCCTGAATCTCGAACAAGCGCCGATAATTAACTTTGTAACCGAACAACGGATGGGTGATTTCCTGGCTCAAGCGCCGTTCAAACGCCGCGATAAACCGCTTGCGCCCGGCATCGTTCAGCGCCACGCTGCCGGCCGCGCTGATAAAATCGCTGGGCCGCACTTCGCCGTTGTTGATCGCTTGCAACACCACCGAATCGGCGATCAGCGGCCGGAACGGTTCCATTATATCCAGCGCCAACGCAGGGCGGCCGTAACGCGGCTGGTGATAAAAGCCGCGATAGGCATCCAGGCCGACCGCCGTTAAGTTGACTGTCCAGGTGCGCACCAGCAGCGCATAAGCGAACGACAGCAAGGCGTTGACCGGATCGGTCGGCGGCCTGCGGTTGCGGGTGGTAAAGTCGAAACTCATCTGGCGGCCGTCGTCCGGCTTTTTGATCAGCCGGTCGAAAGCGCCGAAATACAAGGCCGCAGCCGAACCTTCAAAGCCTAGCAATTGTTGCAAATCTCCGGCCCGCTGCGATTTATCGGCCAAAATCTTCAACTGTTCCAGCAGTTCGTCCGGTTTATCCTCCAGACGCCAGTTGCGGCGCAGCAGCGTCCGGCAATTCTGGATTTTGGCGCGCACCAGGTTGCGGGCAATCGCCAGACAGATTTTATCGTCGAAACTGGCGCGGTACTGGGCGGTACGCAATTCGACGTTTTTATGGCCGGTGCCGACGGTATGGCCGAAAAACCAGCCGCCGAAGCTGTGCCAACTGACCGGAATATCGCGCTTCATCAAATCCTGCAAACACGGGGTGGTGATGTAAACGTTGCCCATGACCACGACTTGCGAAGTATCCAGCAAGCGCACGGTCTGCACTTTTTCATCGTCGATGCTGATTTCCAGCTCTTCGGCTTTTTTGCCGACTTTGGCTTTGTAGGCCTGCACATAGACCGGCAAGGCTTCGTCGCGCATGACCGCCATCGGCCTGGGCTCGATGGCGGCATTGTGCAGATAATTGACCTCGTCCGGCAGGCAAATGCCGACCAGCGAGCAAGCCGGGCATTTCGGGCTGTCCTGTAACGGCGGCGGGATATGGCCGCCGGACGCAATCAGGCGCAAACCGTCGATCGCGTTAAAGGTCAGTTGGCGCAATTCTTCATCGAACGCCACCCGCACCCGCTCGCGGCTTTGCACAAAATACAGCACGCCTTCTTCGCAAACATAGCCGTGCTCCTGCAACACCAGGCCCTGCACGCACAGTTGTACGCGTTCCGGATCGTAAGCGCCGCGCGGCACATGCGGACGCTTGCCGCGTTTGTAATCGACCGGCGTGACTTCGCCCGCCTCCGCTTCGATCAGATCCAGTTTGGCAATCAATCCCAGGCGATTGGACGACAAGGTGATGGAGCGTCCGTGGAGTTTTTCCTGTTCAAGCTCGTCGGCTTCCGGAAAGCTTTTGGCCGGCTGATCGACGCGGCGATGGGCGTGGTCGCCTTCGACCGTATCCGCCGACGCCTCCCATTCGCCCTGCACCCATTCCAGGTAGGCCAGACGCGGGCAGTATTGGTATTCGTTGATCATCCGCGCCGGCAGCAGCGGCATATCGCCGCTCAGCTCCGGGAACGGCATCGGCAGTTCGAGTTGGATGGGAGATTGATTGTCGGTCATTTTGTAATACAATCCGTATTGTTAAATAAACATTGGCAACGAGTACTCGGTCAATCTTGTTTTGTCTGCTGATAATTTAACTGTGGGAGCGGCTTTAGCCGCTCCCACATAGCCTTCTTCACTCGGCATTATAAATTCGACTGAGTACTGGAACTCGCGAATCACTGAAAGCCTGCTCCATTCCTCCACTGGCGAGGGATGTTGCGGTTCGCGCTGAATAGTTATAAACATGAGGAGAATACGATGACCGCGATCAGCCTGCGCCTACCCAATGACATTGAAGCCAATCTCAAAGCCGAAGCCCGGCTGGAAGGCAAAACCCAATCCGAAATCGCCCGGCTGGCGATCACGGAATACCTGGCCCGCCGCGAGAAAGAACGGTTTATGGCGGAGCTGGTTGCGGCCGGGCAAGCCCTGGCCGCCGACCCGCAGGCATGGGCCGAAGCGCGGGAAATCGCCGAGGATTTGGCGGACGAAGGGATGGATGCCATCATCGCCGCCGAACGCGCCGCCGGTATCGACCCGGAAGAAAAGTGGTGGAAATGATGCGGCGCGGCGAAATATGGACAGCCAACCTTAACCCCAACAAAGGCGGCGAAATCGGCAAGGTGCGCCCGGTGATGATCTTGCAGGACGACGCCATGACCGCCACCGGCTTGGCGACCGTACTGGCCGCGCCGCTGAGCGGCCAGTTCCGGCCGGCCTTCGCACCGTTGCGTATAAGAGTATCCGCCCGCGACCGCTTGCTTCAGGATTGTTTTGTGATGATCGAACACATCCGCGCCCTCGACCGCTCCCGCTTCGGCGAAGGCCCGCTGGCAACCCTGACCGCCGAGGAAATGGCGGCGGTGGAGAAGAGTTTGCTGGGGGTGATGGGGTTGTTGTGAATGGCGATTCAGTCCCATAGCTTATACTTTTTACCAATTAGCCTTAAGCTGGAAAACTAGGCGCAAAATTCTTGTAATACTGGTTTGGCGCGACTCGTTCACATCGATAGATTTCAATTATTCCTCGTTGAGCTAATTGATTTCTAGGTGGCGTTGGACAATGAAGTTCAGAAAGAGAAATTAGAGAACGTATAGCATCGCCTCCTAATGGTGAATCCCATATCGGCCAAGTAAAAAATGATCGTCTATCGTTTTCAAAAAAACCAGTAGTCATGAGCTTGCTTTTACTGGAAAAAGAGGGAAATAAAATTAACGCTTCTATTGCAAGAGCATTCGCCCCCCGCATAGTCTGCGGAGCATATTTTTTATTACTCTGATTACTCGGATCATGCCATCGCAACGCATAACGCTGATCTTCCAACGGATCCCAACGCAAGCTAAATCCGTCATCGCGGTAGTCCCATCTTTCGAATAGAGTTCGCTGCAAAGCATCAATATCTGTCGCGTTCCGGATGGCGAGCGCATAAGCTGGTAACCCTTGTCCAGCGCTATCACCACTTCTTACCATCCGGAAATCAGTACTTTCAAAAATACCCTTTTCCTGAATGATCTCGCTACCAAATGCAGTGAATAAATCCGCTGTTCTTCGATCATCTTGACTACAAGAGCGCTGCGCCTCATGAAGCGCTAAGGCAAAAACTTCCGCTACAAATGGTAGTTTCTTGTCAATCTCGAATGCAGTCATAGGCATGCTTGCCAATTCCTGATGAAGTTGCGTAATAAATACACTTTCATCATTACCGCAATTCCACAGCACCGGACGTAGTGAACCGGAAATAGGAAGCCAAGACAAACGGGCTTTGGGAAATATCCTTATGCTAACGGCAAGAGTGCCCAAAGCAGCAAGAAAACCCAATGGATTCGCTCCATCCAGACCGTTTAATTTAAGTGATTCAGTCATCTTCATTTTCTCCTTGGTGCAATTCTTCCCATTCACTACGCCGATGATCCGCCAAACGCAAAATAGCTTCCATCCAAGCCAATCCCCACCAGCCAAAATGACGCGTCAATCGCCAAAATCGTTCGGCAACACCAGAATCCAATCGCTCCAGTTTCGTAGCCCCTTCGTACTCCAGTCGGCGTTCTTGCCATTCAATGGCAACTCCAGGTACACCTTCATCAAACACCACCGGCGCAAAAGGCCGGCAATGTCCATGATGACTTTCAACTAAATGCAGCACCAAGTCGCGCAATATTTCATCGTCAGGAAGGAGACCGTCGCAACTCTCCAACAGACGTACCGACAAAAGTTCGTGTCGTCCGCCCTTGGGGTAACCGGCACGCTTTCGAGCCTTTTCGCTTTCGCGACTGCTTTGAGGCATTTCGGGTGATTTGGCTAGCAGCAATGCGCCCAATCCCAACGGAATTCCGCCTCTTAACCAAGCCTGAAAGCGAGGATCGGCTTTGCCCAAATCATGGCCCGAGGCAGCCAATATCAAGGCCTCAACCAACAACGTAGGTAAACCGCAGCCAATCGCAAATTTGCGCACCCATTCGGCTACGCCATCAAGATGCGTATGAAGATTTTGTCGTCGTGCGGTACCGGAAGCTGCTATATCGGTTTCGTCGCTAAACAAATCGGGTTCTTCGACTTCTTCACTCCTGGGCATAGGCTTTTTACTTGAAATAATCAATCCGCCAGCCGGATGAAGCGACAAATTCACTCGATTCTTTTTGTCTGCCAAATGACCGGTTGTAGCTTGTAGCCATTTAGGTAGATCAGGCTCTTTGGCGGCAGCCTCTAAAATTTGGCGTAACTCGTCGAGTAAACTGTCGGCATCTTCTTCATAGCGGCTCTTAGCTTCCATAATCAAATTCCGCAACCGATTGACGCTTTCGCACTCCGGCCAGAATGCAATAACTTCCGGATGAAGTCTAAGTACGGCCTTGGCGCGAGCTTGGGCATTCGCACGATCACCCCAATCAAGCACTGGTTGCCCGTCCCATTGTCTAGCAAAATCACCCAGCACTTCCCAACCGCCAAGTTTTGCGGAAATAACCAGAACATCGCCAGGACGCAATATCTCAGCATTATTCACTGTGACCGATTCATCGGGGCCACGCCAACGAATGATTTCTCGCTTTACAAATTTATTGCCCTTGCTATCGGCGTCTAGTTCGCCTTCTATATCCGATTGGTCCGATATGAGCGTATCGTCTCCAGCCAACCAGCGGCGCATAAGATGAATCGGGACAGCCAAACATTCAGACGAAGACGGCGGCACTAATGAAAGAATGTCTTTCCAACTTTCTTGCTCCAGGTCCGCGCCCAAATCGGCGCGCCAACATACTTGCACATCCGCCGAACGATTACCCGGACCATGCAGGAAAACCCCGACATCAGGCGTTGGCTGAGGGATTGGTGCGGTTTGCGCCCAGCAATCGACATGGGCGGGTAACATCACAGGCGCATGAAGACTGGGCGCATTGAGCTTAGCCAAGGCTTCGCCTTCCGGCAAACGCGTTGAAAGCGCGGCAATACCCATGTCGATATTTTGCTGTTGGCTTAGTAGCCATTCCCAGGTATTGCTAAGCGCCTTGCCATAGATTGGATCATCGCTCCCACTTTTGGCTTGATCGGCACTTATTAGAATGGCGGCTTGAGCGTCGATAGATCGTCCCATACGATTTAGCCGTCCAAACCGCTGCCTTAGAGCATCAAGACTTGCACATTCTGTAACAAGAACATCGAAATCCAGATTAGCGCCAACCTCCAAAGTCTGTGTAGCAACAACAAAAACAGGTGCTGTAAGTTGCCTATCCTTGGAGAAATCGGCAGATAACTCAGCCAATCGTTCGGTTACGGTGTCATCTTTATCGATAGGACGCATCCGCCCGGTTAAAAGAATTGCGGCACTGCCATATTTATCTGCCAATAGTCGCCAAGCCGCGCGTGCGGTTGCCACACGATTGCAAAAGATAACGACGGCTGGTTTATCCACGCCCTGCCGATCTGTTTGATCGGGTAATTGTGACTCGAATTTATCAACCAACTCTTCCGCTTTTATCGCCAATGCCGCCGCCATTTCCTCAATAGCCTTATCGCCTTTGGCTTTTGAAACAATCTCCAGTAAGGCCTGTTTTCTTGCAAGCTGCCGGTCTCCCAATGGGTGACCTTTTGTTCTCGGCTCGTCCGATTCGTCTTTGAAAACATCGGTCATACCGTTCGGTGGCGTAGCGCTCATTACTGCGACATGGAACGGCGTTGCAATATCCGAAGAGTCCCATTGACGGTATTTTTTGACCGCTTGCAGGGTTTCCAAAAAAGGTTGTGCGCAGTGAGCTTCATCAAGCAATATCAAGGCATCATTGCCAGTTAGCCCGGCATGAATCGGCCACGTCCCGGAACCGGGGCCATACGCCCGAAACAGCAAACGTGACCCCAACTGATCGACAGTACTGGCGACGACAGTCGGCTGGATAGGACTTTTAGCCCAGGCGTTGGAGCGATACATACCACCTCGCAACTGAAATACGGCAAGCGGCGTGTCGCTAGCGGCAACTTTACGCAATCGGTCGGCGACTTGTTTGAGTATGCCGCTTTCCGCGTTTTTGAGTTTTTTCGCCAGAATTCTCGCTCTCTCAAAGGCTTCATCGACAATCACTCGCCTATCGACAACAAAAAATATGCGGCGTGGTGCGTTAAGCATCGCCCCCGAATCTAAATGATTGGCTTGGGCTGCTAACGCGAATACAGCAATATCGATACAAGCCGTTTTACCGGATGCGGTAGGTAATTGGATGGATTCAGGCCAAGGGGAATCTGGATTCTCCATTACACGCTTTACCATTGCTGTTTGCCATGCAAATGGCGTTCTACGTTCTTTTCCCGGTTCGCTCCATAATGCTTCAAAATATTCTTCGAAATGACTGTAATTCAATTCAGACATTATCTTCTCCTTCTTCTTGCGGCAAAGGCCGGCAGCAGCCATAACCGCGAAAACGTCCAGCCCCTACCAATACCGGCCCCTGCACTTCCCGATCAAACACGATGACGGCATGAGCATGATGCATGCGTCCGCCGTCTTTTTTACGTTTCATCCAAGGAAACTCGTTGCTACGCGGAACGCCTTCGAACATCGAAACCGGATGCAGCAATACTTCCAGAGGGCGAGGCAGACCTATGCGCTCGCAAGCGTCTTTTACGCTCTCAGCTGCCTTTTCCCACTTGTCCGGTCCGTCAAAATGCCGGTCCAGCACAATAGGTGTTACGCTGGCCCAGCGATTAGCCGGTCGGGTCCAGGTTTCTGTTTGCAGACTCCAGGGCGGCGACTCGCGGGTATCGAGTTCAACTGTGCATTCCAGCCAATGACCGTCGAAAAGCTTGATTTTCCGAGGTCGCCAATCCGAAGCATCGCGCAACCAAGGTTCGAGTGTCTCAGCTACCGCCCCCATATCAAGATTGCGAGGAAGAACCAGCGCCACCCCCAGCAGACGTCCATCGGCATGTTCAGTACCGACAAAAGGCATAGGCAACAATGCAATGTGAGGTTGCAAAGATGACGCCCCGTTTTCAGCATGACCACATAACCATTCGGGAACGGGCTTTGCTCTGTTGGCTAACAACGCCCCTCGAAGCGCTTGTGTAAGCTTCAACGTGGCAGGCAATGACAAACGTTTTCCAGTCAATTTGAGAACAATCAAGCGAGAATCGAAAATGTTACTGAGCAGATCAGATTTGGACTCGGCTTCCGGTTTTCCATAACCTTTCCAAAGACCGGGTTCAGGACGAAAGCTTTTGGGTTCCTTTCCACCGAAGATTTCCAGCTCAGCGGCGATCCTTTTAAGCTCTACATCAATCAAGGTAATTCTTTCTTTGTAGGAAGATTCCGCTGTCTTCTTTTCAGCACCGATAAGACCGACAGAACTTTGCTTCCGTTCGGCATCCAACTCTTTACGTTGTTCATCAAGTGCTTTCTTGGAAGCAACAAGGTCGCAGTAAGCCACAACGACATCGCGGTTATATCGTTTCTCTAAATACTCCAGCCGGCCTTCGCTAGCAATTCTCATCCGAAACTTGGCAAAGCCATCAACGGGTATCCAGTTAGGTTCCGGCGGATTATCTTCCACCCACACTTGTACTAATGATGCCGAATGCCCAACGCACGTAACTTTGCGACACAGGGAATCGAGTGCTTCTCTATGGTTATCGAGCAATTTACCGGGCCAGATAAAGTGAATAACCGGATTGTGAGGAATAACAACCGGAAAGGAACGGGGTTGCCGCAACCTATATTCGGTGAGTAACGATAAGCCGGCTTCTTTGAGTTCATCAAGCTTGGCGTTTGCCTTATTCCTCAATTCTTCGATTTTTTTCTTGCCTGCCAGCGCCGCATCGTTAACCGGCACATAGCTTGTGACCAATTTTCGGCTTTCCGCACCACTGGCAGCAATGGACGGTGATTCAAGAAGCGATTCCAGCCAGCGTAACGCATTACCTTCCAGTTCATTCTTTCCGGTTTCGAACCAAGCTGCCGCCAAAGCCATGAATACTCTGTCCGGGTGCGGCGGCCATTCTGCATTTTCCTTTTTTGCTCCATCCGAGGCCGCCATTGCCCATCCATTTAAATAACGGATGCCGAGACTGAACATCAATCCTCTCCTTCGGCTTGATGCATGCTCAGTTCTTGGCTTTTCTTAACCAAGGCAAGCAAATCTTCCGAGGGCGAAAGTAAGATTTCATCTTCCCAAGGCAGACCGTTAGCCTTGGCCTCCTTCACTGCATCGTTGAAAAGTTTTACGGCTGAAGCTCCGTCAAGGACAAAACATTTCGGTGTCTGACCTGGCATATCAAGTAATTCCCAAACGAAATCCTGTTGCGGGAACAATTGACACCGAGAACGTAAATCGGCTCCTTCTTCCCGAGCCAACACCGCAGCAGCTAAACCTAATGCTGCCAGCACCGTGCGAGCAGCTTGATCGACTTCGCTTAGGGAATCAATTGAGCCATTTAGAGGGAAGCGCAGGCGTCGCAAAGCAGCAAGAGATAAAACTGTAGTTTGTTGAGCTTGTGAGATTGTAAAGCTACCCGTATTGATGACCGGAGTGATATTTCCGTGGTTAGCTTCGGATGGCTTTCCATCCTTACCAAGTTTTTTCAGTTGGTTTTTTTCTTTCTTCGCATCTGCTTCAACTCGTGTCCAATTTGGTTTCGACTCGTCTATTGCAGAACGTTCATATAGAGGGCCTGCTCCTAACTGAATTTGCAACGGATCAATTCGACTGCTAGTTTTTGCCCCCTCTACCGCATTTATACCAATCATCTCCGATACCAGTGCTCTCTGGAATTTGGCGCCAAGCCCGCCACGAGGACCGGTCGAATCCCAAATACCGAAAACTAAGGCTGTCGGGCATAACCCAAACAGCCCTGTTACATTACGAGTATCGGCGTTATCCAACACCTTACCTTTTTCGGATTTACGGAACATAACATCACCCAGCTTACTATCCCGAAAGATCGCATCCGCTATCCGATGCGGAGCTTCCAAACTGGTGACGGAAAACGATTTATATTTGGCATCATCGAATTGAAACTTTGCCGTAATCACCGGCAATTCAATCCGTCTCTTGCCAGACTGTTCCTTACTTCTCCAGGCTTCCAACAATGCCAATTCCATCCGGTTAGCTTGGGATTGCACCGAGTCCAACAAAACACAATCAATGGATTCGCCAGTATCGGGATCAACCCGTTTTTCAGTTGCGTATTTGCCTCCTTCGTAAGTAGGCGGAAACACTTTGTCACCGGGTCCGCCCATTGGTTGGTACTCGGTAATACACCTGAACGCGGCTGCATGGCTGGCAACAGCTTGTTTCAATACATCCAAAGTTAACGATTGATTCATCTTCTTCTATCTCCTATGCAATTTCTATTGTCGAAAGTTGGTAAATTCATGATTTGATGTCTTTGTAACACACCCTCTGCCTCAAACCATGAGGGTCTGGTAAAAAAATCATCCGCTTGGGTAAATTCTTCGCATTGCCGCAACTTGCTCCCTAACCGCCTCAATCAAAAACGCCGGAGCCACCACCTCCACTTCCGCGCCATGTTTGAGAATGTCCATCAACAATTCCCGATGGTCGTTGAAAGGGATGCGGAGCTGGTAGCGGCCGTCGTTTAGCCATTGGCTTTGCTGCTCCGGATGCCAGTGTTCGTCGGCAACCCAACGGGCGCGGTCGGCGCTGAAGTTGAGCACGGCCAGATGCTCGGCGCTGCCGCTGAAAATGCCGTAGGATGCGGCAAAGTGCTGTTGCAATCGATCCGCCGGAATGAGGTCGGCATTTTGATCCAGCTGTGCGACCGAGACGATTCTGTCAACGGCGAAACTGCGCAGCTGTCCGCGTAAATGGCACCACGCATCCAGATACCAGTTGTCGCGGTAGCGCACCAAGGTTTGCGGGGATATGTCTCGTTGGCTGTGTTGGTTGTCGCTACGGGCGTGGTAGCTGATTTGCAGGCGTTTACCGTTGAACAGCGCGGTAGCGACATCGAGGAAAACGCGGTCGTTACTGCGGCGGTTGGCTTGGTTGAGGATTTTGATTTTATTCACGTCCGGCTTGGCAACGCCGGGGGTGAGTGTCAATAATTTTTCCAGCCGGCTTTGCAATTGGGCTATGTCGTTTTGCAGGATGCCGGCGCTAACATTGGCGAGTAGATGCTGGCAGGCCAGCAAGGCTTGCAGCTCTTGGGCGTTAAACCAGAGACCCGGCAGTTCGTAAGGATGTTGTGCGTGGTCATGATCGTAGTAGAAGCCGTTCCGGTATTTGTCGTAAACAATCGGGACATCCAGCATCTCCCGCATGTATCTGATAATGCGGTCGCGGGTGGCTCTTGAGCATTCCAGTTGTTCTTCCAATGCTTTGCCGGTAATCGGCGTCCTGCGCTCGCGCAGGATGTTGTGGAGTTTGAATATTTTGTCGATATGCTGCATGGTGTTAAGTACCGCCGGTAAGTGCGAGTTAGACCTTCCAGGTTTTTCGACTGCCATGGATGGCGGAAGTGCTGGAGCCGCCGGGAGCGGCTCCAGTAAAAACCTGGAAGGTCTGTATAGCGATGTTCTCGCCTAACGCCAGGAAAAAAGGCTGCCGGAACAACGATGTTCCGTAGCGGGTTCAATGATATTGCGGTGGATGCGCTACGCTTATCCACCCTACTTCAAATTGGCGCTACAACACATCCAACTGCGCATAAGCCAAGATCAGCCACTTAAGCCCGACTTGCTTGAAGTTGATTTGCACTCTTTCCTGAGCGCCCTCGCCTTCCATCTGCAACACCACGCCTTCGCCGAATTTGGCATGACTGACGCGTTGGCCCAGTTTATATTTGCCTTCCGTTTGAAAAGACTGCGCTTTCGGTTTTACCGAGGTTACCGGACGCGTCACGGTGGCGCGCATCCTGACTTCCTGGATATGTTCAGCCGGAATCTCGCGCAGAAAACGCGACGGCCTGGGGTAGCTTTCCCGTCCGTATAAACGCCGGGATTCGGCATAAGTCAGGTACAAGCGCTGCATGGCTCGGGTGATGCCGACATAGCAAAGCCGGCGCTCTTCTTCCAATCGCCCGACATCTTCGACGGACTGCTGCGACGGAAACAGGCCTTCTTCCATGCCGACCAAAAACACTTGCTTAAACTCCAAGCCTTTGGCCGAGTGCAGGGTCATCAGCTGTACGCAATCGTCGAAATCGTCGCCTTGCAGCTCGCCTGATTCTAAAGTGGCATGGGCTAAAAACATATCCAGCTCGCTCAAGCCCTCTTCCTCTTCGATGTCGCCGATTGCGGTGGCGTCGAAAAGCCGTGCCGCGTTGACCAGTTCTTCAAGGTTTTCTACTTTTTCCTCGTCTTTGTCGGTCTTGTCTTTTTTATAGAGTTCAATCAAGCCGCTTTTTTCTACGACCAGTTTGACCTTTTCATAAAGCTCAAGACCTTCCGCCTCTGCGTCGAATCGTTTGATTAGCTCCAAAAAGCCGATCAACGCGTTAGTCGCCCTGGCCGATAAGGTTCGCTGATTAATCAGCACTATCGCCGCGCCCCATAAAGACAGGCTTTGATCGCGCGCGATGTTGCGAATATCGTCGATGGTTTTGGCGCCGATGCCGCGGGTCGGGGTGTTGATTACCCGCTCGAACGACGCGTCGTCATTGCGATTGGACATCAGCCGCAAATAGGCCAGCGCGTTTTTAATTTCCGCCCGTTCGAAGAAACGCAAGCCGCCGTAAACCCGATACGGCGTGCCGGTGGTCATTAATCTTTCTTCAAATTGACGGGATTGGGCGTTGGACCGGTACAAAATGGCGACATCCTTGCGCATCCCGCCTTCGTTCACCCAAGCCTTGATGCGCTCGACGACAAAATGGGCTTCATCCTGTTCGTTGAATGCCGCGTACAAGGAAATTAATTCGCCATCGCCGGAATCGGTCCACAGTTCTTTGCCCATGCGGCCGTCATTAACGCTGATGACTTTGTTCGCGGCTTTGAGGATATTGCCGGTCGAACGGTAATTTTGTTCCAGCTTGATGACTTGATGGTTCGGGTAATGTTTTTGAAAGCTGTAGATGTTCTCGATTTTTGCGCCGCGCCAGCCGTAAATCGACTGATCGTCATCGCCGACGACGAAAATATTGTCCCTGTCCTGGGTCAACAGCCGCAGCCATGCATATTGTATGGTGTTGGTATCCTGAAACTCATCGACATGAACTTGCCTGAAACGCTGTTGGTAAAACTCCAGCACATCGGGATTGTCGCGCAGCAATTCATGCGCCCGGAGCAGCAGCTCGGCAAAATCGACCAAACCGGAACGGTCGCACAGCTCTTCATAGGCTTTATATATAGTGAGCATTTGCCGCTGGTAAAGATCGCCGGTCTCCATCATATGCCGCGCCCTGACGCCCTCGTCTTTTTGCGCGTTGATATACCATTGCGCCTGGCGCGGCGGCCATTTGTCGGCATCGAGGTTGAGCGTGGTCAACAGGCGCTTGATCACGCGCAACTGATCGGCGGAATCCATCACTTGGAATGTTTCCGGCAATTTGGCCTGCTTGGCATGGCGTCTTAACAAGCGGTGCGCCACGCCGTGAAAAGTCCCGATCCACATCGATTGCGCGGACATGTTGAGCAGTTCCTCAATCCTGCCGCGCATTTCCCTGGCCGCTTTATTGGTAAAGGTTACTGCCAGGATACTGTGCGCCGACACGCCTTCGACTTGGATCTGCCAAGCAATGCGATGCACTAAAACACGGGTTTTGCCGCTACCGGCGCCGGCCAAAACCAGCATGGCTTGGGACGGCGCGGTAACGGCCTGACGCTGGGCGTCATTGAGGGGATCTATGATTGAAGTTACATCCATTGCCTAAAGCACCTACTGTTGGAATTTTTTCGCTTGCACATTTTTTGGAGCTGTGTATATTGCATCAGTTCGATAATGACAGACTGAACCGTTGCTTTGTTAAAGATAATAATAACTAGATAGAGGATTCTAAGATGACTTTTGATTTTAAACGTATGCTCAAATTTGAACACAATATTGGCGAGAAAGAAAAGAAATACCGCTTATACGCGGGAACGGCAATGTTGCTTGTTTCTCTTTTCGTCCCTGGCGGTGAAGTCCTGTTATTATTAGCGGGCCTGGTTCTTGTTGCAACAGGTTATTTCGGTTGGTGCCCGGCCTATTCCGGACTGCACAAAAATACTTGCGAAACGACTGACGGCGGCTCTGCTGAAAGCACACCTACAAAAAGCGATTCTACAGAAAGCTAAACGACAAAGGCACAAGACAAAACCGGAATTTAGTCTTGTGCCTTTTGCCTTTCCTTACGAAACCCACCTTACAATTAACTCACACAGATCAGGCGGCTTGTCTAGGCAAAGGAAGTTGAAATTGCCCAGCGACTACCCCGCTCACCGTTAAATCTTCGTCTAATTCTTCCCATCTTAATGCATGACCGCCAACTTCGATTTGAACTGCTTTAAGTTGATTCTCGGATGCTTGGCTCAGAATCCGAAAACGGTCGGCCGGAAAGCCGAATATCCGTCCATCCGTTAGTTCAAGATAAATAATCCGTTTTTCCGCCCAAGCCTTAATGGCAATAGCTTCTGTTTTAAAGTTCGTGGTATTCATGATATTTATCCAGCAAGGTTTGTTTATTTTCAAATACAAGTCGTTCGATTTCGCGTAAATCATGAGGCGTTATACCGCGATTACTCGCTAAAACAACTGGCTCCAGCCAAAACTTACATTCCCCATCGGAACAGCGCACATGAATATGTGGCGGTTCATTGCCTTCGTTTGAGTAGAAGTGAAAACGAAAGTTTGCAAGTCTTAAAATAGTCGGCATAGATAATCGTTGAGTATAAGCAGGGCTACTCTTCTTTACGAAACTCGCCTTCCAACACACTGTTTTCAGCGGCTTTACCCTGCTGAAAATGCGCTCCGTTCTGAACAAGATAATGTTCAATCACATATTGGGCGATTTTCCTGCGCACTTGCGGAATTAAACAGGCAAAACCGATGATATCGGTAATAAAACCCGGCGTTAGCAATAATGCCCCGCCTACCAGAATAACGGGTCCTTCCACCATTTCATAAGCGGGAATCTCGCCGCGCGCCAAACTCTCCTGAAACCGCTGCATCGTGGCAAAACCTTGTTGTTTCAATAGCCATGCACCCAGCACCGCAGTAAACACCACTAATAAAATGGTCGGGAATGCGCCGATAACCCCACCCACCTGTAACAGCAAATAAATTTCTGCAAAAGGAATAATCAGCACGACCAGAAATAATATTTGAAAAATTTTCATCTAAAGTACTCTTGTTGTAATCATCATTACAATATAAAGACAATTTCGCTTAATTTCTAGGATAATATCCGGCACTCCAGTTTTTACGACCTGTACTATGCCAGCTAATCATCAAATAATCTTCTGTACTTGCCCCGATAAAGACACGGCGGAAAAAATAGCCCGCCTGCTAGTCGAAAATAACAAGGCCGCGTGTGTAAACATCTTGCCCGGCATCACTTCCATTTACGCCTGGAAAGGACAAGTCGAATCCGCCCAGGAGCACCTGCTGCTGATTAAGGCGCATAAAGATCAGTACCAAGCTATTGAATCAACCTTGCGCGAGCATCACCCTTACGAATTGCCTGAAATAATCGCCGTCGCCATTGATCGCGGCTTACCTGAATACCTGCATTGGATCGATTCATGCCACTCTTTAAAATAATTTTTCTCTGCTTTCTATCGCTCGTTAGCCAGCCTGCCTTTGCGCTGGGCGCCGATGAAATTCTGCCGCCCAACCAAGCCTTTAAGGTCTCGGCAAAAGCGATTGCCGCCGACCGGGTTGAAATCTCCTGGGATATAGCCGAAGGTTATTATCTTTACCGCAATAAAATGCGTTTTGAATCCAAAACCGAACAAATCCGCTTAGGCGATCCGGCTTTTCCGTCCGGGCAAAGCCATCATGACGAAAACTTCGGCGATGTGGTTATTTACCGCAACACACTGAACGTTCCGCTTGCCTTAACCGTCGAAAACGGCGCATCGTCCCTGCAACTGTTCGTGCAATATCAGGGCTGCGCAGACCGGGGCATTTGCTATCCGCCGCAAAAGACCACTTTTAACTTGACGCTGCCCGCGCCGCCTGCCGCCAACGTCGACCCTGTTAAGCAACTGTTAAAAGGTGCTCAAGGCTTAAAATTAAATCTGTTTGAAGATGAGTTATTACAACCGGATCAGGCTTTCGAATTTTTTGCCTCGGTCAAAGACGACCACACCCTGCATGTTAACTGGCATATTGCCGACGGCTATTACCTGTACCGGGAAAAAGTCCAGCTTGAATTGCTTAACGCCGACGGCGTAAAGCTTGGGACTTACGACATTCCCCATGGCGCGCCTAAACAGGACGAAGCTTTCGGCCAAGTTGAAACCTTCCATAACGAACTCAGTTTCGACCTGCCGCTTATCCGTTCCAGCCAATCGCCGCAAACCGTTACCTTGCAGGCGAAATACCAAGGCTGCGCCGACCGCGGCGTTTGTTATCCGCCGATGAGCAAAAAAATCGACCTGCCGCTACCGGCCGCCCAGCAAACCGCCGCGCCGGAACTGTCCGAACAGGATCAAATCGTGCAATCCCTGCACAAGGACAGCTTGGCGATCACCTTGCTCAGCTTTTTCGGTTTCGGTTTGTTGTTATCGTTCACGCCGTGCATTTTCCCGATGATTCCGATTTTATCGGGCATTATCGTCGGCCACGGCAACCGGATTACCACCGGTCGAGCCTTTTTGCTGTCCTTAAGTTATGTCGTCGCCTCGGCGCTGACCTATACGCTATTCGGCGTACTCGCCGCGTTATTCGGCAGCAATTTGCAAACCGCTTTCCAGCAGCCCTGGATTATCGGCTTGTTCAGCGCCGTCTTTGTAGCGTTGTCCTTGTCCATGTTCGGCTTTTATCATCTGGAACTGCCCAAATCGTTACAAGCCAAACTGCATAATTCCAGCGAAATGCATCGCGACGGTTCGTTATGGGGCTCCGCCATCATGGGCGCGCTGTCCTCGTTGATCGTCGGTCCCTGCGTTGCCGCACCGCTGGCCGGTGCGTTGATTTATATCGGCCAGACCGGCGATGCGGTATTAGGCGGCAGCGCCTTGTTTGCCTTAGGTTTGGGCATGGGCGTACCGTTATTGCTGCTGGGCGCATCGGCCGGAAAACTGCTGCCCAAAGCCGGAAGCTGGCTGAATTCCACCAAAGCCGTATTCGGCGTGATTATGCTGGCGGTCGCGGTGTGGATGCTCAGCCGTATTTTGCCGGGTAACGTGATCATGATGCTATGGGCGATGCTGCTGATATTCCCGGCCATCTACCTCAGCGCCGTCGATCCTCTGCCCGAAAACAGCTCCGGCTGGCGCAAACTGTGGAAAGGCCTGGGCTTGATGATGCTGGCTTACGGCCTGTTATTGCTGATCGGCTTTAGCCTGGGCAACAGCAACCCGTTAAAGCCGCTGCAAGGTCTCGGCGTAACGACAGCACAAGCCGCCGAACCGGGCCTTGCTTTTGAAAGAGTGGCCTCGCTGGCGGCGCTGGAAACCCGGATTAAACAAGCCGCCGCCAACCGGCAACCGGTCATGCTGGATTTTTACGCCGATTGGTGCATTTCATGCAAGGAAATGGAAACTTATACTTTTGCCGACCCTGGCGTTAAAAAGTCGCTCAACGGTTTTGTGCGGTTGCAAGTCGACGTGACCAATAATACGGACGACGATAAAGCCCTGCTGGAAAAGTTCAGCCTGATCGGGCCGCCAGCCATTTTATTTTTCGGTTCGGACAGCCAAGAAAAAATCGCCAACCGGGTTATCGGTTACCAGGATGCCGAGACATTTATTAAGTCATTGCAACGAGTCAAATCATGAAACCAAAAGACCTGATTATTATCGCCGCGCTTATTGCGCTGGGTTTCGGCATCGCCGCCCGGCATTTTTTTCCACCTGCTGAAAAAACCGCCGTCAGCGCTCCGCCCGAGTTCAACCTGTCCGAGCTATCCGGCCGCCAGCACAATATTTCCGAATGGAAGGGCAAGCTATTGGTGCTTAATTTCTGGGCGACCTGGTGTCCGCCCTGCCGTAAAGAAATCCCGGATTTTATTGCCTTGCAGGAACAATATGCCGATAAAGGCCTGCAATTCATCGGCATCGCCATAGAAGACAAAGAGCCTGTTGCCGAATACACCGCCACAACCAAAATCAATTATCCTATTTTATTAGGCGGCGACAATGGCATCGCCTTGGCTCATCAACTGGGCAATAGTGTCGATGCGGTTCCTTATACCCTGGTTGTTAACCAACAAGGACAAATTATATTCCGGCATCCGGGGGAGATTTCCAAACAGCAATTGGCGGAAATAATTGTCCCGTTGCTTAACTAAGGAACGTGCCCGGAATGAATTATTTTTACACCATGAAGCGCATGAAGGATTTAAATCTTCATGCGCTTCATGGTAACGGCTTAATACCTACTATCCATCATCCTCTTCGCTTTCGCCGGGTGGGCTTATTTCAGCCTACAGCCTGAAAACCAAATTAAAGAATCACCACGAAGAAGCGAAGAAACTCTACCCGCAACTACGCAACTAATTTTTCGAGCTTGGGAACGAGCAAAGAATCACCACGAAGACACGAAGGACACGAAGAAATAAAACTTCGTGTCCTTCGTGTCTTCGTGGTGAAAATGCTTTTAACCCGCTTTCACCAATACTTTCACCAGAAGCAAAAGAACTCTACCCGCAACCACGCAACTAATTTTTCGATCTTATTCCCTTCCCATATCTTTTTGTGTACATCATTTCCAGTCTTATCATGTAAGTCAATGCCTACGTTTACGTCAGTCATTGCCGACCATTGTAAAATTAATTAACTTTTTTATTCAGTTTTTTCGCCGTCATCCCCGCCTTTTTTAATTTAAAAATCAAATACATTTATTAACTTAACATGGTTTATTGAAGTAACCTCCCACCAAACCTTAAATCGATATATTCGATTGTATAGACAAATTCGATAAAAACGATTGCTTAAACAAAATATGAGCACTAGAATTTCCCTCAAGGTCACCGGCTGGATGTAGCCGTATCGCCTGCTCATAGATAGATATTGTTAATCATCGGACTCTGAGGGAATTCCACTATGGAAGAGCTAAAGAAATTTTACCGAAATGATGATTGGCCGGTGTTTCCGCTATCGGTCTCCGGCGGGCTTGGCGCGTTAGGCATTCTAGTGCTCAGCCGCTTCTCTGGGAGCGGGTTAATACTAACCATGGGGTTGATCGTCGCGACTGCCGGACTGCATTTTTGGAGCAGGAACCATTATCGAGTGGCCTTGCAAACGATGCAGCAAAACCTGACCGACAGCTTGCAACAAGAGCACGAAGAAAAAATCAGAGTCATGCAAAAAACACAAAACGACAACGCTTTGCAGGTCTGCGCCAAACACATTGAAGCGGAGCGCCAACGCATCGAAACCTTATTGGCCGACTTAACGCAACGTTTCGACTTTATATCGAACCACCTCGGCGGGCAGAATGACCTCATTCCGGTAGACCGGCTAAAGCTTCCTGTCGAAACCCAAATTGCCGCCCTGGCGCAACGGTTCGATGCGCTGGCCCTGCGTTTCGACCGGCAAGCAGCCGATGCAGCCAAACAAGAACCCGGCATAGCCGGACTCGACTCGCTATGCAAACGGGTATTGCCGATCTGGTCGAGCCACGTCGAGATGGCCCGCGCCCATACCGAAGAATCGATTTACGACTTGGCGCAACGTTTCGATGCCTTGTCCAAACGCCTCGATGCCGCGGTCGCGGCCTCGGAAAGCACCATGGAAGGCGACGATACCTCCCATGGCGGCATCCTTAAGCTATTGAAGGACAGCCAGATGGAACTGGGTTCCATCACCCAGGCGCTGAGCGCCTCGCTGGAAGACAAAGGCAAACTGCTGCTTTCCATCGAAGACCTGTCCGGCTTTACCGAACAACTGAGCAAAATGGCCACCGAAGTCAGCAGCATCGCCAGCCAGACCAACCTGCTGGCGCTGAACGCCGCGATCCAGGCGGCGCGGGCCGGCGAGGCCGGACACGGCTTTTCCGTGGTCGCCGATGAAGTACGGAAATTATCGCGTTCATCCGGCGATGTCGGCCGGAAGATTACCGAAACCATCGAATCGGTCAACGACGCCATTGAAACCACGCTGGCGATCTCGCGGAAATTTTCCCGCCAGGACCAACAGACCCTGGACCAGGCCGAACACATCATTGCGGCGGTATTAAACCATTTCACCCAGGCCGCGGCCGGGCTATCCGATTCCGCGGAACGGTTACGCAATGAAAACACCGCGATTAACCATGAAATCGCCGACGTTTTCGTCGACTTGCAGTTCCAGGACCGGGTCAGCCAGATCCTGAGTTTGGTTTGCGACGACTTGAATAAACTTGAGCAGCACCTGGATGCGCTTAAAAACGAACCCATCGACGGAGAATCCCGCTCGGTCAATGCCGAGCAATGGCTGGAAGAACTCAGCATGACCTACACCATGGAAGAGCAGCTTGCCGCGCACCAAGGCGCCAAGATCGAAATCGCGACCGATCAATCCAACATTACCTTTTTTTAAGGAATTCACCATGGCCAAAACCATCTTGTTTGTAGAAGACTCCGCCTCGGTCAGGCAGGTCATGACCAGCACCCTGAACCGCGAAGGCTACGACGTCATTGTCGCCTGCGACGGCCGGGACGCCTTGAGCAAACTGAGCGGCGGCAAAATCCACCTGATCATCAGCGACGTGAACATGCCCAACATGGACGGCCTGACCTTCGTTAAGACCGCCAAACAGTTGCCGGCTTACAAATTCACCCCGATCATCATGCTGACCACCGAAACCCAACAAGAAAAAATGAACGAAGGCAAGGCGGCCGGCGTCAAAGCCTGGATCGTCAAGCCGTTCCAGCCGGCGCAGCTGCTGGCCGCAGTCGCGCAGCTGATCCAGGCCTGAACCGAATAATGACGCCTCTCTACAAAATGCTCATTTTGGTAGAGTTTGGCCCCCTCTCCTGATGGAGAGGGCTGGGGTGAGGAGAATTTAAATAGATAAAAAGCCTGATTTTGCTTTCCCCTCACCCTACCCTCTCCCGCTGGAGAGGGATGTTGTGCTTCGCACTGAATAGTTACGATTTTCCCGCAAAGCGGGCAGGAGCAACCCATGGCTAACCTGAAAAACAAAAAGCAGCAACCCGGCCACATCGCGATAGACGGCGAATTGACCATTTACACCGCGCTGGAATTGAAAGACACCTTGCTGGCCGGACTGTCGGCGCATCAAGAACTGGAGCTGGATTTGTCCGGCGTCGGCGAAATCGATGCCGCCGGCCTGCAACTGCTGGTCATGATCAAACAGCAGGCGGCGGTGTTGAATAAAACCCTGCGCTTTAGTGGCCATAGCCCGGTCGTGGTCGACCTGCTCGACTTGTCCGGCCTGGCCGGCTTTTTCGGCGATCCCTTGCTGATCGTGCGTCAGCCCACAACTGAAGGACAACCGACATGATCCCTGACGAATACCTGCAAACCTTTGTCGTCGAGTGCAGAGAACTGCTCGAACAAATGGAACACGCCTTGTTGAGCCTGGAACAGGCCGAACAAGACCCCGACATCATCAACGCGATCTTTCGCGCCGCCCATACCATCAAAGGCTCGGCCGGCATGTTCGGCCTCGACACTATCGTCGCCTTCACCCATGCCGCCGAAAGCGTGCTGGACCGTGTGCGTAGCGGCGACATCGCGATGACTTCCGCCTTGGCGGCCCTGTTCATCGAAGCACACGACCACCTGAAAGCATTAATCGACCATGTCGCCGAAGGCAGTCAGCTCGATCCAGCCACCGACAGCCAAGGCCAAAGCCTGATCAAACAGCTGGAAGCCTACCTGGGCCGGACCGAAGAGCCAAGCGCCAATGCCGAACAAACCCACGGCAACGCCGACGACATGCCGGCGCTTCAACACGACAGAGTCGAACGCGAACACAGCGACAACATCGCCGGCACCGACCTGTGGCATATCTCATTGCGTTTCGGCCCCGACGTATTCAGGAACGGCATGGACCCGTTCTCGTTCGTGCGCTGCCTGTCGTCGCTGGGCAGCATCGTCGAACTGGTCACCCTGATCGACGCGATCCCGCCCGCCGAGCGGATGGACCCGGAAACCTGCTACCTGGGCTTTGAAATCAGCTTTAACAGCGAGGCCGACAAAGTCGCGATCGACAACATCTTCAACTTCGTGCGCAGCGACTGCCTGATCCGCATCCTGCCGCCGCGCAGCAAAATCTCCGAATACCAGCGCTTGATTGCCGAACAGCCCGAGCAGGACATGCGCCTCGGCGAAATCCTGGTCAACTGCGGCACCCTGACCCCGGAAGAACTGGACGCCATCCTGCACCTGCAAGCCCAACACGGCGAAGCGCCGCAACGGCCGATCGGCGAAGTCCTGGTCGAACAGCAGTTGGTCAGTTCGCCGGTCGTCGAAGCCGCGCTGGAAAAACAAAAACAAGTCAAAGACAACAAAAAAACCGAAGCCAGCCTGATCCGTGTCGATGCCGAAAAACTCGACGACCTGATCAACCTGGTCGGCGAACTGATCATTGCCGGAGCCGGCACCAACCTGATCGCGCGAAGAGCCAACATGGCCGACCTGATCGAGTCCACCGCCACCCTGTCGCGGCTGGTCGAAGAAGTCCGCGATTCAGCACTGGCCCTGCGCATGGTACAGATCGGCGCGACCTTCAACCGCTTCCAACGCGTCGTCCGCGACGTCAGCAAAGAACTGGGCAAAGACGTCGACCTGGTCATCAGCGGCGCCGACACCGAACTCGACAAAACCGTCGTTGAAAAAATCGGCGACCCGTTGACCCACCTGGTGCGCAATTCGATGGACCACGGCATCGAAGCCGCCGAAGTCCGCCTCGCGCGCGGCAAACCGGCCACAGGCACATTGAAACTCAACGCCTATCACGACGCCGGCAGCATCGTGATCGAAGTCAGCGACGACGGCGGCGGCCTGAACAAAGAAAAAATCCTCAGTAAAGCCATTGAGCGCGGCCTGGTCCCGGAAGGCGCCAACCTCAGCGACAAAGAAATCTACAACCTGATCTTCGAAGCCGGCTTCAGTACCGCCGACGCGGTCAGCAACCTGTCCGGCCGGGGCGTCGGCATGGACGTGGTGCGCCGCAACATCCAGGCCCTGCGCGGCAGTATCGACCTGGACAGCATAGAAGGCCAAGGCAGCACCGTGCGCATCCGCCTGCCGCTGACCCTGTCCATCATCGACGGCTTCATGGTCGGCGTCGGCAACGCCGCCTACGTGATCCCGCTGGATAGGGTCGTCGAATGCGTCGAACTGAGGGCGTGGGCCAAAGACGAAAGCGACGGGCAATACCTGAACCTGCGCGGCGAAGTGCTGCCGTACCGGCGCCTGCGCGACCACTTCGATACGGAATGCGAAACGGTGCAACGCGAGAATGTCGTCGTGGTGCGCTACGGCGAACGCAAAGCCGGCTTGGTCGTGGACAAACTGATGGGCGAATTCCAGACCGTGATCAAGCCGCTGGGCAAACTGTTCAAAGGCGAAAAGAGCCTCGGCGGTTTTACCATCCTGGGCAGCGGCGAGGTCGCGTTGATCGTCGATGTGCCGGGATTGATGGGACAGATAGAGCATGAAAGGGAGACTGCATCGCTCCCACACTCCGGCGTGGGAACGCAGTAGTAGACGCTCCAGCGTCCCGGAACTGTATGCGGGGTGCATTCCCACGCCGAAGCGCTCGCCGTTATACACAAGTGTCCGCGAGACGTCGTCATCTTAGCAAGCGTGGAAGGCTTTCGCGTAGGGCGTGCCGTGCGCGCCTTGGGGAGTCCAGAGACAGGCAGGATTGCGCTAGTTCCCAAGCTGGAGAGACTGTGAAAGTATTCGTTTTAGAACAAAATCAAAAGCATTCACCACGAAGGCACGAAGGACACGAAGTTTTCAATACATTGAGTTTAAACAATTATTTTTCCTTCGTGATCTTCGTGCCTTCGTGGTGAATAGGCTTTTAAACTGATTTTGATAATACTTTCACAGTCTCTGGAGCTTGGGAACCAGCGTATTTCTTAACTTAATGGCAGTGACGCCGGAGCGTGGGAACGATCAAAATTTTATAGGTAGCGCTAGCTTCTTGCCCGCCCTACCCAGTGAACACCACTAACTGACCGAACAGGAGAGACTCAGATGAAACTTACCATAGCAAAAAAAATGGCCCTGTTAATTGGTTCCGCATTGCTTGGCATTTTATTGCTGACCGGCATCGGCCAGCAGCAAATGAACAAAGTATTCGACGCCACCAACTACGGCAACATCAATTCAATACCCAGTTTGAAAATACTGAGTACCGCTCTCGAAGAGTTCGGCCGAATTAGGGTACGAGCCTATCGACACATACTGAGTACCGACGAAAAAGCCATGCAGGAGGCTGAAATCAAGTTAAAAGATGCCCAGGTAAAATTGGATACGGCGCTCAAGAGCTATGAGTCGCTAATCAGCGATGACAAGGACAAAGCCTTGCTCACAGCCGACAAAGCGCTACGCGACGACTATACCGCCAGCCTGAATCAAGTGCTGGAACTGTCGCGCAACCGCAATAGCGATCAAGCGCGTGAAGTGCTTGCAAAAGCGGCAACTGTCGCTGAAAAGCTGAATACGGCGCTCGACGAGCATCTGCAATACAACATCGATATCAGCAAGAAAGCGGCCGATGATGCTGTTAGCGCTAGAAACAATGCGCTGCTCTTATCTCTTTCTATCACCCTCGTGACGCTTGGGCTAATCGCCTACGTCGGCTTCACCATCACCCGCGCTTTCCTGCGCCAATTAGGCGGCGAGCCGGATGCCGTTGCCGCTATAGCCAATAATATTGCCGCCGGCGACCTTAGCACCCGGATTGATTTAAAAACCGATGACACCGGCAGCGTCATGTCGGCGATAAAGAATATGAGCGAAACCATCCAAGAGCTGCTGGCGGAAGTCAATCATATGAGCTCTGAGCACAACAACGGCGACATTGATGCCGCTATCGACACGCAAAAATTCCAAGGCGACTTTCAAGCCATGGCGCAAAGCGTCAACGACATGGTCGGAGGGCATATCGCGGTCAAGAAAAAAGCCATGTCGGTCTTCAAAGCTTTCGGCGAAGGCAACTTCGATGCGCCGATGGAACAACTTCCCGGCAAAAAAGCCTTCATTAACGACACCATCGAATTGGTACGCGGCAACCTGAAAACAATCATGGCGGACACCAATAACCTGATCAAAGCCTCTGCTGAAGGCAAGCTTGATACGCGTGCCGATGCGGCCAAACACCAGGGCGATTTCCGCAAGTTGATGCAAGGCATTAACGATATGCTGGATGCCATCCTGATCCCGATTGGCGAAGGTAACCGTATTCTCGCGCAAATTTCCGGCGGTAAAATCGACGAGTTGATTGCTCAAACTTACAAGGGCGATCACGAACGGATGAAGCAAGCGGTCAACAACGTCGCAACCACGCTGCAAGGACTGCAAAAAGAGCTACAGCGTCTTACCGAAGCCTCCAAGGACGGGCAACTGTCCGAACGGGGCAAGCCGGAGCAGTTCAAAGGCGCTTATGCCGAGGTTATCGTCGGCGTTAACCAAATGCTGGACGCCATTCTCCTGCCGATCGGCGAAGGCAACCGTATTTTAGGCCTGATTCGCGGCGGCGATTTGCGCCAAAAGGTGGAAATCGCATGCAAGGGCGATCACGACAAGATGAAACAAGCCGTCAATGGCGTACATGCATGGCTATCCGATTTGATTGCTTATGTGACCAAGATTGCCAATGGCGACATGAGCGCTGAAATGGGCAAAGCGTCCAGCGATGACCAAATCCATGAATGGCTGATGCTACTCAAGAGTAATATTCAAGCGCTGGTCACCGATGCCAATTTATTATCGGCAGCGGCTGTCGAAGGCCGGTTGGCGACACGTGCCGATGCCAGTAAGCACCAGGGCGATTTCCGCAAGATTGTGGTCGGGGTTAACGATACGCTGGATGCGGTGATTGGGCCGTTGAATGTAGCGGCAACTTATGTGGATAACATTTCCAAGGGCGCTATCCCCGCCAAAATCACCGATACGTATAACGGCGATTTCAACATCCTGAAAAACAACCTCAACACCTGTATCGATGCGGTTAACGCGTTGATCGCCGATGCCAACATGCTATCGGTAGCGGCTGTCGAAGGCCGCTTGGCGACGCGTGCCGACGCCAGTAAGCACCAGGGCGATTTCCGCAAGATTGTGGTCGGGGTTAACGATACGCTGGATGCGGTAATTGGGCCGTTGAATGTGGCCGCAACTTATGTGGATAACATTTCCAAAGGCGCTATCCCCGCCAAAATCACCGATACGTATAACGGCGATTTCAATATCCTGAAAAACAACCTCAATACCTGTATCGATGCGGTTAACGCATTGGTCGCCGACGCCAATGTATTATCGGTAGCGGCTGTCGAAGGCCGGTTGGCAACACGTGCCGATGCGAGCAAACACCAAGGCGATTTCCGCAAGATTGTGGTCGGGGTTAACGATACGCTCAATGCAGTGATCGGGCCGTTGAATGTGGCGGCTAACTATGTGGAACGCATCTCCAAAGGCGATACGCCGGAGAAAATTACCGACACTTACAACGGCGATTTCAACGCGATCAAAAACAACCTCAACCAAGCTATCGACGCGATTAACCAACAGGCGTCAGCTGCCCAGTCCATTGCCGGTGGCGACTTGTCGGTCAAAGTCAAAGTTCGCTCGGAAAACGACGTGGTGGCGAAAAGCCTTGAACTGATACGCGACAATCTTAAAGCCGTCATGGCCGATACCGACACGTTGATTGAAGCCGCGGCCGAAGGCCGGCTCGACACCCGTGCCGACGCGTCAAAGCATACAGGCGACTTCCGCAAACTGGTTCAAGGCATTAACGATGCGATTACCAATATCGCCGAACCGCTTAAGGTCACTTCCGGCTATATCGATCAAATAGCCCAGGGGGTCATTCCTGCCGCCATCACTACCCACTATAAAGGCGAATACCTCATTATCCGCGACAACCTCAATGGCTTGATCCGGTTAATGGGCAATTTGCTGGCGCAGACCGACCTTATTATCCAGGGAGCCGCCAACGGCGAACTGGACAAACGCGCCGACGCCGACATGTTTGAGGGCGGCTGGAACCAATTGGTCGAAGGCATCAACAAAACTTTGGATAACATTGTCCTGCCGGTCAACGAAGCGGTGTCGGTCCTGACCGAGATGGAGAAAGGCGACCTGACCTCAACCGTCAACGGTAATTACAAAGGACAGCTCAAGGACTTCAAGGATACCGTCAACAACACCATTGCCAAACTCTCGCAAGTCATCAGCGATGTGAATGGCGCCGCGTCCAACATCGCTTCGGCCAGCGAGCAGGTTTCCGCCACCGCGCAAAGCATGTCGCAAGCCACCAGCGAGCAAGCCGCCAGCGTCGAGGAAACCAGCGCTTCGGTCGAACAGATGTCGGCGTCGATCAACCAGAACACCGAAAACGCCAAAGTCACCGACGGCATGGCGACCCAAGCCAGCAGCGAAGCGGTGCAAGGCGGAGCGGCAGTTAAGGAAACGGTCAGCGCGATGAAGAGCATTGCCGGAAAAATCGGCATCATCGACGACATCGCTTATCAAACCAACTTGCTGGCCTTGAACGCGGCGATTGAAGCGGCTCGGGCCGGCGAACACGGCCGGGGTTTTGCGGTGGTCGCCGCCGAAGTACGCAAGTTGGCCGAACGCAGCCAAATCGCGGCCCAGGAAATCGGCGAACTCGCTTCCAGCAGCGTTGAGATGGCCGAAAGCGCCGGCGAACTATTGGATACCATCGTGCCGTCGATCAAGAAAACCTCCGACCTGGTGCAGGAAATCGCGGCGGCGTCCGAAGAGCAATCGGCAGGTGCGGGCCAAATCAATTCCGCAATGGACCAGCTCAACAAAATCACCCAGCAAAACGCCAGTTCATCGGAACAGCTGGCCGCCACTTCGGAAGAAATGAGCGGACAGGCCATGCAACTACAGGAGCTGATGGCATTCTTTAATGTAGGCAATAAGGTTAGCGAGGTATCGGCGGCGCACAAAGTCAAACCTTTTAAATCGGTAGCTAAAAAAAACGCGGTACCCAAACGGGCGCCTAACGAAGCCGAATTCGTAAAGTTTTAGGAGACCAACATGAATACTATCAGCCCAGCAACAAAGAAGCTGCCGACAACAGTCGAACGCCAGGAGCCTGAGGAACAACAGCAGTATCTGACCTTCATGTTAAGCGGTGAAACCTACGCGATCAGCATTCTTCGGATCAAAGAGATCATTCAATACGGCCAATTGACCGAAGTGCCGCGGATGCCGAACTTCATTCGCGGCGTGATTAACCTGAGAGGCGCGGTAGTGCCGGTGATCGATTTGAGCGCGCGCTTCGGCAAGCCGCCGACTCAGGTAGGACGGCGCAACTGCATCATCATCATTGAAGTGAGCATTGAAGAAGAAACCCATAGCGTCGGCGTAATGGTCGATGCAGTGAACGCGGTGCTGGAGATTTCGGATAGCGAGATAGAACCGGCGCCGACCTTCGGTGCCAATATCCACGCTGAGTTTATTGCCGGCATGGGCAAGATCAACGGCAAGTTTGTGATCATCCTGAATATTCAGCAAGTGCTGTCGATGGATGACATGGCGGCGCTGGCTACGATGGGACCGGCCTCATCTACCGAATTGGCGTAGATAAGTTATGCAGGGTGCGAGACTGTGGAAGTATTCGTTTTAGAACAAAAGCAAAAAGCATTCACCACGAAGGCACGAAAGAAAAGTAATTGTTTGAACTCAATGTATTGAAAACTTCGTGGTGAATAAGCTTTTAAACTGATTTTGATAATACTTCCACAGTCGCGCACCCTACACGACCGGATCGAATTGAAAAGAAAGAAACATAAGCGAAGTCTTAAAAGTACAAGACCATTCGGCTGTGATTTTCTAAATTTATCGGGAGAACAACAATGAACATGACCGTCACTAAAAAAATGATTTTGCTGATAAGCGCCGCCATCCTGGGTTTGGCGGGGTTAGCTTGGCTCGGGCAGGACAGGATGGATTTAGTGTACGAGAAAACCAATTACGCCAACATCAACAGTGTTCCGTCCATTGTTGTATTGGCTAATGCGGGGGAGTCGCTCGGCCGTCTTCGCATCCGCGTGTACCGTCATGTATTGAATACCGATGCGGCCAAAATGTCGGAAATCGAAACCACGATAAAGGAGGCGCAAGATGGCGTGGAAAAAGCGCTGAAAGGCTATGAGAGCTTGATTTCGGACGACCGGGATAAGCAGATGCTGGACGATGACAGGGCTGCTTACAACGACTATCTCAAGGGGGTGGAAAAAACCCTGAATCTTTCCCGCGAGAACAAGAACGAACAGGCCCGCGATGTACTGATGCAAAATGCAGCGGTGGCCGAAAAAGCCAATGCCACGTTCAAGACTCACATGGACTATAACATCGATCTGGCGAAAAAAGCGGCGACCATAGCGTCTGAAACCAAGGACGCCGCGGCTTCCGAAGAGCAATCGTCTGGCGTTGGTCAAATCAATACCGCGATGGACCAACTCAACAAAATCACCCAGCAAAACGCCAGTTCGTCGGAGCAATTAGCCGCCACTTCGGAAGAAATGAGCGGACAGGTCATGCAGCTACAGGATCTTATCGCGTTCTTTACGGTAAACCACAGCATGGGAACGGCGGTGAAAACTCCAAAGGTCAAGCCGCTTAAACAACCGGTAAAAAAAGCGGCGGCGACCAAACGGGCTATCAACGAAGTTGAATTCGTAAATTTCTAGGAGATGACTATGAGTGCAATTACATCGGCGACCGCGTCTTGCCAGGCGCTAAAAAAACAACGGCAAAACCCCGTTTTCATGGTGAGTTCATATGAGGTATCCCTTTATGTCCGCGCGTAAACGGCAAATGTTTAGCGTAAAGCTGAACGGGCTATTGCTACGGGCTTGCGACCGGGTCAGCCGGCAATATTCGCTGCACGCAACGTCTTTACCACCATTGGCTAACCGGGTAGCTGCGCTGGAAATCTACATGCTTTGCCCTCAACACGGCTTGCTTTTTGAGTGTTGGGATGTCGATCGCGTTATCAATTGGGTTTCGGCATTGCAACCGGGTACGCAACGCGCTAGGCCGATGGGATGCAGCGGTCAATTTGTACCGCGTTATTGGTAATAGGGCAAAAGGCGAAAGGGCCGTCGCTAAAGTGCGTACCTTTCGCCTTACCAAGCAATCGAGTCATCCGCGGCTCAACTACTTTTTTCAGGATAAACGGAATAAAAAAATGACCGCCCAAGCCATCCATAGGCCTAACTTCAACGCCATCGTGTTGCAGGATAAGGAGTTCGCCCAGTTTCGCGACCTGCTCTACCGCATCGCCGGTATCAGCATGACGCCTGCGAAAATGCCGCTGGTGACCAGCCGCTTGGCGAAGCGGTTGAAGCATCACGACCTGAGCAGTTACGGCGAGTATTTCCGGATGATTACCGCCGCCAACGGCAGCGCCGAACTGCAAACGGCGGTAGATTTGCTGACCACCAATGAAACGCATTTTTTCCGCGAACCCAAACATTTCGAGTTTCTATCCCGCCATGTTTTACCGGCCAGGAAGCCCGGCAAAGCCTTCCGCATTTGGAGCGCCGCCTGTTCCAGCGGCGAGGAACCGTACAGTATTGCGATGCTGTTGGATGACGTATTGGGCAGCGCGCCGTGGGAAGTTCTTGCCTCCGACCTGAGCACGCGGGTGTTGGAAAAGGCGCGCGCCGGCATCTACCCGATGGAGCGCATGGCGGAAATCCCGCGCCCTTACTTGTCGAACTACTGCCTTAAAGGCACCGGCAGCCAGGAAGGGACATTAATGATTGAACGCAGGCTGCGCGAACGGGTGCAATTCATGCACCATAACCTAACCGAAGCGCCGCCGCAATTGGACGAATTTGACGTGATCTTCCTGCGCAATGTGATGATCTATTTCGACCAGGACACCAAGCGCCAGGTGGTCAAGCGCCTGTTGTCGCGGCTGCGTCCCGGCGGCTATTTCCTGGTCGGCCATTCCGAAACGCTGAACGGCGTCAATGAAGATGTGCGCTTGGTACAACCTGCTGTGTACAGGAAACTCTAAAATGCTAAAACCTTTTAATCCTCCTGTAGATGTATTCCTAAAGCCGGCCGGCAGCTTATCAAACATCATCATTTTCTTTGCATGGACGAGTATCAGGCGGACACCGGATATCTCAATGTCGTTTTTGAAATATGGAGCGGCGCGGTTTGGATTAAGCGCTGCGATATGTTGGCCATAGCTAACCCCGACCCTTCGGACAGGAGCTTAGGATGACTCAAATTAAAGTATTGATCGTGGATGATTCCGCAGTGGTCAGGCAGGTGTTGACTGCAAACCTGTCCAGGGATCCGGGCATCGACGTGATCGGCGCCGCGTCGGATCCGCTGTTCGCGATGACGAAAATGCAGGCGCAATGGCCGGATGTGATCGTATTGGATGTGGAAATGCCGCGCATGGACGGCATCACCTTTTTAAAAAAACTGATGGCCGAGAGGCCCACGCCGGTCGTCATCTGTTCGTCGCTGACCGAGAAAGGCGCTGAAACCACGATGCAGGCGTTGGCGGCCGGAGCGGTCAGTATCGTCACCAAGCCTAAAGCAGGTCTTAAACAATTTCTACAGGATGATTCGGAAAGCCTGGTTAGCGCGGTCAAAGCCGCCGCCCTCGCCAACCTGCGCCGCTTGGCCGCATCGGCTTCCAGCGCACAGGCCAAATTAACCGCCGACGCGATTCTTCCGGCGAGTTTACATGCGATGGCTGAAACCACCGACCGGGTGGTCGCGATCGGCACCTCCACCGGCGGCACCCAGGCCTTGGAAGTGGTGCTGACGGCGCTGCCGCGCGTCTGTCCCGGCATTGTGATCGTGCAGCATATGCCGGAAAAATTTACCGGCGCGTTCTCAAGCCGCCTGAACGACCTGTGCCAAATTGAAGTCAAGGAAGCCGTTAACGGCGACCGGGTATTGCCGGGCCGCGCGCTGATCGCACGAGGCGGACAGCACATGCTGCTCAAGCGTAGCGGAGCGCAATACCACGTTGAAATCGTCGTCGGGCCGCCGGTCAGCCGTCATCGACCGTCGGTGGATGTGCTGTTCCGCTCGGTCGCCAAATGCGCCGGCAAGAACGCGCTGGGCATCATCATGACCGGCATGGGCGATGACGGCGCGAGAGGCCTGAAGGAAATGCACGACATGGGGGCAAGCACCCTCGGCCAGGATGAGGAAAGTTGTGTGGTCTATGGGATGCCGAAAGAAGCGGCAAAACTGGGCGCGGTAAACAGGGAGCTGCCGTTGGAACGGATTGCTTATGAAATTGTGGCGTATGGCGGAAAGCGATAGTTCGAGCATTATTAAACTATTCAGCATATAGAAAATGGAACTCGGCAATTGCTCCTGCATTGCTCTACCTCCTGCATCCATGCAGTCGACGGATGACACGGATTAAACGGATAAACACGGATTTAAAAACGCAAAACAAACCGGGGGCGAACTAAAAATCCGTGTAAATTCGTACCATCCGTGTCGCCTAGAGGCGCCTACTTTTGGCATCCGTGTTCCATTGAACATACGCTGAGTAGTTACAAATAGCGGCCACCTAAATTGTGGTTTTTTTAAATCTATGGTGCGTAATATGAAAAGAAACAAAATAATCGAAACTTGCTGCAATCAGGACAAGTTATTAGAACATAAACAACGTGTGGCTTTTCATGAAGCGGGGCATGCGGCAGGCATTCATTTGAACAATAAAACCAAGCAACTGCCCCCGGTCTTTTTTAACATTATCTTTAAAGATATGGGCGGCATGACAGCGACTGATAACGCGGTTTTTCAATCGGCTCATGGCGAATGCATCGCACGGGTGGAAGGCGGACGCTTAATCGAATCGCTACCGCCCTCTATCGATAGCCTGGTGCGTGAATTAACAAAACACGATGACGCAGTGCTGCAATGGGTAAAGGATTATATGACGGCTTTTGAGGCGGATATTATCAATCTGCTGATCGGGCCGCTGGCTGAAGCCAAGCATGTCGCCGACATCGACGATGAGTTATTCAATCATAAATTGGTCAACCTGAACGCGTTGGAAAATTATGGCGGCAAATCCGATCTCGCCTTGGCTAACGAATATCTGCACTGTTTTTCCGCTGATGAACAGCAAAGAAATGAAAAATTGGCTGAGCTGTTTACCCTGGCCTTTGATTTTGTCAATGACGATGCAAACTGGGCGGCGATCACCAAACTGGCCGATTACATTCTCGCCAGCAGGAAGAATATTACTTGCTGTGAAGATATTGTTTCCATACTCGACCAATCGTTGGAGCATTTTCAAAATCGCTTCGTCAATGCGTGGTATCGCTATGAATAACCGGAACTCTCAAGGCGGGATAAATTTAGTTAGCCACAGATTTACCCGGACAGACACCGATAAAACATTATCGCTATGTGAGCTTAGCGCGTTTACCAAACAGCGCTGCAAAAAACTGATGTAAACCGTTGGTAACTGTTCAGCGCATAGAAAAATGGAACGCGGATGGCACGGATGATACGGATTTACACGGATCTCTAGCCCTAACCCGGTTTGTTTTGCGTTTTTAAATCCGTGTTTATCCATTTAATCCGTGCCATCCGTGTTCTATTGAGAAAAACGCTGAGTAGTTACAACCGTTGTTGATCTGCGTAATCCGTGTACATCCGCGGCTCAACTGCTTTTTCCAGCATAAGTAAACGGGGAACTGCACATGAAAATTAACCAGCACGTAACCGGTGTAGAGCATATTCTTAGCGACAGCGACTCTATTGTGTCCAACACCGATTTAAAAGGCGTCATCACTTACGCCAACGATACTTTTATCCGTATCAGCGGTTACTCCAGGGAAGAACTGATCGGCGTATCGCACAATATAGTGCGCCACCCCGACATGCCGCCCGAAGCCTTTGCCGACTTGTGGCGCTCACTGAAAGCGGGCCGGCCGTGGACCGGCATCGTCAAAAACCGTTGTAAAAACGGCGATTATTACTGGGTCCTTGCCAATGCCGCCCCGCTTCATGAAAACGACCGGCTGGTCGGCTACATGTCGGTTCGCAGCAAAATCGACCGTGAGCAAATCAAAGCGGTTGATTCGGCTTACCGGTTATTTCGCGAAGGCAAAGCCCGCAATCTGAAGATCCAGGACGGCAAAATCGTTAAGGTTACCCTGCTGACGCCGTTTAAATTATCAAAGAATCTCAACATTAAATGCCGCCTGATAACGATTATCGGCCTGCTGTCCGTATTGTTGCTGGTTACCGGCGGGCTAGGCTTGTTCGGCATGAGCCAAGCCAAAGAAGGCCTGCGCACTATCTATCAAGACAGCGCGTTGCCGATAAGCCAAATTGCCTCGATACAAAAACTGCTGCTGCTTAATCGGCTGAATATTGCTAACAGCCTCAGCAACCCGACAGCCGAGGTCATTTTAAAAAATACCGCCGAGGTGGAGCAGGACATCGAAAAAAGCGCCCGGCTTTGGCATGAATATAGCGGCGCCCGGTTAAGTGATGAGGAAAAAATACTGGCGGACCGGTTTGCCGAGAACAGCGAACATTGGGTGGCGGACGGATTGAAACCGGCTATTGCCGCATTGCGCGCCAATGACATGACGCATGCCAATCAAATTGTCGCGGACAAAATCAACACGCTTTATCCAATGATCGGAGACAACATCCAGCAATTGATGCAAGTGCAGATCGGCATGGCCGGACAGGTGTTTGCCGCGGCCCGGTCACGCTATGAAACCATTACTACGCTATCTATCGCGATGATCATGGCGGGCATTGCGATGGCGCTATGGCAGGGCTTGGCGCTGATTCGCGCGATCGTCCGCCCGCTTGACCTGTCCATTGCCCACTTTCGCCAAATTGCCCAGGGCAATTACCGTAATGCCATTGAAATCGAACGCCGTAATGAAATCGGCAACGTGATGGAAGCAATTAAATCGATGCAGATCAAACTCGGTTTCGATGTTACCGAAAACCGGCGTATTGCCAATCAAAACCTGCTGGTCAAGAACGCGCTGGACAACGTCAGCACCGGCGTGATGATTGCCGATAACGACGGTAAGATTATTTATAGCAACAAAGCGGCAAGCGACCTGCTCAGCAGCGCCGAAGACAGTATTCGTAAACAGTTGCCGGATTTCTCAGCCGCTAACTTGGTCGGCAGTAAGATTGACGGCTTCCATAAAAATCATGCGCATCAGGCACAATTGCTCGCTTCCTTGACCGACAGTTATAGCGCCGGCATGGAGTTGGGCGGCCGTTCCATGGCGGTGACGGTCAACCCGGTCATTAGCGAACAAGGCGAGCGCCTGGGTTCGGTTGTCGAATGGCAGGATCGCACTGCTGAAATCGCCGTGGAAAAAGAAGTGTCCGCTATTGTGGTGGCCTCCTCGATGGGCGATTTTACCAAGCGTTTCGATTTACGCGGCAAACAAGGCTTTCTGCGCGAGCTGGGCGAAGGCCTCAACCAGCTTTTATACACCAGCGAAGTCGGACTGAATGACGTAGCGCGCGTACTTGATGCGTTGTCCCGCGGCGACCTGACCGAAACCATTGGTAACGACTATCAGGGCACTTTTGCCCAGCTCAAGGATGATGCCAATATCACGGTGGAAAAGCTGAAAGGAATCATCGGCCGGATCAAGAATGCTACCGATAATATCCATACCGGCGCTAAAGAAATCGCTACCGGTAATAATGACTTGTCCTATCGCACCGAACAGCAAGCCGCCAGGTTGGAAGAAACCGCCGCCAGCATGTATGAGATGACCTCGGCCGTGCAAGCCAACGCCGAGGGCGCCAAGCAGGCCAACCGGCTTGCCATTGATGCGTCCGAAATAGCCGGCAAGGGCGAGATTATTGTCGCTAAGGTGGTGGCGACAATGGATGAAATCAGCGAGGCTTCGCACAAAATCAGCAGCATTATTTCGGTCATCGATGACATCGCCTTCCAGACCAATATTCTCGCTTTTAACGCCGCCGTCGAAGCCGCCCGTGCCGATGTTCAGGGGCAAGGCTTTGCCGTGGTCGCAGGGGAAGTGCGCGATCTGGCGCAACGCGCCGCGGCATTGGCCGGGGAAATCAAAAACCTGATTGAACAATCGGCAAAAAAAATCCGCACCGGCAGCGAGCTGGCTGTTCAGGCCGGTGTTGCGATGGAGGAAACGCTCAGCTCCATCCGCGGCGTTACCGGGGTAATGTCGGAAATAACCGCGGCCTCGGTTGAACAAAGCGCCGGTATTGAACAAATCAATCAAGTGATCGGCCAGCTGGATGACATGACCCAACAGAATGCGGCCTTGGTACAGCAAGCTGCCGCCGCTGCGGGTTTACTTGAAGAACAGGCGCAAAGTCTGGCGGTTACGGTGGATTGTTTCAGGGTCGACCGGCAACCGTGTTTGCCCCTGCAAGGTTCGCAATCGGTTAGCTGGGAAGAGGCGGGTTAATTAACAGGAGTGCAAGCTTCGCTTGCCATGCAGGCGAAGCCTGCACTCCAGCGGCAACATGGCCTTGTAATGGATAGCAAGCAACTTAAGTACAAATAGAATAAATATCAATAACTTACAACATTTCATCGTTTTTTTAAAGTTTTAAGGTACAGTAGTTTTGGCTTAGTTCCGGTTAGGACATCAGAAAAAAACAGAGTGTAGTGAACTTGTTCAGAATTGCTGCAACAGTTGGAAAATGACAATCGCTCGTTTCATCCTGTTTTGTAACAGGACTATTTGATCAATTGACACTTTGGTTTCCCTATCCAATTAACCGATTAGGAATCTAGTTATGGCCAATAATGACAATAAATCTTACCTATCCCCCAGTGAAGCCGCCAAGCTGCTGCTGGTATCGCCGATCACGGTGCGTGCATGGGCGCAAAAGGGCTTGCTGCCTTCCGAAACAACGCCGGGCGGACATCGGCGTTTTTTCCGCAGCCATATAGAACAGTTTGCCAAGCAGCACAAATCGCTACCAAGGCATAGCAACTTGCGGATTTTGATTGTCGACGACGATAAACAGGTTACCGGCTTCATCATCGAATGGCTCAGTGGCTTGGACGAGCCATTCATAGTCAGCGGCGCCAGCGACGGCTTCGAAGCCGGCAGCAAAGTACGCGCCTTTGAACCGGACGTTATCCTGCTGGACTTGATGATGCCGAAGCTGGATGGATTCGCCGTGTGCCGGCAAATCAAAACCGACTCGGATACCTGCGCTATTCGCGTGATAGCGATGACCGGGCACCCAAGTTTGGAAAACGAACAACGTATCCTTGAAGCCGGTGCAAAAATCTGTATTTCCAAACCCCTGGATACCCAGTTCCTACTTGGCTTACTGAAAGCCGAATTGTGACGACGCTCCGGCTTAAACCTTAATTTCCCAGTTAAAAAAATAACTCATGGTTAAGCGCACTATTTTCTTGGTACCGGGCATGAATCGCTACAACCTATTGCTGGCGTTGCTGGCCGGCATTGCTATTTTGTTCATATTGACGCCCGGCACTTATTTCGTGATGACGGAGCGCAACTTTTTGCCTTTGCATACGTTGTTGGAATTTTCCTCAACTCTGGTTGCGTTCATGATATTCGGCATCACTTGGCATAGTGTTTCACCGGCCCGCTCAACCGGCATAACGTTTTTGGGTTGCGCTATGTTAGCGAAGTAACCACCTAAAGCCGGAAGGTGTTTTAAAGAAGCTCAAGGAGGCGGTACTACAATTAACAGGTAGTCTACATCGCTAAATACCGATTGGCCAATGGTGCGCTCGCGCCCGAATGTTAGCGTGGTTTAGGAATACGTCGGTGCCACTGGTGAAGTCAGGTTCCCTGACTATCCCGTTTGAGAGAGTGATTCACAAGACGATTCCCCAGTGATGTAGGCTGTTCATGTTTTAATAGGGGGTATCGTTATGAGCAAAATCAAGAACCATTTTGAA